>Ga0123352_10014318_pt1 | contig 12628 bp, 9 predicted proteins | sample TergutLab28metaG_FD_89700 | JGI IMG/M metagenome (GOLD analysis project Ga0123352, IMG submission 89700) | Labiotermes labralis P1 segment gut microbial communities from Petit-Saut dam, French Guiana - Lab288 P1 | ecosystem: Host-associated > Arthropoda: Insects > Digestive system > Gut ... | reverse complement strand
CTGAACTATCCTTTCCCTGGGCGATGGATCGGACGTGGCGGTCCCCACAATTGGCCAGCCAGGTCTCCAGACTTAAGCCCACTGGATTATTGTGTATGGGGATGGATGAAAGAACTGGTTTACGGTGTGAAAGGTGGTAACGCGAGATGAATTGCTTGGTCGCATTTTGGATGCCGCAGACCGCATCAGAAACAGCCAGCGGAAACTACGAGCAACCCGCGCAGTTCACAACCGAGCGGCAGCCTGTGTTGCGGCCGGCGTTGGCATTTTCGAAAACCAGCTTTAAGCACAGATCAGATCAATTTAAAGGTAATTTCACGAACTTAACTTTACATTTATACTTTAAATGTATCATGTATTATGCTGGTTTATTATTTTGTTCCGTTTATTGTCAATAATCGTTACCTTCTATTCTGAGTTTCAAGCGGTCGTAATTCCGTAACCGTCCAAAATCGGACACATGTTTATATGAACTTTTTTGATAAAAAAAACCTAAAAAATCGCCTCCTGCAGTAATGTCCACAAGTCGTGAAACACCCTGTATACAGGCTGACTGTTCAGTGGCTTGAGATAGTCTGGTTGCATAGTTTTTTTTTCATGATCGCTGTGTGCTGTTTGTCAACGAATGTTTACAAGTGGCGGAGACAGTCGGCTGATCCAAGTTTAAAAGTGAGGAACTGCATATAAAACGTCCTTTTTCTATAACTATTTTGTAAACAGTAACGTTTACGTAACACACACTGCACACTGTACATGGAGTTTTATTTCTTTATCTTCAACAACATTTGACCAACATATTTTTCTTTGTCGAAAAATGCAGTTAGCAGGTCACCTTCGGCACGCACACGAAACGCATGTAACTTTTTGTGCAAGGTGTTTGTTATTTACGACACATTTTTAAACCAACTTGAACATGTCAAGAAATCTTTTTAAGACCCCCAATATTAAATTTAATAAAAATTCGTTCAGAGGTTCTTCAGCTATTTGTTGTGTACTGGTAAACCGTCGGATCTTTTGCAGGTTTGCGAACGTCCCTAAAGGCTGTTTGCCAATCCCCGTGCATTAGAGCTACACCATGGGTTATAATGAGGGTATTAAGTTCATCTAGGCTCTAGATGGAAGTGCGCGGTCAGTTTCTTGCTTTTACGGCTGTCACATCGGGGAAGAGTGGTTAGGAGTCTGAGCGTGCGCAAGGGTGATTAAGACAAATAACCCTTCCATGTTGGGAATGGAACCCCATTCATTCAGGCCGTGATTAGTGAACTAAATAGCTGTTGCGGCTTGTCGAATTCTTTTACATTTAGATGATTAGATGTGGTGAATAGGGAGGTATACGGGTGTCTTATGACCTATTTATCGTATCATTATAATAACCAACAGCTACTTCAGACTTGTTCCGATTTAATGAATGTTGGTTTGTCCACCTTTTACTTCGCAGACCTGTGTTTCTTTAGCTCTTCAGAGTGTATCCATTCCGTTCGTTGGAACGTGTATTGTTTATTCTTAATTATTACATGTTAGCTCCACTTGCATCTAATTCGCAGTGAAAGTAAGTTCACACTAGAACAGACCATGAAGGCCCAGTAGGGGAATAGAGGTTTAGCTATACTCTTTCTTTAACCTCGACACTAGATGGAGTGTGTTTTAACTCCACGCCCCGGTCGCTTTACCCCGGGGAATGAGCCGGTGCCCGTTGTATAGGAAGCTGGGTGGGCCACAAGGACGCTCTGTACGGGTGCGGAAAATCTCGCCTTCACTGGGATTCGATCCTAGGACCGTACAGCCCCTAGCAAGTAGCTATACCGACTACGCTATCCCGGTCGACATATTTCGCAGTAATTTTATTTGAATTGTGTATATTTAATTCTTTTGTTTCTTTGGTTTATGGAAGTATGGTTCTTTTCTGCAACGAACTTCAAAACTTTTTTCTCCGCTGTCCCAGTTCTTCTTTCACTATGTTATAATAAAGTCAGATGCTTATTTTATAATAATTTAAGTCATAATTTTATAGCAGTTTAGAGATACAGGTGAGAAGATGCGGGGTTCGATCCCCGGTACGGACAAAACATTTTTCCTTTTTCCAAAACGCCTATACTGGCACTGGGGCCACCCAGCTTCATATTCAATGGCTTTCGGAGGCTTTTCGGCCGGAGCTTCAGGCTGACCACTCACTCATCTCCATTTAGTGCCGAGGTTTATATGTCTGCATGGCGTGTACCGGGATTGCTTCCTATTGTCCTTAACCTTTCAACAGTTTAACCGCGAGCTCTTGCTGCATTGTAAATACCTATAATAAGAGGGGACTGGAAGATGACGCCCATAGGCAGACTTGTCACGATCACGGCTGCCAAGAACACTGGGTACAGCTCTGCTGAAAACGCTAGGACGCACCGTCCCAGCACCAGCAGAGAAACTCCAAGGAACAGTACAGGACGACGTCCGATACTGGAACAAAGAGCAAAGCCTAGTATCATTAATTCTGCAGGATAATTAGCTAACATAACGGCCTAAGCGGAAAGTCACCTTTCGAACCCACAACATAGAATAGCGAAACCATATTCGTAGTAATGTACTCTTGGTTATGATGCGTGTGGACGAGCTACGAATTTTATTATTGTTGAGCAGTAACCGGTTATTATGTTGCTGCATATCTTCAGCGTTGTTGATGGATGCCTATTGCCACTGTAGTTAGTTTTTAAAGTGTTGCCGGCAATATGGAGCAACATCGCAGTACACGCTATTCCTTTTCCTGCCGTATATTGAACTGTCGTGCCGAGAGTGATGCAGGACTTCAGGCTTCCGTCTCGGTGTAAATAAGGTTTGCGCTCTTGTGGGATTTCACGCAGTGTAGATTGGTAGTTTCTTACCGAAGTGTCGAGACAACCTATCTGTCCCATCTAAAGGGTTGCACAAACTAAGTCCATTCCTCTTGGCCTGCTTGACAGCTGAAGATGGAACCGATAGGTTGTACCGAAATATCGGTAAGAAACTACCGTGAGTTGTTGCGCAAAATCCCACAAGAGCGTACATATCAAGAGTTATGCACTTTTTCCAAATGCTTCTATTTTTTAAATATTGCTGGTCATGACTGTGGGAGTTTTAGGGTTTATTGGCGCGATAATTAACTTTATTTTGAGCAGGAGACGTAAGTAAAGTAAGAGAAGGATGTGTTATTTTCTTGCCTTTTGTTTAAGGGTGATATAAGAACTGCAATTAGATGGTATGGTGGAATTATAATTAAATGATAAACGGGAACATTTCGGAAGGAAACAGTTGCGATCTTGTTTGAGGTACTATCCCGGAATTTGCCCTTTGGTACTGAGAAGTGCCTTTCCGTCCGGTCAGTCAGATAACATTATACTGAATTTTACAGAAGGCCTAGTGCTGTTTACTGTGGTTAGCATTGTGAAAATTCAAGGTCCACAAAAGGCCTGAGGTAATATTAAGTTCTCGTGAGGGATGTGTGCCTAATTTTACTAATCTTATAGGTGGCCGTCCGGTACACCGGACGGCCACCTACAGGTGTGATGATACCAGATGCTGTATAATACAATTTTGACCTCCTGATGATGAGCACATAGTGCTCGAAACATGTAGAGGCATATAATAAACTTATTATACAACAAGAATTTGTGCATTAAGTTGGTTAATTACTAAGATTATACTGAGGTGCGGGGACCGCGGTAGCACAGTGTTTAAGTTGCTGTGCTACAAATCGGAAGGTCGCTGGTTCGATTCCAGATGGCGTCATTGGAATTTTTCATTGACATCTTTCCGATCGCACTATGGCTCTGGGATCGACTCAGCCTCTAACAGAAATGAGTACCAGGAGCATTTCCTGGGGGTAAAGGTGACCGGTGCGTAAGGCTGACAACCTTACCACCATCCTGTGCCGTTGTCATGTAATCTGTGAACCTTAACTTCCTGGAACCTTCTGGGTCACGCCAGGCCTGTAGCGGGACTGCTTTTCCCCTTATACTGAGATGCACGGTCAGTAAAACATAAAAAAAATATAATTTCACTAGTTTTGAATAGGCTTGAATAGTATTTTGTTAGAGATTTTAAGACGTGTCACACACGTGCTTAATTAATCGAGTCGTAATGTCGACAAATGATTTTTGCAAAGACTGTATGCCAATGAACGTGTCAATATTAAAAAACAGCAGCCTGCATAGTACATTCTTTTCACTCACTGTCTGATTATATAAACCGGTGCTCTCAGTTTGTCACTTTTGTGAACTTTGTTTCGGTTTGTCCCGAAACATTCGCGAATCATCCTGTTATGAGTTGTTGCATAGATCTGTTGCACTCACGTGTCCCCGAGCTGACCGATGAATACTTCACCCAGAACTTCTCCCACCTTGCAGAAGAATAAAGTGTTTGGGATATGCAGCTCTTTACTGCAGACCCAGTCCTCCTGCGATGCTGCCGTCTGTGAGTACCACATCCGGTCATATTCCCAGCCATATTGGCAGCTCACTGTGGAAAAACACATTTTCTGTCTCTAAAACGGGAACTTTTCCTCATCTGCAGAAGAATAAGTGGTTGTTTCTTGGAATATATTACTGAAGATCAAGCCTCCTTGTCAGTATGCCCTGCATCCGTTCCGAACATCATTGTGATTTGATTCCATAAAACTCGAGTCGAAACGCATAATTTTGTAAGGCATTCACTATGGCTAAGTTAAACACTTTTTAGATTTTTATTTATTTCCAAAGTTTATGGATCTCGGAGCGAAATTTTCTACCCCCTCTCTTGATCAATTCTGCTGGGATTTGATCAATACCTGGTGATTTGTGTCTTTTTATCTTTTCAATAGCCATCTCAACCTCAAAGGCACTCGGCTGAGGCACTAGTGGCTCTGTTGTATGTATTTCTGTCTGCCTCACATCATTAACCCATGTACATTCAACAGTTGGAAGAAATGGTTCCTCCACCTAGCTAAAATACTGTGGGAGTCTGTAACCAAATCACCCTTCTCATTCTTTACTGTATTAGGTCTAGGCTGGTAACCCTTCTTAAAGAAATTTATGCCATTTACAAGTCTCTGTTATTTTTTACTTTAATGTTTCAAGTTCATCAATTTTAGATTTCAGATTTTCCCTCTTTGTGTTACTGAAGTGTCTGCTAGATTCACGTCTACCATTGCTGAGATGATCTAAATTGATTTGGTTTGGGCCCTGTAACCACTGCATTACAGCCTGCTTCCTTTGGCCTTAAAATCTTAAACATTCGTCATTAAACCATGGTTTATTCTGCTTCAGTTCGCGCAGACGTAGACTCTCTTTACCCGAGGTTTCGATATTCTCTTTAATGTTTTCCCAAGCCCAATTTATTTCCTCACTAGCGTTTAGGTTCCCCAAAGATGCAAAACAATTTTAGATCTTAATCTGATACAGTTTCCTAAACTTCAGCTAACTTAGCTCCTTAAATTAAATCTTTTCACATCAAACTTCTGTGCTGTCCGTCTTTCCCCAACTTTTGCAACCACCAGAAAGTGATCAGTATCACAGTCAGCTCACCTGCAACTTCGTAATCTAGTACACTCGACTGCCATCTCCTATCTATCAATATATGATCAATCTGTTTGTGAGTCTTCCCATCAGGAGAGGTCCAGATGTACTTATGCAAGTTTCGATGCAGGAACATCGTGCTTTTAACATGCAGACTTCTTGATGTGGTAAAGTTTACTATTCTAACACCATTATTATTGTTATCCTGATGTAGACTCTCATTCCAGACTGTGGGTTCAAAAATATCCTCTCTATCCCAAATTTGCATTAAAATCCCCTAATAGAATTTTCATCCTGCTGTTATCCCTCTTAAGATTTGTGTTATAATAACAGTGTTAATAATAATAATAATAATAATAATAATAATGAATATCTACTTACATGCTGGCTTAACAACATAGAAGCCACTAAACAGAGACAGCACAGAATAATAGTTTTATTGAAATACATGTTTTTTTTTGAACCTGAGTTCGAAATGTGCATTAAGGAGGCACAAGAAAACCAGAGGGATTGAAACTGAGACGGGCCCCTTCATGTGTTGGTCTGCGCTGATGGTGTTAATTTAATGGGTGACAACATTAATACTATTAAGAAACGCGGGTTTATTCGTTGCTTAGTTGCTAACATTGAGATTTATGTAAAAGTAAGTGTACCTACATGTTCTTGTCTGTTGGACAGAATGTAAGAGAAAATCACGATTTAAAGGTAACTAACAAATTCTTTAAAAATGCGGCAAATTTTAAATACTTGGTAACGACCCTAACAAATAAAAAATGCATGCGTGAAGAAATAACAATCAGATTAATTTGAGAATTGTCTACTACCACTTGGTCGAGAAACTTTAAATTTTCCCGGAATGACCTTATTTATGAAAAATACAAAACATTGCAATAATTTAATATACATTTTCTTCATAATTGCCCCCTTGTGCAACTATACACTTCTGCCAGACAGTGTAGATGTTCGAAACGTTTCTGGAAGCCATTTTGTGAAAGCCTTTTCATCTCTTCCGTCGCATTCTTAGTTATGTCGGTAGCATTACAAAAGCGCTCTCCTTTCAGTGCTGCTTCTAGTCCAGAAAACAGGTAAAATCAGCTGAAGCCAGTCAGTGGGGGATTGTTCTTTACTAAGAAATCCTTGACGAAAACCGACTGGTTTGCTGGAGCATTGTCGTGAAGAGCAACCAACTGTTGGTTCTCCATATTTCGGGGCGTTTCCTTCTGACCGCATCCCTAAGGCGACGAAGGATGTCAATGTACATTTATTTATTTACAGTTTTGCCTTCGGGGATAAACACATAATTATACCAGCGAATTCCGGGAACGTTTCGAATCTATGTATTTTCACAAAGATGTATAATTATGCCTGTTGTTCTATGTGGGCGTGAAAATGTGTCTTGCACTTTAAGGAAAGGACATTGGCTGACGGTGTTAGAGAAGTATGTGCTGAAGAAAGTACTTGGGCCCATGGGAGAGGAAGTTTACAGGGACTGTAGAAAATTGCGTGATGATGAACTTCATGCTTTATATTTCTCACGAAATATTTTTAGAGCGGTCAAATGGGGAGGAAGATATGGGCAAGGCATGTGGCATATATGGAGGAGAATAGAAGAAACGTAAGGGATTTTGTTGGGTAAACTTGAAGAAGGAAATACCTTGGAAGGCCTAGGCTTATCTTGGTGGATGGTATTAAAACGAACTTACAGAAATAGTATGGGAAGGGGTGGACTGGATTAATATGGCCCAGGATAGCGACAACTTGCGAGCTGTTGTGACCACGGTAATGAACCTGCGGGTTACATAAAATGCAAGAATATCTTGACTAGTTAAGGAGGTGTTAGGCACTGAAGAAGGGCTCTGGCCCATGGAGTTAATTAATTAATAACAAATAACAATGATGGCGACGACGAAGATGGCCCAATGATAATAATTACAATGATAATATTAACAGTTTTGTGATGACGACAAAAGCGATTACGAAGGTGAAGATGATTTTGTTAATAATAATAATAGTAATAATAATAATTCAACACTAGAACTAACGATGTAAACACCATGAATAATAGCAACAGAATAGATGCAACACTGTATTCCCTAGGGACATATTTTGTCTCAGGAATATAAGTATTAATACCCTGCATAAAGGAGATGGTGATGATGAGGATGATGATTATGATGATGATAATAATAATAATAATAAATATAGAGTTATGGTGTTGATACAAATTATATTCTATACCCGTACAAGTTACACTCAGTTCTTTGCTGTCTCCAGTAAGTTGAAAGGGCTTCTATGACTACTTGTGATCAGTCAACCGTTAGCTCACCGGTTATGTTGTAGTCAGTGTTCCTTGCCTCCACCAGTGTTCTTACATCGACAGGGACAGTGAAATTATACATGCTGCATCTACTGAATGTGTCCATATTGTCTTCATTCTTTATCCTGTAATTTTAAATTTACCTGCAAGTTTAAAATTTATAACAAAAAACGTTTCTTTCAAACGTTATTATAATTATGGTAACATACCAGTAACAGTAAGAAGACACGTTAGTTCTAAATGTAGTATCAAAAAATGAGAATTAAACTTAAAAAATATATATAGCTTTTGTTAGAAATCTAAAAATCAATGATTAATTGAGAGAGCCAACCAATTCGGAAGGAAACACCCAGATAGGTCAGTCGAGAAATGCAGCATGCACAGCAATAGTAACACATGCACACCCCTTTGCCTGAAAAGAAAGCTTTCTACCTTGGTATTGTAAGTTCTTTCCATTCTGATGATGTAAAATTAGTTGTATTTCTTCCCGGTACGTGGCACCAGTGATCAGGCGACGTAAGTGCCAACACGATATTTAAGGCTGGCATGGCAACTAGCATCATAAGGGCCATGTTATACAAATAGTTGAATCTGGACTGAAATTTTCCTTCTGTTCCGACATGGTCCATCAAATCGTTAAACAAGTCTCCGTCAACTTTGTCGTGTTCAGTTTCCGCACGTTCCATCTCGGCATGTGGAAAAGTTCCTTTCTTGTTCTTTTGTTGATTTTATTCGGAGAAACATAAAGCAGATTATCGTACGGTTGAATGCAATATAACATCGGAGGTTAAAAGTCTTGCATGCTTAATACTGTAGCCAATGAACAAATGCAATATGATGTCTCACACACTGACTTATACGGCCACTGGGACACAGATGTGTGGGGCATACATGTGCGTATTTCCGTACACTTTTTTCATGAATATGACATCATGTTTTATCTGTGAAACAAATATATATACTGTATGTATGTGTGTGTGTGTAGGTCGAGCAGGGAAAACATGAGGTCACATTCTTGAAAACTGTATGAAAATACATACATAATCCCTACAAATTTGTGTTCCATTGGCGATATAATATATATACATAATACAATGCATAATATATATAATATACAGAACATAATTGATATAATTAATAATAAAAATATATAATGTATATACATGTACGTAATACATATAATGCACTTAACATTTTATATATATATAGACGTACGTATGTATTTTAACAGGTATTTCTGTCCCGAGATACCTCTGTATGGAACAGCATATTGAGACTACTACAGAACATTACTCCTTAAGATTTATTGTTTTTGCCTAGCTGGCTTAGTACCCGATGTGTTTATGAACAGTTTCTTGTCCTCACCTCAAGCCGAAAGGCAGTGTTTATAAAATTACTTCATACAACATAATATTTTTATAGGGCTCCTTAACAACGTTGCTTAAAATGTAAGGCGTAAAATGGGGTTGGCGAGATGGAGAGGTGATGTTGGCTGAATTGTGGGTGTGGATTGGGAGGGAAATTTCCTATATCTTACACGATAAGTGTATGTCGACATTGAGATGCGATATCACAAGTATTTTCGGGTAAATATTTCTTACGCGGAAGGTGTAACCCTAAAACTTCTGAAGACATATCCGATATTTTATTAGTAATAAACTTCTCGGTCGGAGATTGGACAGGCTGAAAATGTAATATTACAGTATTACAGTCTTTACAAGTTGCACCCCGTTGTGCTTTAGTAAGAAGTAAGTACAATAAGTGCATTCGCTTTTTAGTCGCCATGATTATGTTTTTATTGAAACATAACAACTTGCTACATGTTTCGACCCTTTCCGGTTATTTTTAGGGAAATTCAGTTATCAGAATTAAATATATAAACAATTCAGTGCCACACTGCATTGGAATCCTAATATTCTTATTCGTGTATGTAGGCACTGTGAAGGGCACTGCTGTGAACTTCGTCATGCCGCAATTGAATGTGGCGATTTTCAGACAGCTGTTTTGACGAATCGACTTGAATATAAGACACAAAAAAGAAATATCAGTAGTAAAATATCATTTAATTAAGCCTTTTATACAAACTACGGCTCCTGAATGGTCTTTCTGGCTTGAAGTACATTCCTGTAATTTTGAACGGCATTTGACCATAACTGTGGAGCAGTAAAATATGCTATCGGAGCCAACAAATGCATACAAGCGTATAAAAGTATCCCATATTGTAGACACAGTATTCATGCTACATGTTTCGGCTACTCTAGTGGCCATTCTCAGAGAGGTGTCTTGTAAAGAGTGGATATATCGAGATATTACAAAAGTTTGTGAAACAATGCACAGATATGTTGGGCATTAATCAGTTTCAGGTAATCAATGACCGTGCAATGGGCAATTGTATGTGGTAAAGAAACCAGCAAACGCAACAATGCATAGATCTATGCATACTATGCATTGGTTCACAGACTTATGTAATATTTAGTTATATCCATCCTTTGTAATGCACCCCCCCCCTGAAAATGGCCACATGAGTGGCCGAAATATGTTGGAGGAATACTACGTTTATAATATAATATTCTATTATATATTTATGTGCATTTTTTCGTTACGATATCTAATTTCTCAATGTAGGTCATGGATTATTTAAAATTGCAACAGTCTTTTATCAATGGCTCAAATTTCGACTCTGGAGTGGATTTCTTCCCTTAGCGTGCCACAGAAGCTTGCAATGATATTCAGAACACAGCTATAAGTGACGTACTGCAACGCTGGAGGCACGTTGTATGCCTTTGTGCAGTTACGGTGAATTTCCGAAAAAGATTGCAGGAATGTAATGATCGCATACCAGGCTGACCAATTACAAGATATAATTTTCAATAAGTAAAAGAAGAATAATGCTGATAATCCGTAGTTTTTGTGTTGATTATATTCAACCCAGTTCATCGAAAGGGCAACCTCAACTCGTCACATATTAATGTTGCACGCTATGTAAAATATATGTCTAGATCTCATTAATATTGGTAGAATCGTGCAGCGATTTGATTCCAAACGATTTGTCATTCATGTGTTGGATTTGCACAGAACCAAGCACTTCTTTTCTTACCTTTTCTCATATGTAACGCGTTCTGCAGTGTAGTATATGCGGTGCTAGTGTAATTTATTTTGTTGTTATTTATTGTACGTTAAGATTACAGTGTACTTGATATTATCTCTGTGTAGTGCAGTTTGTTCTCGACTTCGCCATAGTGTGTTGTAGGTCCACACTGTTGTGTTTGTAATGGTTCTGTTACGAACTATATCCGCAGAGTTTTCGCTGTTTTACTTTATGCCTATTGGATGTAGGTAACTTTACTATAAGTTGCATTGATACCAAATACTTAAATTTTTCCGCTGTGACTCTAGGCGTGTTGATGTTTTAAGTATAGGTTATTGAACTCTAGTGAGTACAACTTCAAATCTGTTGTATGTACCTATTAGTATTATCATAATTTACAAATGAATTTTACCAACAGCATATTTACCTCTTAGTGAAAATCACCTGTTAGTTTTAGCTTTTCTTTTTTTATCCAAAGAATTTTGCTAAGAAATCACACGTGGATATCTGCACTCTTCATATTCAAAGTCGATGTGCTATGTGGCGTCTTCTTACAATTTGAAGAACAGAATATTACGTACATACATACGTGCATACATACATACATAATACATATGTACATACATGCATACGTACATGCAAACATACATGCATACATACATGCATGCGTGCATACAAACATGCATACATGCATACATACATACATACATAATACATAAGTACATATATATACATACGTACATGCATACATACATGCATACAAATATACATGTATGCATACGTGCATAGATACATACATATATAATATATAAGTACATACATACATACGTACGTACATACATACATACGTACATACATGCATACATACATATATACATAAAAAGGTAAAGCAGTCCCATTACAGGCCTGGACAGGCCATGAAGATTCCAGGAAGTTAAGGCTCCCAGATTTCGTGACAAAGGCACAGGATGGTGGTAAGGTTATCAGCCTTACGCACCTGCCGCTTTTACCCCCAGTAAATGCTCCTGGTACTCATTTCTGTTCGAGGCTGAGTCGACCCCAGGGCCATAGTGCGATCGGAAGGACTTTATTAACCACTGTGCTACCGCGGTCCCCACACATATATACATACATAATACATATATACGTACATGCATACATACATAATACATACATGCGTACATACATAAATACATACACACATACATACAGACATACATACATACACACACATACATATATACATACATACACACATACATATATACATACATACACACATACATATATACATACATACCTAAAACAACTACTTTCCCTCCCAGACCAAAACAAAGGACCTTTGGCCATATACACAGATAGTAAAGTAACACTGGACTCACTAAAAAATAATACGATACACAGTGTACTAATAGAAGAAATTCGAAATATGGTACGAAATCTCACGCAGCAAAATTGGACGACTTATTTCGGTTGGGTGAAAGCTCACGCAAGTATTGAAGGCAACGAGATAGCGGACACACTAGCCAAGGAAGCAGCCCAGGACGAGAAGGACGGAACCAATTTATACGACAGGATATCAATATCTACAATTGCTTCTAGGGTAAAGGAAGAAGGGCCCAAAAAATGGCAAGCGCAATGGGAAAAGGCAGTGAATGGAGCGAGCTGCAGATCTTTCTTTCCAAAAGTGGACCAGAGACTCAAATTACG
>Ga0123352_10014317_pt1 | contig 12628 bp, 9 predicted proteins | sample TergutLab28metaG_FD_89700 | JGI IMG/M metagenome (GOLD analysis project Ga0123352, IMG submission 89700) | Labiotermes labralis P1 segment gut microbial communities from Petit-Saut dam, French Guiana - Lab288 P1 | ecosystem: Host-associated > Arthropoda: Insects > Digestive system > Gut ... | reverse complement strand
TGCCAGTTTTAATATGTATTTGGTAATCAATAAGTGTGTAACAGCTGTCAAAGTTTCAAACTTCTCTGGCCATTATCTCCGTAACCGTTCAACTTTGGACATAGGTGTTTTGGGTTATATCGGGATACTTTAACATAAGGAACACCCTCCCAAAGTCTGGCACATTCCTCCTGGGACACCCTGTATACAGCCAAATAAAGAGCACTTGTAACAAGGATGGTGAAGTAAACATTTTTACACATTTGCCAGGTGTTTGTGGTAAAAAAAAAAAAAGAGCCCATAAATATGAGAAGTACCTAAACAAAACTGCATGGTCATATCCACGTGAGGATGGGAAAGTGAACACACATACTCCACTCCTTTTCAGAAGCAGAAGTTCTGCACTGAATGGTTGATGATGTCCACAGCTGTAAAGTTCTGCATCAAACTATATTGTGCATTTTTACACAAACAAGAGTCCATGATCCAGCAAAACAATCATTCACCAGGTCATTATTCTACTAATCAATCATTTGCTCTCCCATAAATTCACAAAACAGGTACAAAAGTTACTGGAAGCAATGCAATACTCTGCATCTCCACAGAAAATAGGCAGTACCACAATTTCTAATAACCATACCTGTGTTGTCACAGAGGACCACAAAAACACATGCTATATTCTCTTAACATTTCTACTGCTTGGAATAGGTACAGAGCCATGTTACTTCAAGAAAGTGAGAAACACTTGCAACACAGCAAGTATTCATATTGTAATATAACAACAAGGAATCAAGTGCCTAGCCTGCATAATTCAATGCCAATACCCATCCTGCGTATGATTCACATCCAAGTAGCTTCAGCTCTAATGTAGCTGATTTAAGAAATTACACTTTAGATAACACAGGCAAAATTACAACTGAATATCATGACAGTGGACTTGATAAAACTTCTCAATTTAGGCCTCTCTTTTGTGGCCTGCAACTTCAACGTTCTATCCAGAACATAGTCACAAGGTGCTGCCACTATAGTTACAGAGTTCCTGGAGAAGAAGGACATACAAAGTGACAAATTCGGATTCACAACACAAGGGACTATGTACCATGTAAAGTTTTAGCAAACTATGTGAACAGTCAAGGCTACAAAGATGCACTTGTTGACTGTCAACATAACTTAATTATTACTGTTAGTCAGTTGCATTAATAAAGCCTTAAGTAATTAAGATTAATAAAATTAATATCAATGAAGTTGTACTGATGGTACACCAGTGCTTCTTTGTAATCTTAGACAACACAAAGGGATACTCAATACTAAATTTTTAATTCCCTTCTTCTATTCCAAGTAGGAAATTACACATGTTTATCTTCTCCTAGAGTGCTCTAGTCAAAACCCTGTGTTTGAACATTGCAAATTCCTTGCCATCATTCCATCAAATAAGCCCTTAGGACTACTGCATGATCTAACTGCAGGGGTTGTTCACATTCAAAAAACATGATCACTGTAAGCACCCATCATTACGCAACACGTGAGAGAAGTCGTATCCTCAACACCTTCTAACAAGTCAACAAAGTTGATGATGTGCTCAGATCATCAACTAGCTGTTAGAAACTGATGCCCTAGGCACATCAATTACCGCACCACCTTGCCCCCTGCCAGGAACCACATTTTGAATAAAATGCATTAATTATTAATTAAAGGTTTCATTACTAAAACGTCATCATGATCATGAGTTTACATTTTAATAATGTGGTGTTTTACCTCAAAATGGGCAGCCACTCAATTCACCTCAATGGAACAGCTGCCACTAATCACCATAAACTGTAAACACATTTGCATATAACTTCTTTCTTCAAAGTAAATGCTGTGAAATACCTTTCAATTTAGCAAACTAAGGATCCCTATCAATATGGTCTCCAGCTTCAAGTGTACTGCAAAGCAAACTGCGAATGAGGCCTTGAAGTGTAACATCTTTGCGCCCTTTCTATCTACTGAACTGTACTAAGGAAAATGCAAACAAAGCCTTGAAGTGTAACATACTTGAACTCTGAATATAAAAGAAGGCATGTCCTGCCACCTAGTAACCACATAATGACCTAACATGCCTCGGTGTCAATAACAACAGAATCCTGCAAATAGATTTCGGACAGATGGTATCAGTACTAGCTGTGTAGGTGTGATGAGGCCATCTTGGGAACAATAAGCATTGCTAGTATGTTAAAAACAACCCACAATCAACACTGGATTTTCTGCAATCCATCCTGCTCAGAACACTAGCATTACCATTAAATGCTATGCACTACAACTCATTATGGGTGCATACCACACACACAAAGAATGCTCGATTTTTAAGTTGGATACATACAAATCTTACAGATACACTGTACTCAAGCCTTTTCAGATCAAAATCTGGAACATTATTCCAGACATCATGGTTGTGTGTCAGAATCTGTTACATGAATCTCACATCTGCTTCGGTAGTGGAGCACATCATTTTCTGCATTTATTGTAATATTATCATTAACATTCAATGAATGTGGATGGCAGCTGCTGCCATATCATGCAGTAGTGCTACCACCTTATACAACAGACGACAACCGATGGCCAGCACCTTGCTCTATCAACAAAGGCAACAAGGGCGTAAAAAAAAAAATTTGATCTTTCTGTACCATTCTTAACTGATCATTCTTCAATAACATATCAATGGTGTTACATTATCAATAGTACCGCAGCAGATTAAATTACCTTTACAGCATACATCATTTTAGTTGAATTAGAGTACACCTGCACTGGCCCATGCTGAAATTTTAGTTTCATAAAAGGCAAGAATTTCTTGACTGGCTGGGTGACTATTAGCTTCTTGAGGTACTGCTACATGTTGCTACGTCTCCATCTCCTGGCAACAAACATACTGTAGCAAAATTAAGCGAAGGAATATGTTTCTCTCTAATTATTATGGACAAATTCTGTTGTTTAAAAATAAACTGGTAATACATACATTGCCCAAACATTAACGACAATTATGTCACTGTGTTCGAAGTTTCAATGTTTCACAAAGCCAAAAACCGAGATCAGTCCACAAGTGCTACTTGAACTTACAGTCAAAGTAGAATGTGTGATTACAGAAGGTGGAATAGAACTTACAGAATGATGGGGAGTGTTTCAGCAAAATATGACTACACATTTGAAGTAGGCTGAAGCCTCCTGCAGCAAACAAAATCAGAAGTAACCATCCAGCCATAAGGCTTGTGACACTAGTGTGACACAAATGTGCAAGATTCTGTGTACTTATGTACTGATTACCCACAATGAGATGTCATGAAGCCATTTTATTATTTTCAAAAACATACTGCTAAATTATTGACAGTTTAACCAAGCACCATCAAATACAATCTACGAGTCATTAATCGATGGCACTAGGTTAAACATGTCGTGTTCACACTGCACACTTAACAAAAATGACTAGAGTTCAATAATATTTCTGCACTTTCCATCTTTCCACTCTTTAGCCTCTCAAATTTTACAGCTGTCTTATACATACATACATATGGTGTTACTAAAAGCATCAAAAGATGACAACAAAAAATGAGTTTATGCAAAGCTCCTTGCCACTTCTCATAGAAAAAAATTTTGTACATCTGTAATTTACAAAAAACCACAAAAAATCAAGACAAACAGTATCAGATTTCAAGCTCTCATGGTGATTAATTTTAATGTTGTCTTCTAGAATGTGGTATCACGTAGTCTGGTAAGCAAGCACCAATGGCTTGCAGGAACTGACTGCTTCCATTTCAGAGCAGAATTGAGGAAGCTGGGTACGAACAGCCACTAAATAATATAACACAATAACACAACACTGCCCACAATGCTATCCCACCTTATACACTAAAATGTTTCCAGATTTCACCATTAGATGAATGATTTGTGTTTGATGAACACCTTCCTTGGCATGGTATTATTTGATGTATCCAAGCACTGGGATTCACATTAAGTAGCATAATCTCATCCATATACACCTGCAGAACTGACTGATTCTGTTCTGGAGGAGGAAGTCAGCTCCGGCATGATAAGGGCTGGCAATTCTTAGAACTTGGTCTGTGAGCAAGGCTTTGTTTTTATAGGTGGCCCCAAGTACAAAGATGTAATCATGGAGTATAATAATGGACAGGAATAGAGTCCGTTGTTTAGTTTTAGTCATTTTTTACACACAAGGATGTTGTGATGCTACCCATGGTAGTGCAGTTGGCACAACAGCAGACACATGGAAGTGCAGGGGTCAAGAAATTCCACCTACAACTTCTGATAAACATATAATCAAGGTTTCTAAGGACAGCCAACAAACAGACATCAGTTTCTGCTGTCACCTACTGATGAACCAGCTACTGCATGGAGTTTCGCCACACCAGGACAGGGCACAATCTCATTTCATAAGGTAAAGAACACCCTAGAACAGGCCACTTAAGGCCCAGAGGGGGGCAGAGATACAGCTCTACTCCTTCTGGAAACTTGGTGCTAGATGTGGGTGGAATGCCACATCCCAGCCACTTTACCCCCAGGAAACAGACACATTACCCACTGTATAGGAGGAGGATGGACCCCCAAGGCCAGACTGGACGAGTGCTGGAAATCCCTTGACCGTTCAGACCACACCAAGTTGCTATACTCACTATGCTATCCCAGCCCACTCTCTCATTATATAATGTTCAAAATCATTACATGATGCAGAATTGACTGTGCCTTTGTACTTGTGGTTGCAAATGCAGTGTCTTCACATCCAGCTCCTAGGTGTGGTTGAAGGCCTACAGGTGGACATGGCATCACAGCGCTGTCAACATCTCTAGCATGCAGACCAGTAATCCCTCTAGCAAGACAAGGAAGATATAGCATGGGCTGTCCTGGCAGATAATCTACCGCGTAAGTGCGGAATCTACAGAACAGGTGTTCAAGCTAGTCAGTGAGGTTCAGAGATTTGCCAGTCTGATGGCAGCTAACTGCACTCACGACACACAGTAGTGCACAGATCATCACCTGCACCGTTACAATGGATGTTTGGCAGCCACACACAACAATCAACAAGCCCACATTTCTAGAAGGGGTACATCCTTCACCCGAAAGGGAACAAATCCAATCAACTCATAGGACATCAACCAGTCACTGCAGCGTATACCAAAGGTTTGCCCTGGAATATAAAAAAACTGGAGTCTGACCTTCATGGCCAGTCAACCTCTCGATGAAGGGTCAAAATACACTGAAGATGACGTTTCTATTCAATAAGCCATATACCTCTCTTTTAATACACTTCCCACTTATAATGATTCTCATGTATGTGGAAGAATCAAAAACTTCCCAGAATTTATGTAAAATCTGCACAAAAAAAAGGTGGGGGGGGGGAGACGGTTGCATCTGTAAAGGGAAAATTCCCAGTAACACATCACTGTGGGGAACAAGACAAACTCTCAACAATTACGCATGCCACAATCAACAGCGCACAAAATTCTGCATAATTTTTTGAGATTTAAAAGTTCCAAAACTGTGTTAGTGATGTCACTTTCCAGGGTAACTGACATGTTACAATGTAGGGAAGGAACAATCTACAAGCAGTGCCTTCAGGTACATGCGATGGTACCATGTTCTGCGACTTTTGTGCTCTACTCAAATCTATTTCAGCCTTCCTTACCGCCATACACAATGACTGATGTAATGTCCCTTAATATGTTTGGAGAACTTTTACTGTCAATCTTGTTAGAAGAGGGTCCTATGACACACTATTCCATCATGTTGCAGTACTTCCACATCTTCACATATCAGTTCAGGATAATACAAGCGTACTTATCAAGATGAGAATTCTGTTGAGACGAGTAAGACGTTTTGAGAAGTGTGTGTTTGAAGGATTTAGACGTAGTGTTGGGAGAGGTGGGGATAATAAACATCTGACCTATAATGATTCGCATGCAGGGGTTTATACACACCCTTTTGTGCCTTTAGTATCAGGATTTTGTACCAGTAAGTTACCTGCACAGTTTGACGAGTCTTTAACTGGACATTAAAATAGGCAGCAATGTAAAACATAACCCCATATGTGGCAGCCTGCATTAATGATGCATGTGCTTAGCAAGAGGTGTGGAGTGATTTTAAACTCGATGCATGCACACTAATTTAAAAATGTAATTATCTTGATTCTGTACAACATACAGAATAAGTGAACCTCACTCAAAATGAGGAATTCCTCATGCATAATAATGAATACTTAATTACTTTCTACACTTTACACCACTAATGTCTCTTCCTATTTCAATATATCAATTTGTTCAATAAAAAACAATGTCTCATGCCTTCAGAATTATAGGACACTCTTCACAACATGTGTGTAACGATCTAACTTGTACTTTTCACATGAACAGGAGGCTAGGTGGATCACACCTCCAGTCTGAACATTTTGAAGTAAACACCTAATGCTCCTTACAAATCAAACCCTGGAATATCCAGCCTACGCTTCTAACCAATTTGTAGGCATGTTCCTTCCAAATAACAATAAATGGTGGTACTTTAACATATACAAACCTCCAAGATCAAAATTCAGTTGGTCACAGGTTTCAATGGGAAATATGTTGGTTTTTATTAAACAATCAATCAACTGCAAAATATGTACATGTTTTGCGTGAATTCTTCGTAATGTCCATTTGGCTACCATTCACCTTGTCTCTAATGCCTGGTTAGTATCATTTTAAAATGTCAAAAATCATTAACTACATGTGCTTAGATACGAATTTCATTTGCACACACACAAACCTCCTACGACACAGAGCCATAAAACAATACATAAAAGCACCAGATGTATTACTGGATGACAGAGATGTGCTGAAGCATAGTCACAAGCAAATAGCATATTAAGTTCACAAAGTTCTAAAGCAGGATGTCCAATCTTTTTTGGCAAAAGGCCACAACCATTACTGTTGGCTGTCACAGGCCGCACACAAGAAAATCACAAAACATGGCATACCTAATCACTAACCATTTTTTTTCCTCCCATGATGCAAAAGCCCTACTCAGGCCTAGGCCACCTTGAGATTTATAGATCACAGAGGCACACACACCACATTCCATAGGACTCCTTGAAACAATCAGCTGGTGGAAGAGGAAGAGCACGCACGCATGCACACACACACACAGACATCCATGCCCTCAGCAGGACTCGAACCTGCAATCCCAGCAAGCAAGTGGCCCCAGACCTATGCCTTCAACTACATGGCCACTGGGATTAGCAACCACCTAACCTAACATTTAATTTTAATGGTATATACACAATTTACGATGTGGCCAACCAACTGCAAAACACAACTTGCCAGATGCAGCCTATGAGGTTGAATAGCCTTCTGGAAGTCAACAATCCCACCCAATGTACTGCGAAAAGCAACTAAAAATAACAAACAGGTGCAACTTCATCACCACTGCTGCCCCACCAAGGAGACAGCACACTCTCACTTTATAAATAATTATATTCGAATCTTGAGTGAAACTATGCTGTGAACTTCAAATAACATTCACAGCTCCACATCCTTACACCTATTCAAGTCCATCACACCGGACACCATTTAGGTACTCTTGACAGTCTCATGCATATATCCTGAACTTGCAAACGTGAGGAAAACATTCGACTTCTCCTACTGTCAGTACCTTCCGGAGGGATCTCAAAAACAGATGACATCACTGGAGGCCTCAATGATGTGCCCTACAGTGAACAGTGACTATATAAAGAATGGGGAGTTGGAACCAGGATTATGGAGTATGCATGGGCAAGAAAACAAATATATGTAAGGGAATGGGAGGGAGGGGGGATAGAAAAAAAAGGTTTAAAATATTATCAAAAGGAAGAAGTACGAAGAAGTCAATTCTCTCTGTAGGCATGTTCATGTAAGTCATGACATATCAGCAACCATCAGCTCTGTCATGTACGTCTGTCAGTTTATGTCTGTCCCTTCATCCACGGTGAAGGAACTCCTCTCCCACTGGACGGATTTCCATTAAATTTGATAATGGAGACTTTTATGAAAAGCTGTTGAGAAAATCCATATTAGGTTTGATACGGATAAAAATATTGGGCACTTTATGTGAAAACCTAAGTATGCTTTCCTGTGAGCAGACGTAAGTTCACCATTCAATCACTCTTGTTTGAACTGGTATCAAGCTATCAAGGTTGCCTAGAGGGTGTAATCATTAAGACACATTTTTAGCTCAACAACAACACTAAGAAGGTAATGTTGTGTTTCCATGGCAAGGCATTTGATATTTATATTGCTGACAAAGACATATAGGTCTAGGACACAAAGAAAACACACTGTTGATTTCCCATGGCAACAAAGTTTACCTCAAGAATACTAGGAACTAAGTGCTGCCAGCAACATAATTTGGGTGAACTTGTATCAGGCCTTTTTGGCCTTGGTTTGCTCACGGCCCTGGCCCTAACCTTCCTTGCCTACACTCTTGTCATTTTCTCCACTTGGCCCACATTTGATACCCTGAATATGGGAGCCAATGCAGCCGCAAAACCATTGGTACCTACTGACCAGACTATACAGCATCACATTCCACATTCACATCATTTGCAACCATAATATTACCCATAGAAAATCAAGTAACACAACTTTCTTATACCTTCCCCATGTCCCTGCAACTCCATTTGTTTGACTGATGGAAAAAAGGATGTGCAAATATCAGAAAGGTGTCTTCTCCCCATTTTGTTCTGAAAATGTCCAATACATAACCACTTGGCTATATGAAAAGTGATCTTGACATTTCTCATTACAAGTGTGAACTATGACTGGCAAGTTCATAGAACAGCAAGTACGCTTCACTTGACACCACACTGCGAGATGAAATGGAGGAAACTCTGAAACACACAAATGCACAGTCAGGGCCTGATCAGACAAAATGTGCACTCATTATATGTTCCATTACAAGGCAACATATCAGAACACACACACAAAATATTCTGTAAAATAAATAAATAATAATGAAAATAAAATTAAGGAAGACTTTCTTGCAAAATTTATAGACAACAAGGAATATTTAGCAAAGCTGGGAGCTTTGTGAAGTTTAGATGTGTACCACTGAAACAAAGAAAAAAATGTGCATCCACACAGGCCTCTAGAACTCACATTTACTGAATATGGTTCACAGTAACCAAAAACACCAAAACACTTTTTTTTACCCCCCTGCTTTCACAAGTTCCACAACCTGTGCACACCAGTTGCAATACTGCACATAATTCAGAACAAATAAATAATAACATCATTTTGTGACTACACAGCTCTCACCTTGAGTCATTATATTCATGCCATTCGCCCGTGTAAGGGTGCTTGCAATATGCTGTGTAATGTCCTGAATTAGTTGTGCCAGAATGATTGGCCACCCCATATAGATTGTACATACAGCCCAACCCTCTGGTGGCTGCATATGAACTCAAATCCAGTCCATTGAGAGGGAAATCCACAGTCACATTCAGCTTCCCACGAAAACGTTCTGTGGGTGAGAAGCGTTTCAGATCTGAAGTTCAAAGTTAAGGATGGGAAGCACACACAACAGTGGTTCAGAAGTGTTATACTCTGGTAAAACTTGGTAAAGACTGATTCCTGCTGGAGAATCCAGCTGCTTCCTATGCATTCATACATTCCTGTTACTTCCTGACCATATGCCTGTGGCAGCCCAACTTCATCTGATTATCACTTTAACATTTTTAAGATCTAACACCTACAAGTTCATTTTATATATTTAGGCAACATGGAAATTGACTGTGTTATTAAGACATGCTACATAACCAATTTTACTGTCCACAAAATGCTGTTTAATGCCATTTATTTCATAAGTATATCTTCTTCTGTTCAAAAACTCATATTTTTTATATATCATGCAACAAAATACGTTAAAATGCTAATCTGATATGTCTAGAATTATTCAATCAAGTGCCATATGCAAACACCACTGAAATAATTAATTATTATATGAGCAGGTGTTCAATTTTGGTTTCAACTTCTACTGAAGAAGGCCGTGACAGTATCTCTCTCTCTCTCACGCACACACACAGTGTTAAGTAATAGTTACTGAGTGGCTGTGATTTGATACAGTATTGAACAAAGTGCACAAATGCAGTGTTGCTAGAAACAAGACTCACCCCTGCAACAAAACACTTGACCAAATTTTGCTATTCACTTCCTAGGATTATGATTCCAAGAGTAACAAGGGATCCACAAAATTATTAATCTTTGCCATATGGAATTTGAATTCCTGCCATACAGGGTGAAATGTACCCACGTAGTTAAAACTCTTTTTATTATCTGGATATTGTACATATATATCTGGATATTATGCATATATAAAATCTCTGTCCTCTGGAATAAGAAAAAATATGTACAACTTTAGTACATAAATTGTGGCCAAATTCTGAAGGGAAACTACAGACTATACAGCTTCCAAGCCAGACATCACTTCCCTGTGCTTGCCAGCTGATTGTGACTCCAGTACACCGCAGCTGACTCTTTTACAATACTGGGGTTTAACTTCCAACCAACTACAGACTTGAATGGGGGTTTTAAATTTATTCTACCCTCAAAAGCTTTCACAATCATACGGCATACTGGGACCAGCAACGTGAAGAATTAAAGGTCTGCACAGTGCAACAAGGCTGGCATTAATAGGTTAATAACCAGAACAGTTAGGTTCTCATAGCAACATCTAACACTGAATTAATACAATCTTTATTTATGTTCTAAGAATATTAACATCCATTTACTGCTTGCTACCATCCAGTTTAGAATCCATTGGTTTCGTTTGTTATCCAAAAACAAACACATCATAATACATAACTGTAATTTTGCCTGTTCATTTCGTATGGGTGTGAAGTTTGGTCTCTCACACTGAGGGTGAAATATGGGTTGAAGATATTTGGGCCTAAGAGGGATGAGGTAACAGGAGAGTGGCAAAGACTACATGATGAGGAGCTTTATGACCTGTACTCTGCCCCAGATATTAGTTGGGTGAACAAATAAAGGAATGAGATGGGTGGGGCATTGGACATGTATGGGGGAAGGAAGAGGTGCATATGGGGTTTTTGTAGGGAGACCTGATGGAAAGATACCACTCTGAAGACCTACGCATAGACAGGATATATTAAAATGGATCTTCAAGAAGTGGGAAGGGGAGGCATGGACTTTATTGCTGTGGCTCAGGATACGGACAGGTGACAGGTACTTGTGTATGTGGTATTGAACGTTCAGATTCCATTAAATGTGGGGAATTTCTCACCTAGCTAAGGACCTGTTAGCTTCTTGCAAAGGACTATGACCCATGTAGTTGGTTTAATTTGTCAGTGTAACTCTTCATTTTGTATAGCAAGCAGTTATGCGTGCATGAACATTATAACAATGGTTGCAAATCAAGAAGTGACAGTACATTAACTCATCCAGTACAGTCTAAAAACCACCAAACCCAGTTTCTATTCTAGTCTAGGGTGCAGTTTAGCATTTCATATTCACTCAGAACACACTACTGTAGGAAAAGATGTATTGAACACAGCAGCCACAAGTTAAAAAAAAAAACCCCCAGACAGCACATGGACATGAAAGAACTTATACAAAACAAATTAATACGACTATGAAGAATATTCAGATGCTGGTGGCTGTGCCACCAAAGGTGTAGGTCTGTGGCCACACACTTGCTAGGATTGTGGGTTTGAATCCTGTATCTTGTGAATGGTGTGTGCTGTGGAGGTAGAGGCCTCTGCAAAGGGCCAATCCCACATTCAGGGAAGTTCTACCATGCATACATGCACACACAAGCATATGAGTGTGCATGTGCGTGCACCACTGAGTGTCATCTCGTGTAACAATAACCCCTACACCTAAAATGGGTAGGTAGAAGAGGTCAAAGAAAGAAAGAAAGAAAGAAAGAAAGAATGGAAGAAAGAAAGAAAGAAAGGAATATTCATATGAAGCACTTAGAAAGAAAGGTGAGATTTTGGATTCTCATTACAGTGACCAAAAAAACATATGAAACAAACACTATACTATATGTAGATGAGAAACATTTCTTCCCAACAGCGTCAAAGTGTTTAACCCTTTTAGTGCCAGTGTTCAGGCGTGGGATATGCTATAAATGCTGTGCAGTCTGTGATATAATTCATGATCCATGGAACAAATTGTGGCTGACTGTTTGGCATGAGGCACAACATAAAAATGCAGCAGTGGCCAACGAGTCAGCTACCCAGTAATAAAAGGGTTAAAACAAGTGTGTGTGTGCATGCACAGATGCAGATGCATGTGCATAGAACAGACATTTACAGTGCGGTGGTGACCAACCAGCATTAAAACAGTTAAAACAATAGTGTTTTTTGGTACAGAACATCGCACTGTGTTTAAAGCACACTAATAAAACAAACTAGACATGTAACCTGTCTGACACAACTATATATATATATATATATATACATACATACAGGGTGTTTCACGACTTTAGGGCATAACTGCAGGAGGTGATTTCCTATGTCTTTGTGATCAAAAAAGTTCATATAAACATGTGTCCGATTTTGGACGGTTACGGAGTTATGACCATTTGAAACTCAGAATAGAAGGTAACGATTACTGACAATAAACGGAACAAAATA
>Ga0123352_10014316_pt1 | contig 12629 bp, 10 predicted proteins | sample TergutLab28metaG_FD_89700 | JGI IMG/M metagenome (GOLD analysis project Ga0123352, IMG submission 89700) | Labiotermes labralis P1 segment gut microbial communities from Petit-Saut dam, French Guiana - Lab288 P1 | ecosystem: Host-associated > Arthropoda: Insects > Digestive system > Gut ... | reverse complement strand
TCGGATAGTTATGGTTCAATGTGACTTCCAATGGTAATGCGGCAGACGTCCCACCTGTAGTCAGTCTCTTGCCACACGCTACGTAGCATCTCTGGCGTCACTTTTGCAACTGCGGCAGTAATTTGAGTTCGGAGTTCAACGACATTTGCAAGCAAAGGTGGTACGAAAACTCGATCTTTAACGAATCCCCATAAGAAAAAATCCCTTTCATGCACGTGGTACTGTATATTTCTATACGCTTTCAAAGTTGTAAAGCTCTTTTTGAAACACTCTGTATATTACGCCACTGTAATTTTCGGAGTTAAACAGCCTGTAGTGTAAAACGGTACTAACAGTGCCGTAATCAAGCGTAACCAATATGAGATTTTAGGTTCTCTCAGCGGTGAGGATTGATGTTCAATTTTTCTGTGAAGTGACGCCGTCTTGTTTGGTAGATTAGTGCCAGAGTTTCGGACAAATTTGTAGTCACTTTCATCAGAGCAGAAAATAGGCAGCAGTTTTGTCCGAAACGTCAGTACCTACCTTCCAAACTACACTGCGCCATGATCGAGAAGAGCACGATGTAAACACCAAGTATCATTTTACTCAATAACCGTTCAACATTTCTTTTTCCTGTTATTTATTCATTTACTTTCCCACAGTTGTGCATTTTCGCCATCTGTTTGGCTGCCATTGCGTTTGCCAATGCCAGGCCAGAGAATCTGAATCCAGAAGAGGCAGCCGAAGCAGTTTCTGCACCTGCAGAAAGCAACCCCGCAAAGAGGGGACTGCCGCAACATGGATACAATTTTGGCTTTGGACTTGAACACCGATTTGGACCAGCACACGGACTGATTGGCGGCGGTGTCTATCCACGCGGCTTTGGGCACGAGAAGATAATCAAAGAAACTGTTGAAATCCCTGAGCCGTACCCAGTTGGTATTAAATATCCTGTACCAGTTGAGATACCTTATCCTGTCCCAGAGCCATTCCCTGTCGAAGTTAAAGTCCCAGTTGACAGACCAATCCCTGTGGAAGTTCCAGTGCGCGTTAACCGTCCCTACCCTGTAGAAGTCCCTGTTGCTGTCCCTCAGCCACAGCCATACCCCGTTAAGGTACCAGTTCCTGTCCCTGAACCCTACCCCATCCAAGTCGAAGTCCCTGTCGATCATCCCTACCCAGTTGTCGTAGACCGACCTGTCCCCGTTGTGGAACGAGTCCCAGTTGAAGTACCAGTCCCTGTCGAGCGTCCCTATCCAGTTGAAGTGAAAGTGCCTGTACCCAAACCCATCCCTGTTGAAGTTCCAGTAGAACGACCATACCCTGTGTACGTTGACAAGAAGTTCCCTGTCCCTGAGCCTTACCCAGTTGAAGTTCCAGTGTACGTCCCTGTTGAAGTACCTGTTGCTCGTCCCTATCCAGTTGAAGTTAAGGTTCCAGTCCCTGAGCCCTACCCTGTTGAAGTCCCTGTTGGTGTACCTGAGCCGTATCCTGTGGAAGTTCCAGTGCACGTGGAGACACCACGCTCATTCTCAGCCATTGAGACATATCCAGTAGAACACCTGCTATCTGCACCTTTCCCACGCGCTCCTCTTTCTATTGGCAAGCCATTCCCACACACGGCATTCCCACACACGGCATTCCCAGTTTCAGAACCTCACGTCTTCACTGAAGCAATTACCACTTCGTGGCCCAGCACGTTCCACGGACTCTCATCCTATTCCCTGAAGGAAGGATTTCCCTTTCATCGTTATGGTCACTATGGAAAGGGCTTTTAAATAATTTAATTAAATGCCTAAAACTAATTTATCAGATCACATTAGTCAATCATTATTTATTTCGACGAAAATCACAAATTTATATTTATTATTTACTTCAATTAGACTGTGGATCAGTATTGTAACTTATTTCGCCTTAAACGTCATGTATTACTAAACTGTGGGTTTAATGGCTTGTGGCCGATGAAATAAATATTGCATTTAATCTTCTTCTCTGTTACTTATTTGACCACCTCATATTGCAGCTGTGTGAACACAGACACAGCCAAACACTCTGGGCGATACACAGAGAAATTTACATGCCAATCTTTGGGTTTGTGTATAAGCATGGAATGAAATAGAGTTACTTCGAAATTCTTTTCACGGAATTGAGCTCCTAAAAACGAAATGGTTTCGGCTGCAAAAATGTCGACCGTGTATGTTTCTTTTCCCATGCAGGACTCATGGGAAAGATCAGAAATGAGTGCAGAATTTTAATCGGAAATTCTTAAGAGACGACACCTGCCCTAAACTCTGGGCGTTCAAGTGAGAATAAAGTTTGATTCCTGGCAGGGGAAAGAGATCTTTCCCTTCTCCGAAACGTCCAGACCTTCTCCGGGGCCCACTCAGCCTCTCATTCAGTGGGTACCATATGTCCTTTCCCCTGAAATAAAGCGAGTGGAACATGAACCCGAGAGATCACCTCCATCTAGAGCCGGCGTTAAGAATGAATGGAGCTCTTCTCACCTTACATGTCTTCATTGGTGCACAGAGACAAATTAACATATCTGCCTTTCAAGTATTAGCAAGCAAAGATGTGCATTGGATTGATCTGGCTTAGGATAGTGTGTAGTGGCTTCATTTTTCTAATACGCTAATAAACTTTCGAGTTCCCTAAGAGATATAGGATTTGCTGACTGGCTTTGAGTGGAAGCTAACTTCTCAGGAGAACACTACCATTTTGCACTGGGCTCTGCTGCTCTATTCGCTACACATTTATCCAGCCTCTGTGATCGCAAAGCCGAGTGTCGAACTGTACACATAATGTTCCAACCAAAACCTTACTCCGTGTCAAACATCTTTAATGACACACAAACTATGACATATTGTAATACATGTAGATTACAATACAACTAAAAATTTTATCTTTCCGAGTGTCATGGGTAATATGCGGTATTTTTCACTTCTTGTGAAATTTGTCCTTTATTACCTAGCTCTCTGTGTCTAACTCCCTTGAGTTATGCTGCAGCACATACACCGTGTGCTGCGAGGCGTCTGTCCTTTACCATGTAACAAACTATTACTTTTGCAGGCAGACGAGGGGAATTACGGAACAGAGCAATTACGATGTTGTAGGCCCGTAGCCAGACCATGAACACAGTGAGTGCAGCGGTTTACTGTGCACGTGCTTATATGTAATCAAGGCTCTATTATACATACACTTTGCATATACCTACATTAGGTATGCATGAGCGTACAAAGCTGTTTTGTCAGGACCACAAAATCAACACTGTGATTACACAATGCGCTCTGTAACACTGCAGCAAATATCTATCCTATACATACCTTTTTGAGAATTAATATTTTCATACCACGTTGGCTCAGCAAGGGCAACACGTGGGTTCGGTAGGCTGTCGCACGTTTTGTAGTGTGCTAATCGGCAAGTTTGTCTTTGATATTCTGCAAATTCCTAGTGGGTGCATCCAAATTTGTAGTGGGCGCATTACACCCACTTGCATCCCCCTGGCCTGCGGTTATAGAAGTTTGAGGAAGATGTTTAATAACGAATATTTAGAACAGCATTAGATATCCGAGTCTGCTTGGAAGTTACGGCAAGATGGAGGTAGCACGCTGTTCGTAAATGTCGCTAGCTGTTTTTCAGTTGACAATATGTAACATCTTGAAACATCATGGACGACGGTAAATGAAATTTGGTGGAGGTTCGTAATTTTTTTACAGACAACTGAAAATTCTCCGCGTAGAGTTTGCGGGACATTCACGAGCGGTGGCGGTCGCGCAGCTGCTGTAAAATCAGCCATGGCAGGCAGATTGGCGGTGAGAACCGGACGAAGAAGCAACCCATTGCTGGGGTTTGGTCGTAGGGCGACAATCCTACCTCGTAACAAGTCAATTATTTCGAAACCCCAAGATAAATGCTGACGAGGCCATGAACAGAATACTGGCCGAAGCGCCATAGGAGAGAGGGAGAGAGAGAGAGAGTGAGAATGAAACTTGAGAGAAAAATGAAATATAGAAAGATCCAAGTATTCTGAAATACGACGCCGTGTGGGTTAAGAAGTTCCTGACATTTCAGAGGGAACTGGTGCCTGCTTATGCAGTGTCTAAAAAGTTTCAGAACAATCTTTCACAAAATGTACAATGCCAAATTTCTGAGATTTTTTGGTCATGTTGAAAAGTTTTATACATTTATTGTATAAATTTTGCGCCTTTATCTCTTCCCTCCTCTTTCCTGTCTACTGTCTTTTCGAATCCCTCTCACCTGTCCGTCCTCCTGTATTCTTCGAACACTTCTTCCATCTCTCTCACCTACATTAAAAAAACTGCACCCAAAACATGCCGTTACAGGAAGGCCAGAAAAAACGTCAGTCATGCTAAGAATAGAATTATTGAATCCTCTCGCCTTTTGTATGGTGGACTTTGCCTTGTCCAAAGTTGCGACACATCCTTATTCGCAATAATGTATGTGAAAGTTGTGTTGCTGCCGGCATGATTTTATGTTGAACTTCGTCTAAAGTATCTATAAAAATTCGGTTAATATTTTACAAACAATACAAACCGTATCTACTACTAAGACCACTTAATTAATATTGTTTAAAGTAATGCTCGGTGTCTGGTGTGAGAATCACAAGAAACGCATAAATACGTCGTACACAGCTTCATATTTTCTTAATTTTGCAGCAAGCGAACAATCAAAACACTCGCACACATATGCAGTAGTTTTGCCGTTAATCAGACATTTCTGTATGAAGGAGATTCGCCTATATTACAGGCTTGATTTGGAGAGAGCTGTGCTGTTGTTATGTACTCAGGTTGTGCCCACTAATTTCACAGTAGGTTGCTACACTGTGAGCTGTTCTTATTACCATACTAAGTTGGTAACACACGCTCCACTTGCAGCCAAGTGCTGGCCGGAACAGATGAGAAGTTGATGGCAAAAATTGGTGTAGGGCCGCGTAATTTGAAGAAAATCACAGCCCATGCAAGGCAACGCTACGAAATGGCAAACAGCACTCGCCGCTAATTTGGTGCCCTTAACGGTTCTCAGGCACTGGACCTGCACTGTTTGTTGCACAGTACCTTACTCGGTTCCTAGTGTATTCATTGCACTGTCTGTTGCAGAGTACCTGAACAGGTAATATTACTCGGTTCCTAGTGCATTCGTTGCACTGTCTGTTGCAGAGTACCTGAACAGGTAATATTATTCTTTTCCTAGTGCATTCATTGCACTGTCTCTTGCAGAGTACCTGAACAGGTAATATTACTCGGCTCCTAGTGCATTCATTGCACTGTCTGTTGCAGAGTACCTGAACAGGTAATATTAATCGGTTCCTAGTGTATTCATTACCCTTGGGGAACCTGATGTTTTACCCTATATAAACAGCACACACGCTCGCACTCTTTAAGAGGAATAATATTATCACCCTCCCAATTACATGCAAGGATATCATATTGTGGACTTCAACACTTGTAATAAATAACATGTTGCTAAAATTATATCTTATAATTTTAAGTTGAGACGGGTTAAAATGACTCATGATTATTAGCTCTTTGTTCCAGAGGCCTCTGTCAGAAGCTGACAGTCGCATACTTCGTTAAGATGTTCTCCGGCTTTATAGATCCCGACTGTTCATTACCGAGCTCACATCATGATAAATGTGACATCAATTTTTTTTCGCCGAGTTACCACTTTATTACTACATTCTCTTTTTTTTAATGTCACGTAAAAATGTAAAAGGTAAAGTGATCCCGTTACAGGCCCGATGTGGCCCAGAGTGTGGGTAGAGGTATAGCTCTACTCTTCCATGACCGCGACACTAGAAAGGAGTGAGTGATCAGCAGCACGCCCCGACCGCAATTTACCCCCGGGAAAAACCCAGTACCCATTTTACAGGAGGCTGGGTGGGCCCCAGGGACGGACTGGACGAATGTCACTTACGTAGTATTCCTTAAACTTCAAATATCACCACACAAACTTTCAGGATCTGGTACTGAAAACAGCTTTGGTGCGGTAGTCATCGTTAGTATTGTATATAACAGCCCTAATAAGTCGAAATTCATTTTAATATTATCATGTAATAGCATCTTCTCCTGAAGCTTTGCAACCAGTGTGCCTGACACTTCCCGCAGTGCACGTTCTCATCCTTTCTCCTACAGTAAATCACCAAACGAATCGCATTTAGGAGTCGCTCTGATTCTAACGAAATCCTGGCTGATCGTTTGGTTAAGTAATGATTTAGTGAACTGTTGTTATTTCTGCCGGCGAAATATCCACATTTTGCACGCTAATTTGATCGCTTTACTCGGAGGGTTGAAGGGACGTATGACCCAGCCTGGGTCAAGTTGGTGGTGAATGCAGACCGCCTGCCAGTTGCAGGTGGAATGCGGCACGGCTTAGATATAGAAATATTTCGACCCACACAAATTTACTTTTCCTTCCTGTAACTGTCGAAGCTGAATCAGTGGTGTTAAGCAATAAGAAGCCCGGAAGCAGTAATGTCGAAGAAGACCTACGAAACACTCGACCGCCGGGAAACGCCGCACAAAAAATAATTTCCATAAAGAATACCAACATGGTGACCGCGTGACTCAACATTAGCGTCATACTGGGGCATGTCATCTTGGTATAGAATCTATGGAGACTTGCTACGGGCTGGACGGTCCGGGCATCGAATCTCGTTGGGGGTGAGATTTTCGGTACCTGTCCAGACGGCTCCGCGACGCACCTAGTTTCTTGCACAATGGATACCGGGTCTTTACCTGGGGTAAAGTGGCCGCAGCCTGGTGCTGACCACCCACCCCGTTCTAGCCCCGAGGTTGCGAAAGGGTTGGAGCTATACCTCTGCTCCCTGTTGGTGCTTGCATCGACATGTAATGGGGCGAGCATTACCTCTGTATTTAGGTAGGTGAGTACAGATGTAGTGGGGCGAGCATTGCCTCTGTATTTAGGTAGGTGAGTACATATGTAATGGGGTGAGCATTACCTCTGTATTTAGGTAGGCGAGTACGGATGTTTTCGAAAGGCGTAGTCTCCAACTTCAGGGAACTCTGAAGAAAACAGTGTAAAACTTTAGGTTATTGAACATGACTGATCGCGCTACAGAGTTTGCACGACGTCATGTGAGATGAGGAAGTGCTGATGGGTAAGGAATAGCAGTGAGCCTTCGTGTCAGTTTTCCAGGTGATTTAACTGGAGAAACTTAAGCAGGACGCCAGACATTCAGAAAGGAAGACGAACTTCTACAATAGACTGCTCTATTTTTGGCTCAAATTGCAGCTAAGTTTCACTAACACGACAGCAGCGCTCTTTGTGCTGTCTGTGGCCCATCACTGTCGCTACAGACACCAGCCAGCACGTTGCAGACAGTTAGCTTGCCTGAACAATACAACGATAAGTTCCTTTCTTATCTACTTCTTCTTTATCTTCTTTATCTTTTTCTCTTCTTTTTTTTTCTTGTCCTTCTTCCTTTTTCGCTATTCTTCTCCCGTTCTCTTAAACGTGCCCTTCCTTTTTCCTCTGCCTCCTTCATTTTCGTAAAACCCAGTTTGTCATCATCATCATCATCATCATCTTTATCGTATAACATTTTTCTTCTTATTTTCTATCTCTTTTATTTTTTCAGTCTCCTTTTCTCTCTGCCCTTCCGCCTTTAATTTCTATTGTTCGCCTACAGTTGATGTATCATGTTCTTCTCTACCCCCAACGGAAACCCCTGATCTCAGTGTCCAAGAGTGCCACCATGTGTTGCTCTCAACGTACCGACTTACAACGAACTACATGCAGATGTTGGAAATCAAATTGTAACTCAGTACTAAGTGATACGCCCTCATTAGTTTCCTTTTGCAGCAAAATTAGCCAGCTGCTCTTAGGTGTGTCTGTGTGTCTGAAGCCTGATTCATCACCCCTACAGCTTAAAGAAATCTGTAGCCGTTCATAGCGCAGTAGCAAGCAAGTTACGTGCCCTGTCACCGAGCAAACATCTACTCTTCATTTGCCCACAGCATCTTCTTATGTTTCGTGAATATGGTTCCCAAACTAAGCGATCTGTTACGTGAACAGATTTGTGAACGTTATTTAAATGAACTTCATGCTACGATGGGTTATAATGCAGATCCGCACGCTCTAGTTCGTGGGCATTGTTTAACTGGTTGATATAAATTGTGTACAAAATAATGACGTCATACCTCACAGATAACAGACCGCGTCCTCAGTACAAGAAATAACCTATATGGCTGCGCGCGCACGCGCAAGAAACAGTACGGTGCGGTTAAAGAAATTACTGACTTGGCAGAGAGAAAATCGATGGGAAGATTCTTAATGATTTCAGTCTGTATCGAAGAAACGTGAAGTCGTCCATGTGCAAGCCATAAAGCCGTATTGGGGAGTGGAAATACACTTCCAATCATTCTTAATCTGGGCAATTGATAGAGGTAAGTGGTCAGCTTCACGCTCCAGTCGCTTTAACGCCGGAGAGGAAGCTTCCACTACCCGTTCGGCTTGAGGTTGAGCGGGCTCCGAAAACGGTCTGGAAGCCTTGAAGAATAGAAACAGCGAGGTAAATATCAGTCATGGAAACACAACTGTGGTAGTATGGATTTAGGATGGTATTTAATAGCAAAAAATAACTACATGTTTCGGCCAATAGCGGCCATCTTCAGGTTATTACAATAATAACCTGAAGATGGCGGCTATTGGCCGAAACATGTAGTTATATTTTTGTTGCTATTAAATACCATCATAAATCCACACTACCATAGTTGTGTTTCCATGACTGATATTTACCTCACCATTAGTCTTTTCTACACACAACGGGGATGACACACCTCAGTAATAGAAAGAGTGTTGCTGCTGCTGCCGGGAATCCCGTGCGGCTGGGAGGCTAAGCTAAGAAAAACTTTTATTTCTGCACACGTTTTTATATCAGACATTACTTTCTTTAAATGCAAAATTGAATTACATATTACAACAAGATTTGTTTAAAAAAAAAATGAAAATATAAATTGTTAATGGATGTTTCACTAAACGATCCCACCGAAGGAACATCATTGCTCACAAATCAAATCAGTTCCTCCACTGAAAGGTTGTCTTTTCTGTCTTAAAACTTTTGTCTTCCCCTTTGCTATCTACAAACATAGGTAAAATTGGATTATGCAGAATTACAGAACTTTGTATTAATGGGTGTGAAACTTGGTCTGTCGCTGGAAGAACAGTGACTGCGGGTGCTCGAGATTACGGTTCTGAGGAAGATAGTTGGGCCTTAGACACAGTAAGTAACAGGGGGGGGGGGGATTGCATAATGAGGAGCTTCATCATTTGTAATCCTCGTGATGTCTATAGGATGACCAAATGAGATGGGCAAGTCATGTGGCACGTGTGGGAAAATACAGAAATGTCCGCAAGGTTTTGGTGGAAATTGTTATGTATACAACCACTTTGAAGACAGGCATAAAGGGGAAGATATTATTAAAACGAATCTCGCAGAAATAGGAGAGGATGCCATGGACTGGATTCATCCGGCTAAGGACAGGGACAAGCAGCGGGCTGCTGTGAACACGACAGTGAAACTTAAACTTTTTTACAGCTCACAGTTTTGTTTAAGTCTTGTGTACTTTACTGTAAAACGTGGGGCACCTGTGAACAGGTCAGCTGAACGTGTAACGCGACTACTGGGATTCTGTGTCAAAGTGGTCCACTACCGAACTTCCCTTCCTCCACTCTTTACCAAATTCCCCCACATTGTGGTAAGTGCTCCTTCCTGTTTCTTACCTATTCAGCATTCACGATAATCTTCCCGTATCACTCGACACTCGCAAAGGCGTCCTATGATAAGCTCATCAGCAGTAGCAGTCTGGCTGGTGCCACAGGTTGTTAGTCGGGTTAAGAAGCGTGTCTCTCCAGTGGGAGGGGACAGTTCATAAGGGGTCGAAGCCCTTCGCGGCCAGACAGTTGTGCTGGTGTGCGGGATGGAGATCACCGGGGCTGTCTTCATGCTCACGGCGCTGTGTGTCGCAGCTGCGGACGAGAAGGTGCAGGGTTCGTATTGACCAAAGGTGACATTCCGTCATTGTCATCGAAATACTTGTCGCGTGACCAGCCCATAGATTCTGCATTAACACCCTTTATTTCAACTTACGGCATGTTAATGCAGGTGCCGAAAATGACCACTTACGTTCCTCAGACATGCTTTGGCACGTGGTGTTCATGTCGTTAACAAGACAGGAAATGCGTAACTTGAGGTTCTCACGAGTGTCCCTGAACATTTAGGTCTTTTGGAATGAAACGTTATACCGTTCGGTAAGTTATTTCCGACATTTAGGAGGATCATACAGTCTTCATCTTTTCATCTTCAAGGGTGAAATATTCCAGGATCCTGGACTACTTCATCGCTGAATATGAAGTTGCTACGATCTTTCGAAACGTCGCGAACCAGTCACCGAAAGACACAGCGTCATATCATAGAATACCTGAATTTCGAGACAATAGCTGGTCGAATAAGGTAAAAAAGAGACGCGTCTGGATCTTTGATTCGTGGACCCTTCCCTAATAATCAAACGATTTAATACACCGTTGGGTTGTTGGAGGAATTTATATTGACATGACTATGTTAATTTTTTCAAATTTGTCCATCACAACAAAAGTTTCACCCATCGGAATATTTTGTAATTGATTACTGAGGAACAATACTTTCCTATGTAAATTGTGGGTTTGTTCATAACCTGTCTGTCTTGATGAACAAAAACTGATTGTATTCTTTCTCTTGGGTGATTCCCCGGCGTCTGAAGTTTTTGTTCTATAAAATTCAGAAGCCGGGGACTCACCCAACATAAAGAAAGCAACATTCAGAACATGGCGAAAGTTTGAAATCAAGAAAAATTACTTAATAAATTTAAGGAATATAAGTGGAATAATTTCTGTTCATTTCCTACAGACTTCGAGGTTTTGAGTGAAATCACATACACTTACCGCAATCGGTTTTATACAAACAGAGTTTAGCCAAATACTCCTATATCTCTTAATTTGTAATTTAGATTAACAATATTTGAATAAAGAGAGACCAACTTGATGTCACTTGCTTCTTTATTTCATTATTTAATGCTCAACATGTTTCGGATGTTAATACACCCATCCTCAGGAGCTTGCGACTTATTTGTTGAGTTATTTCGTGGGTTGTATTGCTCTGGTTCAGTGTATGTTGGTGTTACTTTGTTGTGGTTTGGCTGGGGTGGTGTGGTGTGGCTTCAGCCTGCATCCGGATACCACACCACACCACCCCAGCCAAACCAGAACGTAACACCAACACACATCGAACCAGAGCAATACAGCCCATGAAATAACTCAACAAATAAGTCGCAAGCTCCTGAGGATGGGTGTATTAACATCCGAAACATGTTGAGCATTAAATAATGAAATAAAAAGCAAGTGACATCAAGTTGGTCTCTCTTTATTCAACTATCAAGATGATGCACGGTCCAATAAACATTAGATTAGCAAGGAACAGAATTATGTAAAACCATATGCGCCAGTTGCAAGAAATCTTGTTCCAACTAATTCGCACCCTCTCCACGTGTTCGTATATATTTTACCAACCTTCACAGAACAGAATAAACAATGAATTTAAACAAAAGACCCTTCAGTCGCTCAAGGCCTGCTGTACACGTACATAGCAGATCGCAGTAATGGAAAAGCCATTGCGTAATATCTCACTTTCCTCTGTCTGACCTCTCAACATATTTCACCACGTCTGACGGTATTTTGATGAAATATGAAGGAGCAAGTGTTATATACTTTGTTATTAATATTTTTTCCGTGGCACAAAAGCAAAACTCGGGTCTAGGCCGCCGCGTTTTTTAGGTTTCTAGGTCGCACACAGACCCAGACGCCTGGTAGGACTCCCCTGAACAAGTGACAAGCTTTTCCCCTGAGTCCGCTACCTACACAACACACAAGAAACACAAGAGACGAACCCAAGTCCCACCAAATGAATGGCCGCAGACCCACGCCTAGACCGCACAGTCACCGCGATCGGCTTTGCCTTTCCTTATCCTGCATACAAATTTCATATATGTGACTTCTTTTTCTTTATGGCCTCTCTATCTCTGTAATATTTCTTGTGTAATTGTCTCGCAAATGGCACAGTTTTCGGGGAAATAGATGTATGTGGCAAGCAATGTGTTTATGAACTTTCTCTACAACACCCATCTCAAGCAAAGATTACTAAATAAAAAAAATCGGCGCGATGTTAACACAGAAGTATGCAGATCTTCCTTTAAAGTAGCTGTTATTATTATACCAGTTTAGAGAAACTTTTGGGAGGAGGTGTACATACTTTAAAGGAAAACGCTGAAGCTTTAGTAGCTGCTACTAGGGAGATTGGACTGGAAGTAAGTGCTGATAAAACGAAGTACATGGTCATGTCTCGAGATCAGAATGCAGGACAAAATCACAGTGTGAGGATTGATAATAATACCTTCGAGAGGGTGGAAGGGTTTAAATATTTGGGAACATATTTAACAGTCCAAAATTCTATTCGGGAAGAAATAAAGAGTAGACTGCGGTCAGGAAATGCTTGCTATCATTCGGTGCAGAATCTTTTGTCTTCCAGGTTGCTGTCCAGGAAATTAAAGATTAAGATATATAGAACTATAATCTTGCCG
>Ga0123352_10014314_pt1 | contig 12630 bp, 12 predicted proteins | sample TergutLab28metaG_FD_89700 | JGI IMG/M metagenome (GOLD analysis project Ga0123352, IMG submission 89700) | Labiotermes labralis P1 segment gut microbial communities from Petit-Saut dam, French Guiana - Lab288 P1 | ecosystem: Host-associated > Arthropoda: Insects > Digestive system > Gut ... | reverse complement strand
TGTATGATTTTGAAAAGGATAAAATAATAATCTGTGATATTGACTTTTATCAAAAATCGCCTTATTATGGTGATAAGGGCATGTGGGGTTCGGAGAATTTTGTTTCACCGGAAGAGCGTGTTCCCGATTTGCGGATTGATGAAGTAACAATGGTGTATACAATGGGTGCGACGGCGTTTTCCATATTTGCAGATTATGACCGTTCATACGAAAAATGGACCATGGGGAAGCCGTTGTATGATGTAGTGAAGAAAGCTGTGGATGATGACAGGGGTAGACGTCAGCAATCAATACGCCAGTTTATGCATGAATGGCAATTAAATAGTGTTGTATGATATAAACGGTGTTTTCTTACAAGCTGCCTTATCTAAAAGACTTTGGAAATGAAAAAATCCCGGGAATCAATGATTTCCGGGATTTTTATAGCAATTTTATCTAGTGCCAAATTGTAAAAGGTGATATATTTCTGCTTCTGTTTCTAAAATATCATAGTCACCGGGAGCGTTATCTGGCTTGTGATATGCAATGCCATTTTCATGGTTAATGCGCAAACGGTCTATTAACGCTTGCTTTCCAAATTCTTGCATAAAGCGGTTAAAGGCATTAATGCGCTTATTTTGAAGCATGGCTTCTCCACATGGGAGATTTTTGCAAGCAAAGCAGCCTTCCGCAGATTTTTGGGCGGCGCACTTGCCTAGTGAACATTCGTGGCCGGCTGCGATTTTGGCAGTACAGCCAGGGCAATCTTCGGTACTGCATAAGACACAAGCCAATCCGCAGTAACCAATTCCTCTTTCTTCGCGAAAACTCATATTTGTCACCTATTCCTTATGTAGACTTCCTGTATAGTGATGCAAGAAGTCTAGTATTTTGTTTCCTTAATAATATTATAGGAATAAATGGGGACACCTGTATGTCTCTATTCTTTGTAAACAGATAAAATATTTTTAGCGGCTTCTGTGCTGCGGATTTTTAATTCGGCGGGTTCTAAAACTTTTATCATATTGCCGAAACTTAAAAGCATTGCAAACCACATGCGCTCACTTTCTATGACGCTCAGTTGCATTATAAAATCGCCATTTTTTAAAGTTTCTGTTATGGTTCCTCCAAGGTATTCGATTGCCTGAACTCTTATGCAATCTTTACATTGTAATGTAATATCGAGGCTTTTGAGGTTATCGTTCTTAAAGGTTTGGTCCAGCAAAATGGCTGGATTTTCGTGTTCTTTTGAAAATATTGTTTTTGTAGGCACGAAGTCGCTTATGCGCACCACTTTAAAGATGCGATAATCTTGTTTAACTCTGCAAAAAGCTAGTAAATACCATGCGTACCATCGGTAATTTAGTGCGAGAGGTTCTATCAGGCGGCAAGATGTATGACCCATTGCATTAACATAGGAAATACTTGCAGCGTGTTTGTTAACTATCGTTTTTTCGATGCGCTTTAATTTATCTTGCAATTCGCTACTTTCTCCAGATGCGCCAAAATCTAAAAATATGTGTTGGGGCCTTTGCTGTTTTGGTAAAATGGCAGATACTTTTTCCAGCACTTCATGATATTGTTCATTGTCATAGGCAGATATACAACCTTTGAGTGCGGTTAGTATTGACGCTTGCTCTTTTTTGTTTAGTATTCCTCCATTTAGCTTATAGCCTTCCATAATAGAATAGCCGCCATTTGCACCTGGAAGGGATTTTATTGGAATGCCAGCTAGGGAGAGATGTTCCATATCTCGCAAAATGGTTTTTGTAGATACGTCAAATCGCTGGGCTAATTTTGCTGAAGTTACTGTATCGTTATTAAGCAAATGAATAATAATAGATAAAAGGCGGTCTATTTTCATGGCTAAATTCCTATCCTACCATTCAAATTTAAATTCTGTATAAAATTGCTGTGGCTTATCTTTTGTAACTACGCATGAAGGAAAATTCGGCTGGTTTATTGCATCGGGGAAGATTTGTGTTTCTAGGCAAAATGCAGAATATTTGTGGTAAGTTACACCTTTGCCGGGGATGCCTTCGTCTGGCATCATATTGCTTGTGTAAAGCTGCATGCCGGGGCTGTTGGTATATACTGTCAAGCGTATGCCGGTTTTTGGTGCGTATACGCTTGCGGCTTTTCCCGGTTGGCGCAGGGCATAGTTGTGGTCGTATCCGCCAATGGCTTTAAAATCTTTGCCAATTTCTTTGGCCGTGCGGAAATCAAATGCGGTTCCTGTAACGTCTGCTAATTCCCCTGTGGGAATGAGGTTTTCGTCTACAGTTGTGATTTTGTCGGAGATGATTTCCATTTCGTGGTCAAAAATATTTCCATCGGCATGGCCGTTTAAATTAAAGTAGCTGTGATTTGTAAGATTGCAGATAGTTTTTGTGTCAGTTGTTGAATAATAGTCTATTCGCAATACATTTTCATCGGTTAATGTGTAAGTAACGCGAGTGTTTAAGTTGCCGGGATACATGCTGTCACCATCGGGGCTATTGTATGAAAATACGATGTTGTTATTGTTTGCCTCGTCTACATTCCATACTTTTTTGCTAAAGCCGTTAATGCCGCCGTGCAAATGATGGATGCCGTCATTTGTTTCTAGTGTATAGTTTTTGCCCTCGAGGGTAAACTTACCACTGTTTATGCGGTTTGCAACCCGGCCTGCAATTACACCAAAATACGGATGATCTTTTGTTGCATAATCTTCTGCACTGTTTAAGCCAAGCACAATATCGCATGTTTTTCCGTTTTTGCTGGGTATTTCTAAATTAATTATTGCACATCCTAAATTTGTTACTGTAATGGTCATGCCATTTTTGTTGGTTAGCTTGTACGTGGTTATGTTCATTTTCATCCTTCTTTCTATTTGAATGGGGCTCTGCCCCAAACCCCGCCGCTCCGCCAGGCAAAGCCTGGCTACGCTTCCGACCCGGCCGCTGCGGGTGCGCGCTGTGCGCGCAGATAGTTTTTATGTGTAACTTTACTACTTCTGTTTTTTTACCTATAAGATAATCCTAACATAATTTTCCTCAGATTTTCAAGTGTTGCAAAAATTGGTAAAAAAAATCGGAATAAAAAAATGGTTGACGCAAATACTAGGCTCGTAATGATACAGATTACAAATCTGTGTCATATAACTCAAAGTATAAAGGAGAAATAATAATGAATAAAACAAGTTCAAACACAGCAGCAGTACCTCAAGCTAAAGAAGCTCTTAACAGATTTAAGTACGAAGTTGCCAGCGAAATTGGCGTGCCTTTAAAACAAGGCTACAATGGCGACCTTACAAGCGCACAAGCAGGATATGTTGGTGGCTATATGGTTAAAAAAATGATCGAAGCTCAAGAAAGACAAATGGCTGGTAGCCACTCGTCTCTATAAATTTAACATCTGTTAATAAAAGAAGCCTCGTCGGGTTAAGAGCCTGACGAGGCTTTTTATTGCGCTTGGGTTGGGGTCTATTTTTGTTTTATTGCGGTTGTAGTCATTCGCATTCTTCTTCATTCAAAATCATCTTCTCCTTACATTCAACCATAAATCTCGCGAGAGACTAAAGTAACATCTTCAATCCTAATCCACGAGTTGATATAGTCTAAAAGAAGCTCGCTGTCATAATTCCTCAACCGGCTAACCGTGTAGGTTTGGCCTAGTACCCACGCCGGAATAGGCTGCCCGGTTGCCCATGTGCGTGCTGTTTCATTAATGCGCACGATTGAGCCAACTCCAATGGTAGACAGCGGTGGTGTTGGCTGCGTAATCATGGGCGGTGGTGTGTTTACAGGATCTGTGGTTGACAGGTCCGGAAAGGCTGTATACACTCCCGAAACGCGAATTTCGATAAAAACTCCATTGGTGGAAGGTTTCAAATCTTGAATAGACAAATCTATTGCAGTGGGTATTCGGTTAACACTATTTGCATTTCCCGTAATGGAAAGTTCATTGGCAAAAATACGCATGCGCGGGCTGCCCCATATGCTTCTCGCTCCTACAGATAAGACTTCTGTTTGGTTGGAACGGACATTCCGTATAAAATGATTATTTGATACCACTAAATTAAAAATAGAGGCGCTGCTATTCGATTCGTAGGGTAGTGTGCCAAGCCGAATTTCTTGAACTGTTGTATTTCTACGAAGGGCATCTTCCACTTGTGCTTCATTATAGTTCAATCTAAAAAATCCGTTTGCAAAAACTTGATGTCCAACTCTTGTCCAGTTTCCGGTGCGGTCGTTGTATTGACCTTGAATAATGCCATTTCCAATTTGTAAAGAAGGTATCCACGTGCCATATTGAAAATTGCTTAACTGCCGTGTATTTTCATTTTCTGAAAGTAGTAAAGGATTTGATAAATCTGGGTTCATATGTTTTATCCTCCGGGCTGATTAATCTTATCTCTTATTTTATGCCGGCCATTTTATTCTGCCCCTGAATCCTTACTTCAAAATATGCTTAAAAGTGGGCTTGCAGCAAGACGAATAGTGTAAAAACTAGCAATAACTAGTAAACCCCTTTTCCTAGTTGTGCAGACTGCAAATTTTGTGGTAAGAAACAAGGTATCATACTAAAGAGAAGGGGAAGTACCATAAAAACTTATGCATACTGTCGTGTGTCCACTGTGGATCAAAACGAGGATAGGCAGCTTGACGCAATAGCAGACCTTAACATACCGGATATTAAAATATTTATGGATAAGCAGTCTGGTAAAGACTTTGACCGTCCCGCATTTAAAAAACTTATTAAACAGCTTAGATGCGGAGATTTGCTTTATGTAAAATCTATCGACCGGCTTGGGCGAAACTATGTAGAGATCCAAAATTATTGGCGTATGATTACAAAAGACATTGGTGTGGATATCGTAGTGCTTGACATGCCTATACTTGACACCAGAAATGGCAAAGACTTACTGGGAACTTTTATTGCAGACACTGTACTTGCAGTGCTAAGCTTTGTAGCCCAAAACGAGCGGGAAAATATACGTATACGGCAAATGGAGGGAATTGCATCTGCAAAATTGCGGGGTGTGAAATTTGGGCGCCCCAAAAAAAGGGTTCCAAGGAATTTTTCAAAAATAGTTGAAATGTGGGAGCAAGGACAAATTAAATTTAAAGAAGCCCTGATACAAACAGGGCTAAAAGAGGCTACGTTTTATAATAGACTAAGGGAGTATAGACAAAAGAAAACAGAAAATGCTTAATCCCGCTTTTTAACCGGTACATAACACCAAAATTCATAATCTGGTGAATCCTGGGGCAGTTTTGAGTAAATCTCCATATCTGCACCATCAACAGGTGTGTAACCGGAGCCGGGCATCCATTCGCTGAAAATCATTTTTTCGGCATTTGGCATGGTTTGACAAAGGGGGCCTTGGAAATGGAACACGGCATATGTGTTTTTAGGAAAATTGAAAATTTCTAATCCATCCGGGGCTTGTTCTAATGTGGTTGTAGTGGCAAGAAAGTAATCCAGGCCTTCATTATCGCCGTTTGTGGTAACGCCAATGGCATCTTCGTATCTTCCGTCGCTGTACTTTAGAATTTCTTCAAGTTTTCCGTTTTGCCTTAGTTCATCCCAAAATTCCTCAATACCTTGGGGGGTTCGATCTTCGTCAAAGTAAAATCGCCGTTTTGCACCCACTACTCTAAATGCCTCAAGTTCAATAATTTTGTATTTCATGGTGATGCCTCCTTTTATTGAAATTTGGAAGAAGAGCTTGGGGAATACTTCAAGGGGCGTGCCTACAATCTTGGCTGCCGAAGGCGTTACCCCATGAAACCGTGAAAACGCGCGAGAAAAACTATCCAGATTATCATAACCGTACTTTAATGCCAAATCCGTCACTTTAATGTGGCTGTTTTGTAATTCAAGGGCAGCTAGGGTCATTTTGCGCCGGCGAATATATTCGGCAAGTGAAATGTCTGCCAAGTAGGCAAATAGTCTTTGTAAATGGTAGGCCGAATATGGGGTAATGCGCGCCGCAGACTCAATATCTACATCGTTGCAGATATTTGCTTCGATATAATCCATTGCGCGGTTTGGATGTTAAATAAAGCCCCATAAATCCATATACCCATGCCCGGAAGCATAGACAGGCTCATCTTTAAACCGGTGCCAGAGTTTTGGAAAGTCTTTTGCAAAATCTTCTCTATCTTGTGAATTACAGTATTCAATGGCTTCGCCATATTGGATTTCAGACATTATACCGGATGTTTCTTCAGGGGGAAGTGGATTTCTCTCGCAGTCAACGTAAAAAAACGCCTCCCCATCGTCAACATGTTTAAACTTTTTATTCCATAGATCGTGCTTTTTATAATAGGCGTCTTTGGCAATGTAAAATATATCGAAAGAATTTCTTATTTCACGGAAATTTGCTTCTAAATCTGCAATGGAATCTGGGTCTTGGAGGCATCTTAAGAGTACATCTTTACCTTGTGTAAATAGCCAGCCGATAAGATCGGAATGGTCATCATCTGAATGACTGTCGATTATTATAGAAGTTGCTGCGTAAATATTATTATAAAACCCTACATTAGAATATATTGAAGATATGAGATGCCAATGAATAATGTCCACATCCTCAAGCTGGGATAGCTTTTCTTTAAGCACCTTTGATACTTGCTTGAGATCGCTGGCTTCTTTTCTTGCCTCGTCTATGAGTTTCCAAAACTGTTCTTTACACATTTCTTTTTCTCCTCTCGTAATTTTTTTTGAGATATTTTATCTAGGGTGTTTTTTTAACATACCCTGGTTATGCTGCTATTTCTGCTACAATTGATATTTAAAAAAATGCCGTTAGAAGGGCATTGAGATAATTTTTATATAATTGATTTTGAAGAATATTTTATTTTTCGTTGGATTTTTTGTCTTTGCTTTTGCTGCGGTCTAAGTGTTTATTTTCGCCTATTGCACGAATTAGGCTTACACTAAGCTCCTTTTCACTATCTGTATAGTCGGCTATTAATACTTTAATTGTTGTTAAAATAGGGTCGAGGTCTTCCGACTCACTTTCCTCATGTCCATACAAATAGTCTGTGCTGGTTCCTATGATTCGGGATATGTTGTAGAGTCTGTCAGTGGATACGCCTGCTTCGCCGCGCATGATGGCGGTTACGGCATTGGGGTCTATGTCTAATGCATTTGCTATATCGACAGGTTTTAGGTTAAGTTCTTCCATGCGTTTAGTAAGTTGGTGGCCTATGATTAGTTTTGTTAAGTCCGTGCCTCGGTCGCCGGGGATGAATCTCACAAATTCTGCAATTTCGTCCTTTGCATCTTTGTATAGCTTGCTTGCACCAGTTACCTTGTTTTCTTTTAATTCTCTTAGTGAGGACAACGCGGAGTCAATTAATTGCAAATCATTTTTGACCAGACCGCATCTAGCCTTTAACAAATGCTGTAATGGCGAGTTTTTCTTTGTATATGCTTCTATAGCGTGCTTATAACTACGATCAAATAAAACTCCTAATTTTTCTATATTGTGATTGGATTCAGAATAGATTGCGCGAGGTATTCTGAGAGTGAAGTTTGCATGTAATGCATTTTTAACGCCTCTAAACTTCGGATCATCTGCATGTTCATCCTCAATAATGTCAATTGCCTCTTGGAAAAATTCCAGTGTTTTGTTGAAATCTGGATGATGTCCAACCACAATTGATAAGATATGAAGTACAGTATATCCCCAATTGGTGATAGATTCTAATTTTATATAGATTGGAGCAGCGATTTCGCAGGCTTTGGCAAAACCATGTTTAGTATCAGCACTTTGCGTTTTTAGAGTAAGCAAAACTAGCATCAACTCTTCATCGGATTCTTTGGACAGGTAATTTTCCAACCTGCCGATAAGATTATCTTTTTTCTGTATTTCATAGCTTTTGAGCGTAAAGAATTCGTTCATTAATGCCTTTTTTATTTCAGTTGGTTCCATTTGTAGCACCCCTATATCTAAGTATAAAAAGACAAAAGCTTTTGCTTTTGCCTTTTTATGTAGTTCAGGCCTCCCCTAATCAATCATCCGGGTTAGTTCCGCCACCAAAGGGCACGATAAGCGAATACAGCATACAAATGTAGTAATAGTAGTAATAAAACATTTTAATCACTCCCCCCTATTAATAACAAGCGGCTGTTCTTATTTGCAACTTTATCATGTACAGATTTGCATGTAAACGTGCTAATTTTTACAAACGCTCAATATGAAAAAAATTTCATATTTTTTGTCGAAAAAATTTGCCAACTTTACATTTAATGGCAATAATTTATAATAATCTTGTCGAAGGGAAATATTCCCAAACATAAAAAGGAGTGTTTAAAATGGAAAACGTAAAAAAATTTAGCACAGCATGTACCTTAGACGATGTGGGCAGAATAGTAATCCCATCAGGCTTGCGCCAGCACCTAAAATGGAAAGAGGGCGACACCCTAACCACCTTTGCAAACTTAAAACACCGGTTTATAGAACTGTTTAAAAAAGAAGGCGGCCATATGTCTATTGACACGTATGGGCGGGTCACATTTACCGAAGATTTTCTCGAAACCATGAAGTGGGACAAAGGTGACAAGATCTATATTAGACCAAGCAAAGATGGCGGATTGGTACTATCCCTGGAAGAGAAATATGTACAACAATGTATTTTTTGCGATAGTGAAGATATTGCAGTAACCATAAATGGCATAGATGTTTGCATCTATCACATATCTGAAATTGCTGATTTACAGCTTAGTTCGTAATCCCGGCACCTTTCCTCCTCTTTTTTGGTGCGGGAACGATAAGAAATTGAGCAAATAAAATTCAAGTGGTTGCGCAGCGCAACCACTTGAATTTTGTTTGCTGTAAAAAACTGTAGGATATCTCCTACACATTTTCTTCATCTTCGAGCAAGGATATTCCTCTGCCGCGGCGTTCTTCTGCCTTTTGTGCTTCAATTTCTTGAATTTCCAGTAATGGGTCTTTGTCCATTTCTGGGCGATATTTTTTAAAAACGCGCATGATAGAATAAGACGCAAGCAGTGCGTACGCGCCGGGGCCTATAAAAAGTACAAACGGTCCAAATATTAGGGAAAAATAAGCAATGATTGCCAGCATGATTACACATGTAATGGTGGTTAAAAGGTGGCGGTTGGCCATAAAAAAGCTGGTTTTAATCGTTTCCTTTATGGTCATGTCAAACCGGGCTGTCATAGGGAACAGGTAAATGGAGATAAAAACAAGCTGAAGCATTAAAATAAGTTGTGCAGGGAAAATAACTGTAGTAAGAATGCCGCCTACCTCAAACTGCGCAATGAGAAAGAGATTAAAGACGATAAGTGCCGCAAAAGCCAGCACAATGAGCCATATAATTGTAGCGCGTTTAAAATTTGTTTTAAATGCCGCCCAAAAATCTCCGGTGATATAACCTTCCCGCTCGGCAATGCGCCGGGTGGTTACAAAAAATAGGGCGGTGGTTGATGCGCCTATGGTAATAATGGGAATACTAAAGATAAACCACATGAGACTGAGTATGAGCATATCTGCTACCATACCTCCGTATTTATTAAATGGGCCTTCTAAACTAAAAAAATCACGCATGAGAATCTTTCCCTTCATAAGATATCCTTCTAATATTACATATATTGTACCACAAAAATGGGAATACTGGAGAAAAAAGAAAAGAGAGGATTTTTTTATGCAAAACTGTAAAAAATACAGACCTAATACAAATGATGTAACAGACCACCACCGAAACCCCCAGGGCAACTGCCAAAGTTGTGTGTACTTTACTACATTTAATTGTGGTAATCACATCCAGGAAATTGATAGTGGATTTGTAGGTTAATGCACCTGCACTTGTGCATATGCGAAGGTTTTGTTAAGATACTGTCTGAGAAAATCGAAATCATATTTGGAATATATCGGAGGACAGCATGACCGACGCAAAATTGCATGAAAAAATTAAAGAGCAAATGGCGCGCATACGTAACTTTTGTATCATTGCCCATATTGATCATGGTAAATCTACTTTGGCAGACAGGCTTATAGAACTTGCAGGTGTGCTTACCCAGCGGGAAATGCAAAGCCAAGTACTTGATAATATGGACCTTGAGCGGGAGCGCGGCATTACAATAAAGGCGCAGTCTGTAAGGCTTGTGCACACAGCAGCAGATGGGCAGGAGTATATTTTAAATTTAATCGATACGCCGGGGCATGTGGACTTCACATACGAAGTGAGCCGCTCTCTTGCGGCTTGCGAAGGTGCGCTTTTAGTGGTAGATGCCGCCCAGGGTATTGAGGCGCAAACCCTTGCAAATGTTTATCTTGCAATGGATAATAATTTAGAAATTGTACCCGTAATAAATAAGATAGACCTACTTGCCGCCGACCCGGAAAAGGTAAAAGATGATATCGAAAATGTGATTGGTCTTGATGCAAGCGAGGCTCCGCTTATTTCTGCAAAAACATCCCTTAATGTTGAGCAAGTGTTTGGCTCAATTGTAAATTCCATTCCGGCACCTGTGGGGGATCCTTCTGCACCGTTAAAGGCTATGATATTTGACTCTATATTTGATGCCTACAAGGGTGTTATCGTTTTTGTGCGTGTTATTGACGGTGTGCTTAAAAAGGGCATGGATGTGCATATGATGGCAACGGACAAAAAATTTGAAGTAGTGGATACGGGGTATTTTGGGCCGGGTAAATATATTTCATCCGGTATATTAACTACGGGGGAAGTTGGATATTTTACCGCCAGTATTAAAAATGTGGCAGATACGGCCATTGGTGACACGGTAACAGAAGCGGGCAACCCTACGGCAGAGCCTTTTCCGGGATACAAAAAAGTAAACCCAATGGTATACTGTGGTATTTTCCCTGCAGATGGCGCAAAGTATACAGACCTGCGAGAGGCATTGGAAAAGTTGCGTTTAAATGATGCAGCACTTCATTTTGAGCCGGAAACGTCTATTGCGCTTGGTTTTGGCTTCCGCTGCGGATTTTTAGGGCTTTTACACTTGGAAATTATGCAGGAGCGTTTAGAGCGGGAGTATAATCTCGATCTTGTAACTACTGCGCCAAGTGTAATTTACAAAGTGCACAAAACCGATGGTACAATTATTGATTTGTCAAATCCTGCAGACTTGCCGGATCCTTCCCACATAAATTATATGGAAGAACCCATTGTAAAGGCTGAAATACTACTGCCATCTGGATTTATTGGCCCAATTATGGAACTTTGTCAGGAACGCCGCGGCGTGTATATTGGTATGGAATATCTTGACGATACCCGCGCCATTTTAACTTACGATCTGCCCCTTAACGAAATTATTTATGACTTTTTTGACACGTTAAAATCTCGCAGCCGTGGGTATGCGTCTTTTGACTATGAACTAAAGGGCTATCAGCAGTCTGACTTGGTTAAGCTTGATGTGCTTGTGCATCATGAACTTGTGGATGCGCTTTCGTTTATTGTGTATTCTAAAACAGCCCATGAACGTGGGCGCAAAATAGTTGAAAAATTAAAGAAAGAAATACCGCGTCATCAGTTTGAGATTCCAATTCAGGCCGCCATTGGCAGCCGCATTGTTGCCCGCCAAACCATTGGCGCAATGCGCAAGGATGTTTTGGCAAAGTGCTACGGCGGCGATATAACCCGTAAGAAAAAGCTGCTTGAAAAGCAAAAAGAAGGTAAGAAGCGTATGCGCAGCATCGGTTCGGTTGAAGTGCCCCAGCAGGCGTTTATGAATGTTTTGAAGCTGGACGAGGATTAAGCGAGATGCAAGGGATTTATATACATGTGCCGTTTTGCTTGCAGAAGTGTAGTTATTGCGATTTTTTATCTTTTGAAATGGCTGACTCAGGATCTGTTATGGAACAATATGTAAAAGCACTTTTGCAGGAAATGCAAATTTATTTTTGTAGGGAACGGTTCCCTGCGACAGATGTGATAGACACAGTATATATTGGGGGAGGCACGCCTACTGCGCTGCCTTCCCTTTTATTGTGCAAAATTTTGGATTCCGTAAAAAAGCTGCCTTTAGCAGAGGATGTTGAAATTACTGTAGAGGCAAACCCCGGAACATTAACCCGGGAATATCTTACAGAAATGAAAGCCCATGGTGTAACCCGTCTAAGTATGGGCTTGCAAACTACAAAATCTCATTTGCTTAAAGCAATAAACCGCTTGCATAGCATGGAGGAGTTTGTCGAAAATTTTGATGCAGCGCGTGCTGTGGGCTTTGACAATATTAATGTAGACTTGATGTTTGCCCTGCCGAGCCAAACAGAAAGAGATTGGCGAGATACGCTTGGAGAAATTGCCAAGCTTGCGCCGGAACATATTTCTGCATATAGCCTAACTCCGGCAGAAAATACACCACTGTGGAGTGCTTTGGAGTCTGGAGAAATTCACCTGCCGGAGGATGATACTGACCGTAAAATGTATCATATGGCACGGCAGTATTTAGCGGATGAGGGGTATAAACATTACGAGATTTCTAATTTTGCGAAACCCGGTTTTGAGAGCCGGCACAATGTAAATTGCTGGCAGCGTGTGCCTTATATCGGATTTGGGCTTGGTGCGTCGTCATTTGATGGGAAAAGGCGGTTGCGTAACACGGAGGAAAGGCAAGCGTATTTAAAAACCTTTGGGCGGCAGAAACAGAGCCTGTGTAATACAGTTTGGG
>Ga0123352_10014312_pt1 | contig 12631 bp, 10 predicted proteins | sample TergutLab28metaG_FD_89700 | JGI IMG/M metagenome (GOLD analysis project Ga0123352, IMG submission 89700) | Labiotermes labralis P1 segment gut microbial communities from Petit-Saut dam, French Guiana - Lab288 P1 | ecosystem: Host-associated > Arthropoda: Insects > Digestive system > Gut ... | reverse complement strand
TTAACAATTTCTCTCTTCGAAGGAGGTCTAATACTTATTGGTAGCTCTGTTGGAATACTTGCCAATTCCTCTCTTTCCATGTTAGTGGTGGAAGTATTGAGTATCTCTTCCAGATACTCTTTCCATCTAAGGATCTGTCCTTCTATAGATGTAATAGATTTACCTTCTTTGTCTCTTATCGGAACTGTGGCTGGCTGTATATTATTCATTAACCGTCCTATAGCATTGAACATACCTTTTATGTTCCCTTGCCAAGCCTTCTTGGTGTTTGTAAAAATAACTAACCAACATGATAATGAATTCAACCTCAGCCAAGCTATGGAATTGTAACCATCTTTGTAGTAGAGTGCAGCTCACCCTAGTAGTCATGAAATGTATTTTGCTGAACAAAAAATGTTAAATAACAGTACTTCTCCAAGCAACATCACAGGAAAAAATGTACCTGAAATTTGTAAAAAAAAAAAATATCCTGCATCAATAATGCCACGTACAAGAACATACAGCACAGTATAAAGATGTCCATGGCATCTGTAACACAGATCAGCTCTTGGTTGTGAATATAAGTATAGTGAAAGAAACTGAAAAGTGAACAGCATCAAAGCACAGTTACATTTCTGGGAAATGGGTCATAGTAACTGTTTACTATCATATTATGGTTAACTCTACATATTTACTGTCTAATAAAACAAAGATAAGGCATACCATGTCAAAGTTGTGCTCCATGCCCAACAAAGTGGTCAGGGCTGGAACCACTTGCTTGACTGGGAACCCAGCCAATGTGTCCTCATTTCCCATTACCAACATTTGACACATCTCAATCACAGCCTGCAGTTGCTGTCCCTCATCGCCTGTAGCTTGCAGACCCTGTAGCAGCTGTTGTGCTTTGGAAGCTAAGAAGACAGACACAACATGCCAGCATGGTTTCCATTTACAGTACAACTTATGTCGTAACGCAGTACAGCCATCAACAGAACCTCACGATCTGTATCGTTGCACCATGCATTTCATAGAGTCATTTAATTAGCACACCAACTAATGCACATACATAAAATTTTTTACATTAAAGCATTTAAAATCGCTCCAACATGTTTCGATCCCAAGGTCATCTTCAGGGAGCTACAATGTTCCTTGCTAGAGTCACATTTTTTTAAAAACACTCACTGATTAATTAATTTAATTAATCAGTGAGGTTTTTTTATGTGACTTTAGCAAGGAACAATGTAGCTCCCTGAAGATGATCTTAGGATCGAAACATGTTGGAACGATTTTAAAAGTTTTAATGTAAAAAATTTTAGGTATATGCATTAGCTGGTGTGCTAACTAAATAAAGAAACTCAAGATATTTGAACATTTTTCAGTTTCAGAGTGATTCCCATTAATATAATTACATACTATATTATCAGTTGTCTTTCTCTTTTATTTCACCCTGCAGTCAAATCATTAAGCATGTCAACACCAAGCTGTACTCTGCCCCCATTTTTGACAGAAATTTTTCTCACATAAATTCCGGAAAGAGAAACAAAACTGCATGCTTATGCACTTGCACACACAAAGCAGGTGCTGTTTCTTTGTTGATTTCTTATTTTTCCTTTTAATTTTTATAATGAACAATTCCCATATATTAAAGATAATTTACAACGGTTTTCACTGTACTTTCTTGATATATTACAATTAACCCAGGTTTCATTTTAGGAAGATTTCAGGGTCCTCATGCTGAAATCAGTATGTGACAACTAATGTTCCAACTCAGATTTCCACATTCAGTGAGTGGTACGTAAAGAGTACCTATTACATCAGACTTACAAGAACTGGCACCCATACTACGATGTAACAAGGTCTGCATTCTTGGTCCCAAAGCTCCAAACAGATGTGGGGGTAAACCTCTAGCCTCAAGCAATGCCTGAAGTCGACCCACTTCACTGTCATCACTCTCGCTGTCTGCAGCAGAGGTAGTCACCCCTGATGGGCCAGATGCAGAACCACCAACTAGAAGGAAAATTACATTTATCAAATACACACACTTCTGGTACAGACAGGACAGGATATTATGTTACAAATTAAATTGGTGAGGTCTGTCCATGAGGCTGCTACATACACTAAGATACACATTAGGTACCATGTTCAGATATCCACAAAACTACAATACCTGGCAACCCTCTGGTCCTGGAGGGGTCAAAGATTGCAACTTTTAGTGTACAATTAATTCTGAAAGGTATGGTAGAGCAGAAAATGGAACACAGCCAACATACATTCAGTGATGGAACCATGATCTCAGACCTGTCACAATGACCTTGGTAGGAAAGGATGCAGATGATGCTATAATCAAACACTGTCCTGTACAGCTGACAAATAGCCTCATTGTATCACCAAGGTTTATCAACACTAAAATTCCTCAATGAGTTCCAAAAAAAGATAAAAAGGGCTTTAGGAATTAAACTATTACAATAGTCTGCCCTTAGTACTAATTCTTCAAAAGAAATAATCACAGTACGGAAAATATATTTAGTGCTGACATCTCGGTGTTTAATATACTGACACCAATGATATGTGAGACACACTATTCTGACAACGCATAGGATTGTATTCATACCTGATGCTACATTTGCATGATGGACAGCATGTTCATCTCCAGGTACGGATGGTATACTTGCAGGGACTGGAACTCCATTGGCAGAGGCTGTTCCGGCTGCTGTCACCGAACTGCTGCTTGAGGCATCCTGCCCCTGACCACTACTCGAAGACATTCCTCCTGCTCCTCCGCTCGAAGCAATGGCTGTGGAAGTGGCCCCTGGCAGGGGAACCTTCCCAGCCCGGGACGAGCGGCGACTATCATAGATGAATGAACAATATAAATCAATGCTATCCACCAAAAAATCAGAATTCTGTTCCAATAGGTTCTACTCTTCTCTAAAGAAATATGTCAGACAAAACTGTCATGAATAGAACATCAGTGCGTGAGTTTCTAGCACTAAATATTATTAATACCATGCATTTATTCCCAGCCCCTTCCCATCCAATCTAACAGCACAGTTATGTGAATTACTTGAAGAAATGAATACATTATCTCCTGTAGATGTCCCTCCTATCAGTTCAGTAACTTCTGTTTCCTTCATTCTTTACTATACCATTTAACCCATACCAACTATTTACACCAAGGTCACCAGTTTTATTAATCTTTTGTTGAATTTGGTTTCTCTACAATTTTTATATGTGTCTAAGAAGGTAGGGAACACAAATATCAAATTTTTTTTATAAACATCTAGACCCGTACCAAGGTAAAAAAAATACAATGCCCAACTGGATGTAAAATGTACTGAAGCAACTTTAAATGCAAAGTCACTCTGCAGTCTGGGCACCAATAGTGACACCACAGGACAATGGCACAAACTAGAAGTGGTAGCAGTAATGCCTGTAAGATTTTTAGGTTCCTTCAGCAGTAATGCAGTTAAAGTATTATTGGATGTTACACCATCTTGATGGGTTAGAGTCACTGACAGTCTGAAGGAATATAATGACTATATATGCAGGGTCAAGCTGTCTACAATCAGTGCCATTCTTGAACTGCACTACATCCTTCAAAATATCGCTATTTACCGGTTGAAATCATGCCACAACATCTCAGAAGACTTCGATGTACAGCAAGACAATGAATCCATCCACAACTCATCAAAATTTCAGCCCAGTGTGAGTTATTGCATGATGTTACTGGAGCCTATAGAGCACCAACTAACAGTGATCGGAAAGTGCAAGTGATAAACAGGAAATTATCTGGAATTGAGTGTGGCTTCATAATGGCACAATCCCAGGACCTAGTGGGACAGAGGAATACACCCCCCCCCCCCACCCAACCTCCCCAGCAAGGTAAGCCCATGTCCTGGCCAAACTTCTACCCAGGCAACTCCAAAATATGTCTAGGGCATTACCACTATACCAACCTGGTTTTGAGACTATACATTTCATGATCTCACCCACCCCAAGTCTGGACCTGATTTCAAGGCACTACTTCCTGTTCAGGCTCCTGCCGAAATGCTTAGAAGTTCATTAGACGAATTTAAAAATAAAAAGGAAGTTCTGCCCCTAGGTACTCAGTTCTTACTCAGGATGAATAACATGGTAGCTATCATTTCATCAATGAGATACAAAATAAAAGAATAAAGAGCCATCAACACAAATATATTGTTTTTATTATACAGTTCTGTAACATCTTTCAACTAAAAGGGATAATCTGTGGGCTAAAATACTTTTAAAAAAACACACAAAAGGGTTTATACAATTGCAAAAGTCACTGAGATCTCAGTTACGACAATTTTTTAAATACGTGTTGCTGTATCTGGTATGTTGGTTGAAATATTAATTAATTAATTTTAACTGATTAATCAGTTATTAAACATTCTTGATTTTTTATGGTGTTATAATATGGTAGACTGGAGGTAGCACAGGTATCTAGACTGTATTCATATGTCTTGTTTTGATCATTAACGCAAGTTTATTGTTATCATTAGAAAATGATTTGTGATTAAGGCAACAGTGTTATTGCTGATTCTGTCAAAACTGTACTCAAATGTGAGTATAACATTGTGTTAATGGCTCTTTATTCTCTTATTTTATAACACAATACTATGACAGACTTAAAAAAGGAAGAACAAGAAATATCTGTGGAGCATAACACTTCTGGCACATTTGCTCCGATACTGTCTCTGGATTTTAAATTTCAGAATAACTGCAGGAAAAACACTGAAAATGCAAGTATTTTAAGTGTACTTCCACAGTTTACATAACACACAGAATAAAATTTCTCCATACCCAAGCACCAAATTTACAATTCATCAAGACCTTTTTTTTTTGCATATGGAACTGTTTCCTCTATCTCTTAGCAACACATTTACAAATCATAACTTCTTTCATTATCTTCATGGACATACTTTGATGACCACCTTTTTTCTCTGTACCATATCAAGGGATGTGTCTTATTTTTGTCTATTTTTAACAAAAGCTAAATTATAACAAATTTTAGTAAAATCCCCCATACAAATATTTCATGAAAATCCATCCAGTAGGAGTTATGTTCAGTGCAGACAGATGGACAGAAAACCATGATGATGTGACTAGTCACTTTCCACAACTGTCTTGCACACATACCTCGAAAGGTTACTGAAATAGAACAGCATCGGTTGTATCAGCAAATGCTGGGCATAATGACATGTTCTGATCCCAATTCTCCATGAACTTATTTTATCTCTTAGGGGGACAACTCTGTTACCTTCTTCCCTGTGGGTTCAGTCTAGCAACTGAATGTGTATATACCACACACTAAAATTTACCTGCTGCTAGCACAGGACCCCGTGGTGGTCTTGCTCCGAGTGCTGCGCCGTAACAGGTGCCCTCTTCCCGTTGCCTGTATATTATCACTTCCTCCCCCTCCCCCTCCTCCAACCCCTCCTCCACCACCTGCTCCAGGAACCTCTTTGTTTTGAGTTGCTGTACTTTCACTACTGGCAGTTGATTGGTTACCACCTGAAACAAGGAAGTAACACTTCAAAATGTACCAAGACTGACTTGATATTACAGACTACTGGCATTCTCACTTAAGTTTTAATAAAACATCTGAAATAGTGAAGAGCACAAACAGATTATCCCTCTACAAAAATACACAGCAATTATTCCAATTCTCACTCATATCCTCCACCCCTTATTTCCTCCATGAAATATGCTGACTTTCACCACCCTGAATACTACCACCAAGCTTTGTAAAATGCAACTTCCAACATCAGCAATCCCTTTCTTTACTGTAAAATATACAAATATCTCTCATACAGACAGTTAACAATGCCATCTTATAACATATACGTGAATTACGTGCAAGAGCAGAGCAGTCCAGATTGGGTTTGAAGAACCTGCTTCAACATCTCAAATCATTCACTGATTCGCAGAGAACTGATTAATGAAGCACAGAAGTACTACACTCACCCAGATTTCTGGTGGAGTCAGCTACCTTGGCCTTCTTCTTGGGTACCACGGTGATGCTGCGTCTCTGTGATTGGGTGGTAGTCGCTATGCTCACACTGTTGGTGGTTGTCCCACAAATGCCAAGTCGGACCTGACTACGAAGTGGATATTTCTTCACAGGACCTAGCGGTACACTTGTTTCTAAAAACAAAATGAACCATTATTTCAGGCTGCCATACGTAAGTTACACAATGGGGAATATTATGAAGTTAAAACAGACAGGTTACAAACTGTCCCCAGAACTTATATATGTAACAGGATACTGCAGAATCTAAATAACTTTGAGGTGAATGGCACCAACTTGCCTTGAATTACAGAAAAGTTCCGATTACATGGGTTACGAGAATTTAGAACACATGAGATTACACATATAGTATTATATACACATGACATTAATAGGTACCATGTATATGTAACATCGTGTTAGAGTATCAATATTTACAACAGCACAGATGTAGAATAACAACGTAATATACACTGAAGTTACACTATAAAGAAATCCAAACATTCCCTCCCATTTAAGATACAAAAAAAGTCTTCACGGCTAGTTCACAGTTGAAATTGCAATTGCTTCTTTGCTGCAAAATCACACCACCTTTTCAGGACCAGGACATCAGTCAGGACTGACTGTTTTTTCTGTTATGTGTAGCAAAGACACACACTTAAACTGAATTCTGCACCCAACATGGGAATAACCTTGACTACAGAGCACTGCATCAGACAAAACAGAACCTCAAACAACTGCGACTTGGAGAACGAAGACTGCACTTAGTGGGTAACTGTACGTGAGATGCTGTTCTCATGCAGCTGCCATGCAAACAAGCAGTTTTACACTAATCTATACAGGTGCCAACTCTAGGTTCAAAACAGTTATATCTGAGAGACAAACATATCATTCATTAACTTAAGAGGGAAATAAAGGAAGAAAACACAGGTATGAAAAGGATAAAGGAAAGGAAGAAAGGGGGTAGAACAAAATACAGGTAAAACAAGGACAATGGTAAGAGAAGGACAAAGGATGAAGATTGAAAGAAATAATGCCCTGTTCAATTTTAAAAGGGACTTTCCCACCAGCAGGATTATAAACCAGGAACAGTTATTTCTGAAATTCTCAACTCCCTCTAGTACAGTTCTTTAAAAGCTGAGAGTCCCTCAATTTGTCTAGAAATTTACCACCTTTTACACCCATCTAAAAGTTCATTACAGTGTTCATAGCAGCCTGTCACTGGGCCCTCTTATAAGCCAGATAAAGCCTGCCCCCAGCTTCATATTCCACTTTCTTCAGAACCACCTAAACATCTTTCCTCCATCTATTCACATGCATCCTAACTCATTTCTTGTATATTTCATGCGAGCGCATGAGCGTGTCTGTCTGTATGTACATGCCCCACCCACCTCATCCAGATTGACTGTCTGTAAAGAAAATGAATAATGTTATGTTGGATATGTTGTATGTCAACATCCCATCACTATCACAGATGTACCATAGCACCTCCAAACACCCACTGCTTTTGAAAAAAGATTACATTTTATGTACACATACACACACATGCAAGGTTAGAGCTTCAAATTTTGAAAGCATCTAAGGAACAGTCTGCTATAATCAATGTGGCAATAAAAACAGCATTGGTCTAATGTCCATTATACTTAACTCCTAGTCACCCCTTACTCTATAAGTACGAACAAAACTCAAAAACAAGTACAGAAGTCAAATGACTACTATCAGATATTTGTTACAGTGTAATAGCGGGTAATTAGCTAACACCTACAAACACATACATACACATTGTATCTCTTAAAATAAACAAATTAATCTATTAATGAACTTCACATTCTCTGAACTGTGCATTGTGATACATATATGTGAGAATGACCAACGATGTGATTGGATGTTAGCAGCCTGACACCCCATAGATGCATGGTAAAATACTGTATGCTGCATGTACAGAAGTAACCTCCTGATGATGAACAAATATTTGTTCAGAACATGTAGAGGATAGTTTAATTCTAATAAATTAATGAGGAAAAGTGTGCATCTCATTGGTCATTCTCACATATAATCTATTAATGACCTGTTTTATGGAAAGGAGGAACAGTTTTTTTACAAGAGTGAAAGGTGTACTCACCTGTGATGATCTGGTTGTTTGGTGTTGAATGTGACGTCAAATCCCTCTTTCTACCCCTTCCAATGCTCTTCCCTGACTGGCTGCTCCCTGGATGAGTGTAAGAAGCTGATGTTGAATAACTCTTGCAACTGACTGTATCCAATGGACTGTTTTTGTCACTGTTAACGTCCCAAGCAGCACTTGCCCCTACTCTAACAGAAGATCCTGTGATGGTTACGTTGTTGTTATTATTGTTCCCGTTGCGCTGCCTTCTGTTGGAGCTTCGAACACTGACTTCTTGCTGCTGCTGTGCTACTGTATACTGTTTCTTAATGGCACCAGTGCTTGAATTACTTTCAGAGGTAGTTAATTTGTGAAAACTAAATGTTTCACTTGCTTTAGACTGGCTTGTTGTCGTACTAGAAGTTCTGTTGTAAGTGTATGTGGATGCAGAAGATGAAGGCTTCCTTGCAGTCTTTGTTGTTGACAATAATTGTGAAGTGGCAATTATGTCCTCTGTTGCAGGGACAGATGCTACAGAGGTGGAACGAGAGCTCCTTCTGTTGTTAGCAGTCTTCCCTCTAGTGGAAGTAGATGAAATTATGCTGGTGGCTTTTACTCGGGGACCTCGAGATGAATTTCTCGATGAGTTACTACTGTAGGAAAAATATTTTTCATTACAATATGGAAACAGTCATAGTCATAGTCACATCCTACATAATGATTACGTGCATTATTATACAATAATAACAAATTCACATGTCACAATGAGAAGACACTCCAAATATTCTCATATTATTAAATATTTTTACAATGTAAAAAGTCTGCAGGTTTGCTAAAATCCTACACATGAAACCTTCAATGCATTTCATGATAAAATGACTCGAACGTCAGTGCTTGCATGAGTTACGATAGCATATCTGATGACATGACTGCAAGATAATTTTATTTTTCATGTATTTTCTCACACATTTTTAAATGTAGGTTTCTTGTAAAAACATCTACCCTGTGTTTAATTAAGAATTATCCAATTATCAGATCTTTCATGGAAAAGACAAGAGTGAAATTTTAATGCTGTTATATTCATCATCATCATCCAAATGACACACACCATGACTGTATCCCAGGAAATAAATCACAGGAGTCACCCATCCACAACTTCAGTGACAATTACAAACCTAACAGCAACTTCCAGACCATCAGCAAACTGTGACTTTAGGCCACTCTCAAGGAATAATTGTCCAAGGTTCCCCACTGTATGCTGTGCCAACCTGCATGGTTGTATATATTTCAGGGGACTTGTTTGTTTACATCACAGCTCCCATTTAGAAGCAACACGTCAAACAGGAAAAGCATACCAACAGCTACACAAGCACTGGATACTCAGTACCACATGGGCCCCATGTGATGCAGAACTATATGTGCAATGTGACTTATGACATAGGCAGAGACAAGGAATGCTTTAACCTTCATTCAATGGCTCTAAAGCAAGTGTCGCCACTGTTGCTCCATCCTCACAAGCTAATATGCACCATTACTCACACCAAATTTCATTAAAAGCTGTCAACTGGCTTCAAGTTTCAGGGGGGAGAAAAAAAACTTGTTTTTTTTTTGGGGGGGGGGAGGAAAGCAGACAAAAAAAGTTATTCTTAATTTGCTCCAGGTAGTTTAATAAATCATATGGTTGCATAACAAAAAATCATATTTCAGTTTGTTTTCGACTTCAAACTATAAACACGTGATGAAAATGTAAAGAGACCAACCAACTTAAGGAAAAATTCTGGACTAACAATTACTTACTTATTCCATGGTGCACAGTCCTTCTTGAGAAGCTAACTGGTTTGCAGCTAGTCAAGAAATAGCTTGCTAAAATGATTACTTCTCAAGATAATGCCACAGTCAGTCACAACACACACAGAAAAATAAGGCTCCTCCTATTAATACTGATTAGTTAAATATTCAGGCATATTACTCACAAAAACATAATGAAATAAGATACAGTATCTTCTGGACCATAAAATGCCATCTTTTCCTGGAAAATCTCCTGCATATTATGGTCTCAAAGATATACTAGGTGCATACAGTGTTTTCTTATATCATAATGTGCAGTCCTGTTGGTATAGCTCCACCACAGTAATTGACATCCTTGACAAAATGCCATGTTGCCATATATAGGAACTAGACAGTGTGATCCAGGCGCTGCTCACCAACACTCATTCCACACAACCTAGTTCATTGTACTGATTTTTTAACTGAAATGTTCTTTAACGATTATATAACATGAATGTGTGTAAATACAGTAAAAACTGCTACATGCAGCTCCTCTGGGATCAAGGAGTCACCAAGTATCACAGTTTTCTGCATAACGTAATGATATACAAAACGTGAATCTTAGCATACCTAGCAACCTCATGGACAAACCTACCCATTTAATTTGTCACTGTATACCCTATCCTGTTTTCACAGCCGCAGTTTCTGTTCACTTGTCATCACTACTTATATAACACAGCACATATACAATCTAATAGAAGTAACACAACACCGATAATTAAAGGCCAAACATTTGGAATCAGTGCTGGGTGCTGTTGGCTGATACACTAACGACATGTAATGGCACTTTCAGTCAATTCCCAGTTAACAGCGCTTTCAGGATCATCCAGTGTATACCACATACTGTTATTCTGTACAACATTCTGTAAATTGTGGTTGTTACTTTCATTATTTTCATGTTGCCTTACTATGAAGAAGTACCTTACATGGTGTAGATCTAACAACAATGGATATTTACACCAAGTTTCAATAGCTGTGGCAACCACAACAACGTATCTGAGCAAGGCCATATCCTTGTCCCAATACAACCCATCCTGCATTTGCAAAAATGTAGTCAATAAAAGACTACTCCCTTCTATAAACCTCCTTGCTGGACAGAGTTACAGGGCTCTGTAGAGCTCCACCCTACCATCAACTTCAATAAAACATGGCCTCACACAATACTTACTGTTTATACCCACTGTGATAAACAACCAGCAGCACACACAGCCCAACTAGCAGCTGTTTTGGTAGACCCTGTCTCTTCTAGATTAGACAGTGGCCATGGAACACAACAGCTGTTTAATGGATTATGTTTATATGTACATGCAGTACAATAATCACTTTTCTATATATTTTTGGTCCTAAAAATGGGTACAAGACAGATGAGGTTTCTGTATACAGTAGACTTCAAACTGAATATGTTAAACTGTATCACCAAACAATGAAAGTGTGCAGGTGGATACATTTCTTGCTTCCTCCTCCCCCCTGCCCACCCCCACTACCACCACCACCATTATGGAAATCATATGTGGAGCACAAAGGAATAAGAATCATAGAAATTACTCAATTTTTGCCAAAAAGTTGTGTTCTGTGACTTGGCACACCTTACAGTGTGGAAAATATAGAGTACGGTGCACATCACACAACACATTCTTTACAGAAGCATAAGAACAGAAGATTCATGAATGTGTATCATGTTTCCTCAAATATACTTGAAATTTACAGAGTTTGACTAAATGTGGAATTAAAGAGATACTAGGATGACCTGAATGTGACAAATTTTTGTGTACCAGATGTCAAGCACTGTTTTAAAAGGTACATCTTTGGACTTACAAACTCTGAATCAAGAAGTTTTACTTAATGTCAAATTGTTACATATGAGGTCCCATCAAAAAGTTCCAGGACTAACATCACAGAGAACTCATGTTCACATTACATGGCTACTAAGCAAATGATACAGCTGGCAACTCTTGCTGACTTCATACATTCACACAAAAATGCAATTTTGACTGTCATGAGACAAATGTTGTTCTGTACATGCATTTATGACACCCATCACTGTAAACAGGGGGTCGGCAACCTTTTGGCACTAGCAAGTCACAGTCAACTATCAAATAACCACTTGAGTTGGATAAATTCATAACAAGATAAACAGGAGCTATCTTAGCACATGTGCATTAATTTCCAAGACACAAAGTTAAACATGCATTTATTTCAGACATACTATTATACAAATATGTTTGTGTGAATTCAGTGACAAGGGGTGTTAAGAAATTACACTCTTTCATCATACTCTTCAGTGAAATTTTTACAGTCATGTGTCCCCGCTTAACTTGCATATATTAGTCTTCAAACTTGAAGATGAAATGCGTAACGTTAGCATGCAAATGTTCATCACTAAACCACCCAAAAAAATTTACTTTTTCCACAGTTCATGACCGAAAGCAAATGTTCACAGATAAAAGTGCTGTAAAATGTTATTAGCACTTTCTTCACTAAAATTTTAATGGTGTTCAGATTTTCATATAGGCCCCCACAACACTGCTACATATTTCATGTCATTACTTTGTAATTAATTTACCTCCTTTTTTTTACATTCATTGTTCCGTGCATCATTATAATTGTTTAAAAAAATAACCAACACGATGACACTTGTGGACTATCCTTTATTTTCAGGGGTAGTCGTCATTCATTCTCTACATGTTTCG
>Ga0123352_10014306_pt1 | contig 12633 bp, 8 predicted proteins | sample TergutLab28metaG_FD_89700 | JGI IMG/M metagenome (GOLD analysis project Ga0123352, IMG submission 89700) | Labiotermes labralis P1 segment gut microbial communities from Petit-Saut dam, French Guiana - Lab288 P1 | ecosystem: Host-associated > Arthropoda: Insects > Digestive system > Gut ... | reverse complement strand
GTGGGGGGGGGGTGGGGGGGGGGGGGGGGGTGGGGGGGGGGGGGGGGGGGGGGGGGGGGGGGGGAGGGAGGGGGGGGGGGGGGGGGGGGGGGGGGGGGGGCATGAAATGCATGGAACATCTTGACTAGCTGAAAAATTGTTAGCTTCTCAAGAAGGACTCTGCTGCATGGAGTTAGACTCACTAGGGCTGTCCAGCCATAAAAAAAACACTTTTTAAACACGTATATTTGTGCTAGTAATTAACATTTTTAATGAATATCGTTATTGAATGAAGTCAAGGGGGGTATCCAAGAAGGGTTGGGGAGGGGAGGGAATAAACACTGAAGTATTCAGCTGAGCCCACAATAGGAGATAAACCATATTGACAGAGACGCCAAGGGTTGGTCAACCGGACGCAGGTTCTCAGAAGCTAAAGAAGTATTTCATTGCTTCCTCTCCACAACGTTTTTGGCGCCCACCAATGTGAATCGGCTAATATTTTCCAGGAATGAGGCCGAAACATGCAGCTAACCAGTAACCCGTATGTAGCACTAAGTGAAGAATGGTTGGATCTGTGCCTCCGTTGGCCCATACGTCATAATGACATGCTGCTTAAACATGAAAAACAGTCTTGGTATTCATTATGAGCAATTTGTAGTCGCATCTTTCCGTCCGACCATGGGACAGTTCGGCTCCCCGGACGAATTTTCATGTAATTTGATATTGGAGAATTTTCGAAAATCTGTCGAGAAGTTTCATCTAAATATGAAAAGAATGATGTGTACTTTTAATACATGAAGACCTAAATACATTTATGATAATATCACTCTAAATTTTCTTAGAACGAGAAATGGTTCGTACAAGAGATGCAGAGAAAAGCAAAACACACATTTTTTGTTCAATAACTTTTTTTTTCCGAAAACTGTACCGGTCATGAGATAATATGGAAAAATATTGTAGAGCCGGCCTGGCCACAAATGAAAATATGGTGCATGCGCGTTGCATGCTGGATAACTACGGCAAGAGTGCACGCACGCACAAACACACACACACAGAACCTGTAATTCGTACATCTTTTCCACGATAACAACGGTTACACGAATGCTCCTCAATGTAAAGTTGTTAATTTATACCTACATTGCCTCTGTTTTTGAACTCATCTAGCAGTCGATGGTTCCCTAGCAGAACTTCATAACCCTGGGAAGGTAAATTATAATTTTCAATTATACTTACTCCATGGTGCATAGTCCTTCTTGAGAAGCTAACAGGTTTGCAGCTAGTCAAGAAATTCCCCGCATTTCACGGAACCCGAAGGTTCATTACCGCACTCATAAGCGTCCGCCACCTGTCTCTATCCTGGGCCCGCTCAATCCAGTCCATATACCCACATCCCACCTCCTGGAGATCCATCCTAATATTATCCACCCATCTACGCCTAGGTCTCCCCAGTGGGCTTTTTCCCTCCGGTTTCCCCACCAAGACCCTATACACCCCCCCTCTCTTCACCCATACGCGCCACATGTCCAGCCCATCCCATTCTTCTCGATTTTATCACCCGCACAATATTGGGTGAGCAGTAGAGATCATTTAGCTCCTCAAAATTATATTAGACAAATGTCACCATCTTCGTCGCTAATTGTTTGGTGTGAATGTTGATTTTGCTGACTGTAGCAGCGTTTGGTTCTGCCATTGTTGCGTGATAAATTGCTTCCTTTGACCCTAAACTTGTCGTCAGTTTTGGAGCGTGAAAATGTTTTCGTTTTGCTGTTTATATGGAAAAAGCATCACTCATCCACCCAGCCTGTTCCTTACTGGTCAGGGGGGGAGGGGAAGGAAAGAGAGAGAGAGAGAGCGTGGTCCAAGCATCTGTTGGGTGGCTGCCAGGTGATACTGCAATGGACAGGCACTGGCAGGGAAACATTCTATTTGCATGGACCCAAAAGCCAAGAAACTTGGATCTAACGTACGGTTATGCCAGTAGAGCACCGTGTTCCAAAAACCTAGAAGGCACCTCAAAATTGTAAGCGCCAGGAACGTGACACGGGACAATTCCATACTGAGGGACCAAAGTATAAAATTTACTCGCCATGGCGATCTAGCACATGGGATTTGTGCTTCCCTCTGTTACGCATTACGGAGAAGGTCTTTTCACATTCCGTGTGTCAAGTTGTCTGCAGTGTCGTAGATGTATTGTAATTGAACTATACGCTGGATGCCCTGATCTCCATGGGGGAGACGAATACTGCGAAATTTCATGTTGTAAGAAAAACTCGAGAAAAGGGACCACTTTGAAAACCTAGACGAAGATGGAAGGATAATATTAAAATGCTTCTGAAAGACATGCGGTTTGAGAATGTAGATTGGACTCAGCTGGCACAGGATAGGGTAAAGGCGACGTATTCTTGTGAGCACGGTAATTGGCTTTCTTGTTCCGTAATAAATGCAAAGTGTTTCTTAACCACCGGACTGAAACATCAGCCTTTCAAGGACTCTTCCACGGGGCCATTTATCTAAGGAAAAGCTTAAAATGAGTTTTGTGCTCAGCGTCACTCAACTACAAACCATATTAAAAGATTCAGTTTGTACCGCACAGAGAACATTCTGTCTCGGTTATAAACAAAACGTTGATGCTAAATGCAGAAATAATCTCTGTTTGTCAGCTGTTTTGCTTACTGACGCCTTGGCTAAGGGGAAGTGTTTTGTTACCAAGAAAGCCGACAAGGGTATGAACGAGGCGTCTGTGACTAATTCGTAGTAAAGGAACACTTGGAAGGAACTTCGAACTTCATTCATGGGCGACGTCATCCCTTTGTGTAGACCAATCATCAACAGTACTAATGCACACACAACACTTGCACATACAGATTCAGCGAGATGGAATTAATCAAAATTCGCGAAGTTTAGAGTGTTGTAGGAAGTGTGTCATGCCGGTTGTGTGTGTGAAAATTGGAAAGGGTATGTAGTCAAACACAACTTTGTCAATTAAGGTGTATTTAATGGCTATATTATACAACTACATGTTTAGGCCTTACTGGCCATTTTCAGGATGTCTTTCAGAGAACTTAACTTAAGGTCCTACTATATACATTGTGCGCACACGTGGTGCAGAGATCTCTATATACGGGCCTTATTGCGTAATGTAATTTCCATGTGTGGTGGTATGCTCTGACTAGAGGCACGAGAGATTCTGGCGGCTAGTGTCAAGTATGAAGGTTCTTGTTGCTCTGGTATTCTCTTGAAGAAAACCTGAAGATGGCCAGTAAAGGCTGAAACATGTAGCTGTCTAGTATAGCCATTAAATACACCTTAATTGACATAGTTGTGTTTGACTACATACCCGCTCCAATTAGAGTGTTGTGTTTTGCGTGGATTGGTACTGCTGAGGAACTTCATCTGAATGAAACGGAAAAAATAAAATCGTAAACCTGACACGTGACTATACACGTTTCTGTTGTCGGTATAGGCAACGGGCTGGACGGTTCGGAGTTCGAATCCCTTTTGGGGCGAGGGATTTTTCTCTCCTTAAAGTGTTCGGACAGGCTGTGGGGCACATACAGACTGTATTCAATGGGTATCGGAATTCTTTCCCAGGGGTAAAGCGGCAGGTGTGTATTGTTGACCACTCCTGTCTAGTCCCGAAGTTAGGAATTAGTGGAGCTAAACCTCTTCTCCTCCTACGCGCCTTCAAGGAGTAGAGAGAGACAGGTACTGTTACCTTCATTCTTTTGTCGTTATTTTCAGGCCACCTTGAATACTTTCTGCCTACATTCATCGTCTGCCAAGTGCAGCTCCACAATGCTTTCTTGTCGCTGCTGTATTAGCTGTCTCTTTCTACCAGTAGATACCGTTTCTTACCTGACTGCCAGCAGGTTGCTCTGGCATCGCCTGAGAAAGGTTCGGCTGTAGAGTAGACAAGATGGAAATGCCAACATCGTGAATCATGAGAGTGGTTATTGTGTATAAAACACTGGAGAGAGAAGTGTTTAGATGTGTGCAGTGTTAATATACTTTTTTGAACGTAAGAATGGTGTAGTGTTGTATATTTAAAAGTGTTTGTTTGTAGGGCTTGTAGAAACTTCAGTGTCGCGTTCCTAGAAAGTACCGTTTTCTCCCGTAACTTCTTAGCTGTAACAGCTCTGACGCATAGCCAACGTTAAAACGGTGGATGACTTTCTAGGGTAAGAATATTCCTTTGGTTTTAATGCGAATGCAGAGGTAAGGTGTGCTGTAAATATTCATGAATGCTGTCCGTAAGAACCAGTGACGGTATGTCGATAAGTGCAGGACAGTTGCATATGTTTTGTAGAATATTATGTTGGAAAGGACTTCTTCACTCGTCTTACACAGATCTGAAATAACTTAAATTGAACGGCCGTGATTAAAGATGCTTTCTTCTCTATTCAGGAATGCTTGTGTGCGCCGCTGCCAACTGAAATATACCTTATTACAGTAAAGAATGCACACATTGAGAAAAATTTGGTGAGGGTTTTGATGGGAAAACCTGAAGGATGTATGTAGACTGCCAGGAAAACCTAGGCGAAGATGGTAGGATAATGCAAAACGGACCTCAAAGTGAAATGATAGAAAGCGTGTATTGAATAATAGGATTCGGGGTAGGGAAAACTGCCAGCAGTTGTGGACACTATAATTTTTTTATGGCATGTTGTGTTATTTATTTACTGCAGTTGGATTTCCAGCTAGTGGCAGTGGTCGGTAAACTTGTACAAAAATAGGAAAGAGACAGCCCAAAAGGAGAAACAATACACAAAACAATACAAAAACACAGAATTCATAAAATAGAAAACAAACGTAAAAAACAAGAAATGAAACATAAAGAGAATATTAACAGATATAAGTAGAGTAATTATAAAATAACATGAGAAACAAATAATTATGAAACAACATACTACACAGAACCTACATACAGCTACATACCTATAAAGCAGTGATAATACATTTCACAAAAGATCTTCAGATTACTTCACTTCAGTTCACTTCACTATTCTTCACTTCCCACTTTTAACTTTCCTCCACTTTTGGACGTTACGTCACCACGCTTCAAAAACCTTTCACTTCTCCTCACTTATAATTACTTTCCGAACCCTCTTCATTACTCTCCACAAAACGTATGGCATATTCGCACCAGTTAAGGAACTGTTAGCTTCTCAAGAAGGGATCTGCTCCATGTAGTTGCTTAGGTACGCACAGTGTTGTGTGTAATGGACTTTTACTAACGTTGTAATCACAGTTGTTTGGTGTCAGACGAATCCTGTTTATGTCATGCTTACCGTTAGTACTGTTATATTGGTTTTTGCCAGTGTCATATTTGGTTTGGGATCTCTTGCTTACCTTTTATTGGGTTCGTGTCTTACACGAGCGTTTGATTCTCCAAGAGTCTTTGCTCTGACAAATTTCTGATATACTAATATCTTTTGGAAATAAAAATATTGCAGTTGAGGACCGCTATTTAAAACGCAAATAATAAATTATACAAAATAAACCAACAAATGCACCTTTTCTAAATTAATATTTTAATTTTAATTTTGATTTCTTCTACATGTTTCGAACACGAGGGTCCAGCTTAAGGAAGACGGTTGTGTATACAGGTATGTATACCATTACCTGTACATACCACCGTCTTAAAGTTAAAATATTAATTTAGAAAAGGTGTATTTGTTGGTTTGTATTGTATGATTATATGACAATGCGCGGCGCAAAAAAGCATGCAATTTGGAAATCATGAAGTAGTAGTTGCAAATTTGATGTAAAATTTGTGACAAATGGACTTAGTTGTTACGTGTGTGTGTGTCACAGTTATGAACTGTACATGGGCATACCTCCGTAAACATAATGCTACGATAAAATGGGAACAATGTCGCCTCAAAGCCTGATATAACTTCATAATTCTGAGGTCGATGTTTTGTGCAATTTACAGAAATAGGCTTAAAATTACAGGTTAATTTAATGAGAATTATATTTGTGAATTCTGTATCAGCTTTGTGGCTGATGGTTTATTAAGAAATATGTTCAGAAAATTAAAAAATATATTTTGATAAAATTTTGTAGAATTTTGTCCTTTGTATCAGGTTCTTTTCACATACAGTAAAAAATCAGTTTCACCCTAGAACAGGCAATGAAGGCCCAAAGGGGGAGAAAAGGTATAGCTGTACTCTTTCATTAACCTCGGCGCCAGATGGGGTGGGTGGTCAACTCCACGACCCTGCCACTTCCCCACGGAGAGAGATACGATACCCATTATACAGGAGGCTGGGTGGGCCCCAGGGGCCGGTCTGGACGGGCGCAGAAAATCTCGCATAAAAAAGTATGTGTCATTTTTTTAAAAAAAATGGCAGTCATATCTTTACGAACGTTTCGAATCACATAATATAGACAATGTTATTTAAACTAAACAAACCTGTTATATTTTATCCTAAAACGCACAGTGTTTAATATTTGTTAGCAACCATTTTAAGGTACAGGAGAGCCACGATCGATGTTGGACTCCAGGTAAAATTTTTGCTAACCTGAGATCAGGTTCTTCATAACAACTCGTCGTCCAATCGACACGTTGTTATTCTGCTATATCGAATGAGTGTAATCCATCACGACCATTTATTATATTCTCATCATGTAGATAATTTCTTCACATTTCTGCTCGAACCGTGGACTCCAGGATATCCAAGTACATCATGTACTATTATCTTACTGTAAAACATGTCTTACACATATTTAATTAATGTTTTCTCCTTGAGGATGATTCCTAAAGAATCGAAGCGTGTTGGAGTTTTAAAGTTTTAACTGTAAAATCATACAGGGATGCTGATAAGCCCTTAGCCCGACCAGGAAGGAAACAAGCTACATTCCCCATATTTTATGGAACTAGGAAGTTCATTACCACATTCTCAAGAGTCCACCACCTGTCCCTACCCTAGCCAAATCAATCCAGTCCTCTGCCCATCACACTTTTGACAGGCGCAGTTCGTTTCCTTCCTGGTCGGGCTAAGGACTTACCAGTCCCCCTGTACTGACAAGTCCTTAGCCTTTTGTTCTTTATCGTATCTTAAATTAAAACCCACATATATTTCATTATGTTTGAGGATACATTTCTCTCACAGTGGTTATGTAAGTTTGTTGTAATTTGGGTGTTTGTTAAAACGTTTACTTAACATACGCAACACATCTGTGTCTGAGAATACATCCGTTTCGACTTTCTCGCCACACTTTCTCTCATTGTTTTAAACAGTTTCAACGTTGTTGCGTATTTGCTGCCTGTGAGTGATTAACTAGCCTATCCTTGCGTTGAAATCTCTGCCAGCTCCACTGGCAATGGTAATTAAGCTTAACACTTCAGATGTGCATAACAGGGCACAATGTAACGTGCACTAGCTCTACTAACAGGAAGGGTGCATTGTTGTTATAGGGTTTGAGATTCTCTGCTTTTCAACGTCGTATTGAAATTTGAGTTAGTCTCTTGTGTGGCTTATTTTATGACGATCGATGAACGACGAACTGGAATGGATTAAAAACCAAGTAGTCGAATGGTAATTGAGTTGGAATACCGCCAATTGCTTGTGGGGCTGAAATAGAAATCACGAAAATAAGTGATAAACTTTGCCATTAGACTCGGTTTCTCTCGGTTGTCTCGTAATTTACATGCCTGCTTGTGTGCCAGACTATATTTCTTATACGTGGTGATTCAGGAGAAAATGTGCCTATTTTGGGAGATGATATAATCGGACTTTTTCGAAAAAAAAAGTTCATATGAATTTGTGTTTAATTCTGAATGGTTACGGAGACAGAGCTGTTTGAATCTACAAATAGAAAGGCATTGTAAATTTTAATAAAGAAAGAAAAATCCGTGTTAATTTAATTTAAATTTAATTTTAATTTTATGTTTAAACGACAAATTTGTTACACTTTACGATATATGTTCGAAAACTCTATCGTCGGCCTCAGTGCACTTAGCAACTCGTGTGTGAAGATTCACACAGCACCAGATTCAAACAGCTCTGTCTCGGTAACCATTCAGAATGAGACACATGTTCATATGAACTTTTTTTTCTCAAAATGGCGGCTACTATCACCCCTCAAATTATTGACCTGTTCTCCTGAATCATCCTGTATTTAAACAAGAACATAAAAACCATCCTATTCAATGGCTACCAGGGGCTGTTTTCCCGGGGGTAAGCGGCCGACGCGTGAAGCTGCCCACTGATCTCCATTTAGTGCCGAAGTTAAGAATGAGTGGAGCCGTACTTACATTCCTATATGCCGTTATGGCTTGTATAGGGAAGATTTTACCTTTATTTTTACATATATTAGTAGGGTTATCAATCAAAGAGAATGATATGGGTTGGGCACGAGACGACTCGAGAGACTTAGGCGGAGAAGGGGATAATATTAGAACGAATCTTAAATAAATAGGGTGGGAGAGTGTGGACAGGATTGATCAGGCAGACGATAGGGGCCAATGTCCTCTCTTGTGAACACGACAGTGAAATAAGTTCGGAGTAGTGCTTGACGTCATGCTGTGTAGCCCACTGCAGGTTTCAAGTTCCTGCGAAATGTTAATACCTTCGAAACTACACGGCGTCATGTCCCAGAAGAGAGTAATTTTCATGTTTACCGAACAGGGAAACTCAAAAAATCTCATGGTTATAAAGCTTCATGATCATAACGTTCGGGAATTTCTGAAGAAGAGCCCCGCTTCGTCGGATTTCTCACTTTGTATTTCTGAAGTTCCTAGTTTTCTCACGTCTGCGAATGCGCCCATGGGCAGAACTATGCTACATCCAACACTCCACAGAAATTTTGTGTTGAATACCGTTGTAAGAAACTGAGATATAGGGTATTGCATTTGTGTTCATGAGGGCACAAAGACCCGGTCGCTACAGTTTCGAGTGAAACACACCGTCCTCTCCCAACCTGTGCACCGCACGACCACCTACAGGTGTGATGATACCAGATGTTGTATAATACAATTTTGACCTCCTGATGATGAGCACAATAGTGCTCGAAACATGTAGAGGCGTATAATAAATCTTATTATAAAACAAGAATTTGTGCATTAAGTTGGTTAATTAACAAGATTATCCCGTTTGTTTGTGTGTGTGCACTTATAAATACCAAATTGCAGTAATTCCAACACGGCGTAACAAACGACATACAGTACACACTTAGGTAATTTGGCAACAAACATCCATTCTCGATGGTCAAGCCCATGTATGATCTTTGGTCCATTGTCTACGCCGACTATGCCTTCAATTATGAATAATATATGAAGTGGGCTCTGAGCAGGAAGTGGCGTAATGCAGTTTAGGGTAGGTCATCCGCTTACCTTGTGTGCGCTATGGCGGTCAGTATTGCTTCCTGGTGCAAGTAGCGGTGCTTAGTGTGTCGGATGCGTGACTGTTGTGCGTGTGGCATGTGAACGACCTCTTCTTACGCGTTGTTAGTTCTGTCACATTCCACCATATACGTGTGTATGTTCCGGTGTCGCGTGTGGCTTCTTACATAACAAACCGCGAACAGCTTCTCGTTGCTGTGACGTATCTATACAGTATGAAAGCATATTGGAGGAGACTCTTCATGTCTGTATATGTGTATTAGCCATCGTTTTGCCATAGTTGTAGTTTTGTGTTGTAAAATGTGCCATCTGTAGGTTAAAAATGGAGCTAAATCGTCTCTTCGAATGGCGTTGAAGGAAAGGAGGGGAAGACAGGGGGTACTAAATCTTTACCAGTTTAATTTTACTGACTAAACGGACAACATATCCCACAGAGTGAAACTGCCAAATACTTAGGCATTCAACTTGACCGCAGGCTGACATGGCAAAAACACATATTTACCAAAAGAAAACAGCTCGGATTGCAACTCCACCGCAGTACTGGATCATAGGAAGAAAGTCGAAGCTGTCACTAGAAAATAAATTACTAATATACAAAACTAACCTAAAGTCCGTCTGGACGTACGGCATTCCCCTCTGGGGTACAGCAAGTAATTCTAACATCGAAATACTGCAAAGATTTCAAAATAAAGTCCTCAGATTAATCGTCAACGCTCCATGGTATGTACCGAACACCATTCTACACACCGATCTACAGATACCCACTGTTAAAGCAGAAATAACTAACTTCAGCACCAAATACCGAGAAAAGCTAGTCACACATCCCAACGAACTCATACCCGCCCTACTCGACGAAGAAGAACCAAGAAGATTAAAACGTTTCAAACCAACTGAACTAACCAAAAGGTTCTCATAAGTACCATATACAGGTACGAGAATATCTGATGTGAGGATATTCAATGGAATATTACTCCACAGGTCATGCGATATCAGTGTAGGATATAAGATTAAGAGTACTTATAGTCTGTAATAGACTGGTGGTACAATAAAGGAGACAAAAAAAATTACTGGACTTTTCCACTAGTATAGCGTAGTTGGTTTAGTGACAAAGCTGCGGGCTGGACGACAGGCGAATCTAATTTCGATTCCCGGTAGGGAAATATTTTGTAACCAAAATGTACAGATCTGTCATGGGGGCCAAAGCAACCCTCCAACCACTGTGCTCCATAAGCTGTTTCCTCGGAGTAAAGCAGACGGGAAGTGAGGCTGACCACTCATCTACCTTTCGTGCCAAGGTTAGGATTGAGTGGAGCTATACCTCTGCTCCCCCGTTTACCTGTCCTTACTTTCGTCCAGTCGATGGTTAAGAAATTCGCTGCGGCTGGCTTCGATCTCGCTTCTCCTTGCTTCCGGTATACACAAGAGGGTAGGGTATGTCCGGGAATGGCTACTGAGTGTATTGATGAACTAATCCGGAGGAATCAACGGAGTAAATGCCACTTCAGCCTCCGCGTTCTGCCCAGACTTTTGCAGTTCGCTGATACTCTCGACTAAAGCAGGATGTATGCATTTACGTTTGTTTACGCTGAAGCAGTAGGACTCGACGCTGACGTCGCAACGGTGTAGCTGTTCATGTATTGGTTACTGTTCATTTAGAGCGTCTCTGGGATTGTGACAATCCAGTTACCACGTCGCTGTGCGCCAATACATTTGTTGCAGCTGAAGGCCAGTTCTTCTCCGTCGTACTCGATCACAAAATATAACCAAAGGACGACTGCTTCAGGGCTCCAAATCACGTCAAGATAAATTTGTTTTTCTACGATTTATCGCGGGGGTTTTTTTTATCATTAAATTTGGCTGGCCCAAGTAACCGCGCAAACTCGTGAAGTTTTCCCTCGACAAAACAGCATCAGTGAATTTGAGGCCTTGGCTCGTTTGGGATGTTGCGCGGTTGGCAGTTGTTTAACGAAGTTTCTTTGTAACATCTTCCCCACTAGCGTCCCGAAACGTCGGTAAACGACTGCCAACCTACGCTGCCAAACATCCCCCAACTACAGCTTGACAGTAGTTTGAAATGAAGCACGGTTGAATTCCATTCGGGTTCGAGTGATCTCAATACTTCTCGTTCTCCGAACGAATATGTGGTGTGTGTAAGGATTACACATTCGGGAGACGAAGAATTTGCGACTGTATTTGAATTCTTTATGACACATACCGTTCCTTCTCGGCAAGCGCTGAAAAGACGATTGTCAAATGTTCCTCCACAGTTTTGTATTGGAATTTATCATATAATTCCACTAGATTATCATAAGTATGTTTAATTACACTTACCCCTTTCTTCAACAGCATAAACCGGTATTCCTTCCCGGTGCCCCAGTTTATGATCATCTTGGGATGACTTGCCCGAGATTTGAGCCCCTGACACCCATATTCTGCGATAGCGTGGTCAGGGACAGCTACACCCGCATCTTTACCTTACACAGAAGACCGAACACGTAGATGCAGTGGTAACGGCTCCGCCCTTCTGCATTCGAGAGGTAAATGGTTCCTGGATGTTCAGGCTCCCAGATTTCCCCGACGCTCGACACATGAATGTGGCAAGATTGTCAGCCTTTACCCCCACCCCCCCCAAGGAAATATGCCTTATTACTCATTTGTGTTAGAGGCTGAGTCGATCCCAGCACCATAGTACAGCAGGAAGGATAAAGTCAATGAAAAATTCCAATGCCACAATCGGGAATTGAAGCCACCACCTTCCGGCTTGTAGTGCAGTGCCTCAACCAGCTGCACCACCACAGGTGGTTCGAATTCTAGCAACAGTAACATTTAATGTGGTAGACGATTGGTTTTCTTCCCTTCTACATAATTTCCGGTATAACACACTTGGAACAGAGTGTGGCCACTTCCAATTCACCGTACATATTCACCCGCCCTATATTTTATGATCATTAAAGTACATGATGGAGACCTACACCAGTGTCACACCTCATGAAGCAGCCTTCTTACCTGACAGCCAAGAATGTCCTGTCTCTAACACGTTCCTCAAACCAAACACAGCAACTTCATACTGAAGTGTGTGGTTCAGATACCTGAAAGCAGAAGCAAGTGTTGAGGTAATTTTCTGCCGACCTACGCGATGAAAATTCCAGAAGGCGGTATTTTTCGTATCCACCACCAAAATAACCATTGCGGGAGGAAAGGAAGCTGAGGGTGTTTGAGAACATGGTGTTGAGGAGAATATTTGGACCTAGGAGGGACGAGGTAACGGGGGAATGGAAGAGATTGCATAACGAGGAGCTAAATGATTT
>Ga0123352_10014305_pt1 | contig 12633 bp, 10 predicted proteins | sample TergutLab28metaG_FD_89700 | JGI IMG/M metagenome (GOLD analysis project Ga0123352, IMG submission 89700) | Labiotermes labralis P1 segment gut microbial communities from Petit-Saut dam, French Guiana - Lab288 P1 | ecosystem: Host-associated > Arthropoda: Insects > Digestive system > Gut ... | reverse complement strand
TTTCGAATATCTCTAAATTGTCGACACACTAGAATAAATAAATAAAATCATATATTGGAAACGAGATTTTTTATGGAGCCTTCATTTTATATACTATTAGTTTATAGTTGAAATGACTCATTATTTCGAATATCTCTGAATTGTCGACACACTAGAATAAATTTAAAAAAATCATGTATTGGAAACGAGATTTTTTATGGAGCCTTCATTTTATATACTATTAGTTTTTAGTTGAAATGACTCATTATTTCGAATATCTCTAAATTGTCGAAACACTAGAATAAATTTTAAAAAAATCATATATTGGAAACGAGATTTTTTATGGGGCGTCATACGAAATTTAAAGTTTTACTTTTAATGCAAGTAAAATATATTACTTTCTAAATATAAGTTGATATATTTTTTAACTGCAATTGGGTTGACACCCGGTGGCCGTAGTGCAGCACACATTTACACACAAACAATAAACAGAACAAGACAATTAATTTGGGGAGAGTGCGGGCCGTGCCCCGTCTTTGCAAGTTATAACCTGGCATTTGCCTTACAACTGAGGAAAAAGAATGGTAAAACCTCAGCCCGGGTAACCGAAGAGTGCCATTTGGGCTCGATGAAAACAGAATATACAGAACAGAAAATACATAACAATAAGAATACATAAATATGACAATTAAAGTACATAACTTACAGAAATAAACAAAGCATAAAAGGAATAAATATACATAAATATATGCAATTAAGGATTTTATTATTATTGACTTATCGTTGACGATATTATTATTATTATTATTACCCGCATGTTTTCTACTTTCTGTAGCTTCATATATATAAGCTAGTTTTACTAGGAGTAGCGTGAATGAATTAGATTGGCAAAGCCTTGCAGACCCTTTTAGATTATTAGGAAATCCTTATTAAGAGACAATCAGACCATCTCGAGACTTCTACATCCAGAGGATAGTAGAAACACATTCATTCTCGCCGGAGCTGAATTGAAGTCGAGAATCTCAGAATTTTGAAGTTTACAAGATTTTGGCAGGTACTGGAGTGGGAGACAGAAGCAGGCTGCTTCTTAAGGTAGCTGATGTCTAGTCCCCTTCTTACAGACATTACGTACCGAAACACCTTACTCAGTAAAGTGAATTTTTTTGCGGGCTGAGCGACAGAAATTCGATATCTGGTAAGGATAACATTTTTTTTTCCCTGCCTCCATATCAGTTCTGAGGAAAAGCAGACTCCCATGCAAGGAAAATCAAGGGTTTTATCTCCGAGATAAAATTACTGGTGTTTGTAGCTAATGGCACAACTTCATCTACTGCCGGCTTAATATGCGTATATTCATAGGATTCTGACACAACTCAGCTAACTGTTGAGAAAACAATGTCTCATTAAGGAGCATAGCTTGAACTCAAACAAGAATCGCTCGTGTTTGTAGCGTAGGATGAGTGAAATGCAGAAATGGACGGATGTGCGGGGGCTGTGTGTCCGGAGGGAGGGATACATGCTTGGTGTAACAATGAAGGGGACAGTAGTCTTGACACAAGCATGTTGTAGTAGGCAGGGCGTCACAACCCCAACACTACATTCTTTTAGTTAGAAATGAAGAATATGCCGTTTTGACACTCACACTTACTCAGGTTTCTGTAGCCTGAGTATTTGGTGACTGGTTCATCAAGCAAGGTTTTAAAAAATATTTAAATTTAAAAGGGGTGGCGTGGCATGGTGGAAAGTATGAGAGACACTTGAGAAAAAAGAAAGGAAAGCAGTTTAAGAAAGACGATAAATTTATTAGCTATTGGTAATCGAGTAGGCCAGTTCATAAATATCTGACAGAATTGGTGTTCCGGTTTTTTGTCAAGATATTGCACTTTGCTGCCAAATCGAGAGGAGTTTGTGGGGTCAAATCCGTTGTCATATTTTAACAGAAACTACCCCTTTTGAGAACGAAGACAGAAGATATACGCAAGCGTAAATGTGTTGCTTGCACTGGTGTAGTGAATTTCGCATAAGGATTAAGCTACTGGCTGGATCGTCCTGAGTTTAAATCCAGGTAGATGCAAGGGATTTTTTTGTCTTTTTTAAAATGGACATTTCGTCGCTGGGGCCAACCAACCTCCTATTCAATGTCTGGCCCTCGAGTGAATCGGTTGGGGCGTGAATTGCCCACACACCTCCACCTATTGTCGAGGTTAATAATGATTGGAGTTTTACCTCTACTCCTTCCTATAAGCCTTCATGGTGTGAGCAGGGAAAACGTCATCTCTAATTTAGTAAAGGTTAGGGTATTGTAGCGTTTGAATTTTTTTTTATTGCGTATGAAAAAAAAAAGACAAAATTTTCTCCTTGTGATTAGGCACCATGCTGGGAATAAATGCAGGCAGTGAAAGTTAAAACATAGACTGGTCGCTGGGCCGTAGAGCTCAGTTGAAACCTGATGACACATAGTGACGCACGGTAGGGGAAGCATGCGAGTGGAGTGGCTAGCCAGCAGTCTTGCACTATACCTCAGAACATTGTGTATCCAGCATTACTACCACTGATGGGCACACCTCGGCTGCCAGTAGTTGACTGAACTGACCCCCCCCCCCTCCAATTTAAGTTGACTCGTCCGTTTCGCTGAAAGACCAAATCTGGTTTCTGCGCATGTGCCATCACGTTTCAAACGTGCTCTACTACATTTTGCTATATTACATCGAAGTGAAACTTGGCCTGTCATGCTAAAGAAACTTCAACATTTGATGGTACTGAGGTATAAAACGCAAAGGAAATATCTAGCAATGAGGTAGGGAAGTATCCAGGGGAGAAAGACAGAATTTTGGAAAACTCTGGACTAAAAGAATAATTACGTGGAAGACTTGGTTTGAGGGATAATAATAAGATTCATCTGAGAGAAAGAACATTTTGTGATGCTGCTTTACACCTACCCAACCGGAAAGATCCACACCAGCTACCTACAAATTCATTGACCCAATAAACATCCCACCGAATTTAGGTTACCAAAAGCACGAAAAATGATGATCAGATCTCAACATCACCACGCGGTTTAGGCATATTATATATAACTCTTTTAGCAAGAAAGTTGTCGAAACCTGAAGATGGCCGCTATGGGCCGAAACATGTAGTTTTTCGATTGATAATAAGTACCATCATTTAGCCATATATTTATAGTTGTGTTTTTGACTGAATTTACCTCACCATATAGCTGCTATACTTTTCAAACCTGCTGTCCGAATTTCTGAGTCTTGGTATTAGTGACTTCGGATTTCCGTTCACTTTTAAAGATTTGTTTATTTATGTACTTATTGTTGAGGTCCGTAGTCTTTGAGTCATATCAATAGGCCTATATCTGAAAATTAATTTATGACAGTGGAAAAACTCTACAAATTATTTGCCTATTTCCGAGGTGAAATCTTGTATTATTTCTGAAGAATTTATGGACTAATGTAGCTGTTGTATTCTCAGATTCTTATTTTGTGACATACACGGCAATAACAGATTTCCTGTACCTGCACAAGAGCGGAAATTAAAGTAACAATAAAGGCGCATTAAAATGTAATTATTTTGTCATTCTTTAATGGATGCACTGTTATTTGGAGAGATACGCTGAGTTTATTTTATGCTCAAATATGTATTTACGTTAAAAATATTTTCCCGTTCTTCCACATGTCTTAGAATTTTATGCTTTAAAGTGGGTTTGAATGGCACACAAGAAAGCAGTCAGGAACTGACATAGGTTGTCTCGTTATCACAGATTTTGAGATTATTTACTCGATAATTGGAGAATTGACACACTAGATATCCTTGCTCAAATGGCTTTAAAATTACGATGAAAATTGTTGTAAATTTTACGTCTTTTCTATTAGAGCTAATCGTTTTAATTTTAAAATATGCCGAAGAAAATAACAATTGATATGGAAAATAATTTTATCGCGTCCTGCTGGTAGTGTAACACATTTGAAGTCTTTTAAGGGTGTCAACCCGTTGTGTTAGTTAAAACATAAGGAAACAAGTATTGGCCGAAACATGTAGTTCATATTTATCTTAGTAATTAACCAACATGATGCACAAAATTTTTGTTTTACAGTAAGTTTTATTTCATGCCTCTATGTGTTTCGAGCACATGTGCTCATCATCAGGAGGTCAAATGTTGAGCACATGTGCTCGAAACACATAGAGGCATGAAATAAAACTTATTGTTAAACAAAAATTTTGTGCATCAAGTTGGTTAATTACTAAGATAAATATACTGAGATGCACGGTCAGCAAAATAACAAAAAAATGTAGTTGATATGTTACGTATAATTGACAATGTAGTTGTGTTATGACGGTCATGTCCGTGCATAATTGTTTCCCTACACTTAAAGTCTTTTTTTCTTTTTGCAATATTGTCGAAGTGTTAGTCATCCAGTATTTTGACTCTAAGTTTGGTGGTGTTAAGAGAAGCACATATTCCAGAAGCTAAGTAATTATAAAGGCATGCTCTGTTCACATAGGCCAATAGGAGCCGCTGTTCAACCAGAGTTGAGGCCTATAAACGAGCTCCAGTAACTTTTAAAAAGGAGATTAGATGGGTCTTATAAATAATTTGGACGTGATGAGAAAAATAGTTTTCCGTACCTCTGAGAGGAATCTAAGTCCGTTCCTTTCAAGCAATTTTAACGCTTAGGCTTTCACGAGAATTATTGACAGGTTCGTACAAGTGAGATTTAAATTGTTTGTAACTGGCGTGATGATGGGTTTATTAGAAAATTCGGGTGTTGTAGGTGTCGTTGATATCGCAAAGATAATGTAAAATGGCGGGCGCACTTTTTTAAATGGGCTTTTACGGTGATAGTATGTAATCCGTTCTATTATCTGACAAAATAATCGTATTGTTGTGCCATACAACGATTTTGTCCTTTGGTTTGTGTGGTGTGGAACACCATTTCTTAATTGGTGACAGTGAAAATATATGTCTTTGGATGAACATCAGACCTGCCGAATGGTCATCACTGCTGTTTATTTTATTGGAGTGTTCCCGGTAAAAAAACAAGGCACAAGGACTACCTTATTTACTTACTCCATGGTGCAGAGTACTTCTTGAGCAGCTAACTGGTTTGCAGCTAGTCAAGAAATTCCCCGCATTTCACAGAACCCGAAGGTTCATTACCGCAATCACAAACGTCCGCCACCTGTCCCTATCCTGGGCCAGCCCAATCCAGTCCACATACCCACATTCCATCTCCTGGAGATCCATCCTAACATTATCCACCCATCTACGCCTAGGTCTCCCCAGTGGTCTCCTTCCCTCCGGTTTCCCCACCAAGGCTCTATACACCCCCCTCTTCTCACCCAAAGTACTATAATGTAACATGGAGGCGCGTTCGTGCAACCATTGTTGTAGTGAAAAAGCAATAATTATTACATATTCTGAGTGTGTATTTGTAGCCTTATTTATCCAGCATGTAATGCGCATGCGCCATATCGTTGTCTGTGATCTCCCCGGCTCTATCATATTTTTCTAGATTATCTCACTCAGACACTATTATCGAAATAAAAGGTTACTGAACGTAAATTGTGTTTTGATTTTCTCTATAACCTTTGTATGAAACATTTATCATTCTGAGAACAATTCAACGAAATATCTGGATTGTTTGTTTGTCTTAATGTAAAGTACCCGTTATTGACTTCATATTTTAAAGAAACTTGAATTTTCTCAAGAGATTTTCGGAAAAAAAAAACACTCCAGGATCAAATTTTATTAAAATCCGTTCATTGACAGCCGAGCTGTTCCATGCAGACGGACGTGACGGACGACTGACGGACAGACATGACAGCGCTATAGTCGCTTGTCGAAATTTTGCGAAAAGCGACTAAAATTCAACTGTTTGAAGACACAAAATTCTCGCTAAAATATTTGCCATAGGAAGTCTCTGTTAAGTGAAGAGAACCATATACTATGCAACGATGAACTTGGTGACTTACAGACATCGCCTGGTGTGTCTATTGTTCAGCAGTAGAAGTTAGGAGGTGGGGATGGACTGGGCAATGAGATAGAACAGTAGCTGGCCAAAACAAGTCGGATCGAAATCGCGTGGCAGATGTGTGCGCGAGCACGCTTGCAACTTGGTACGGGAGGAGACTGGAGTCATAGCACGGACTGTTGGAGGGAGATAATATGAATGTATCAGAGTCATCTGTCTAAAAAATATGGTGTTGTGTTCGTATTTTATGTCATTTTTCTTCCATTTAATTCTTCTTCTGCTATGCTCTTCCATAGACTGTCCGTTACTGCATGTCCTTCCAGTGGATGCCACTACAGTTTGTTATCTTTGAGAATAAAACATTATGGTAAGATTATCACTTGACGAACATTGCTTTCGTTCTGTTAATAGAAACAATACAAACAACCTGCTTCTATAACTGTTTGTAACCAACACCGAAACCTTTCTAGTACCTCCCACGGTTGAACCCAAGTGCAGCGACCGAAACCTGTTCTTTGCACATTGTCATAAGATTGCAATTGGGCTGTTTTTAATGTGGTTGGGAAGACTTTTGAAGTGATGCAGAAGCAGATGTAAGGATTACTTCAAGATTAATTTTTGAAAGGTTGAGAAATACATTGTTACTAATGTAGTTGTTAGTCGTAAACCTTGCGATATATCTCTCCTGATATGCGAGGTCAGTTGTTAATACTATTTGCCTCTTTCTTTTGAAAGTTCGTAGTAAGCTTGCTTTTATTGCTGCGAAATGTACATCATATGAAGCCCGTGCGAGAATACTCCCATTTCAGAGTCATTCTGTACAATCAAAGCATTGCTTCAGGCGAGGGATGTGTGTGTTCTGAATGTTCTGGATGTTCTGAATGGCCTGAATGAAAGAACACCAATGCACTTCAGCAGGAGCCATCTTTACAGTTTTCCTTGTCCAATAAAGAATGTGCATAAGAGAGAAAGAAGATTAAAAGGATATCGGGAGATAATTTCAGCTACATTGAAGTACTGATTCAATTTAATTTCCTGGCAAGTTCAGTACATTAGGTTCTCGGCAGCCAGGTTTTATATGGAAGAGAACAAATCATTGTAGACATTATAAGTTTATGTGCTTCGAAATGCAGCGTACTGAACACTAACATACTCCCTCTAAAATCCTAAATTTATAATCCTTTTTACGTCTTTCAACCTAAGATTTTCTAACAGTAAAATATTCTTTCTCTTATGTTAGCTTCTGTTTTCGCGCGCTGGAATTCCATGAAGAGTCAATTACACATATTTCGTATGTTATTATAAATATAAGCATGTTGATACAGAAGGGATTAATAAGCCAGATAAATATTTCAGAAATGAAAATTCAGTCCTTTTGAGACATGACACCATGTCAATTAGAACATAATTACCGATTTTCCGGAGGAGTTTGCCAACACCATTTTCATAGTGGTCCAAGTCGAAGAACCTGCACGTACACAGTATTCATGTATATACATTTCCGTCCCGAATACTCTCCAGTTCAACACCATTGATTTCCGGCGTGTTCGCCCTGAGACCTTGCAGAATACATAGCGCCATATCCCCCATTTTTTCTCTACTCCAATCGCAAAATCTTTAGTTTACTCTGACACCAATTTTTCCGCCCGCCTTGTTATGTTTGGACTACCCTGAAGAGGGAAGCAGTAAACTCCTCCGAGATGCCGGTAGTTATTTGCCAGGGGATACTAGTTCGTATCCTGTAAGACCTGAATATTTAGCAAAGTCGCTCTGAGAACCTCAAATCTTATACATTTAAGGAATGTTAGGGATATAGCAAATTTGAGAAACGTAAAGACGTGGCGAATGAATTAATACAGTGAAACCTGTCTTAAAGAAAACCTGGAAGTACTGGAAACCTGTCTTTAGTGAAAAATGTACAATGCCGAGGATCTGCGGAACATGCCTTCAACGGCGGGGGCGGGGGTGTTTACTATATTCATACAGCAGATAAAAAAAATGCGGGATTGCATAGAAGAGTGCTAAATTTACATTAATGAGCAGACAATATGAAACTTCAAGACTTGCACTCCTCTACAAAGAAAAATGATGTAGGAATACATAGATGACCATTGTGAATGTGGCTCTGAAGTCGGAACAAGCAGTATTGTAATCCGTGATGGTACAAACATTAAGCAACCTAAATAAGAATACTGTATTTCACTAGAAATTTACGGGCTGTGAGACGATGAGCCTCTGGTAAGTGACTTCGGGTGAGCTGACAATTGTAGTGGCTACGTCTAGCAGCGACTCGGAGGAAACCGTTGCCTTTGCTTTCTGGATATATCTTCCTCCCATTATATTATACTCTGAAGATGAAGGTAGCATGGTTCATCCGAGATTGTGGTACATATTACTTGCCAACAGAACGTTATATGAATATGGGAACCTCGAATATCATACAGTACATTTCAGACCCCATCCTGAACCAGAAAAACGCTGTTGACACCAGAAGTTCTAAAATACACAGTAATGAAGTGATTGTTCTCCAACATGGAACTCAATACTGCAGAGCGAAAGGGGACTTCGGTCGCTATGCCGCTTGATGTCGTCCGCTCTACGGCGTTTGTTCCTGCGTAAAGCGGGACTCCAGAGGCTTTGTACTGCAGAGCAGGAGGCGTTGCTAGGCGCCATGCGGCCATGAAGCTGCAAGTGGGTTACGTCTGAAGTTGCACACCCTCCGTTATCTTAGCGCGCACATCCTTCATGGAGTCTTCAGAGTAACCTGACATATTTTGAATCCCACTGCTCAAATCACACATTTCGGTCAACTAAAGTTAGATAATCACATTTCCTGTCCTCTAGATGTAAAGTTACTGCATCATGAATAAGTCGCCAGAGCCTTATTTGTTAAAGGTGAGCCTTCTGTTCCGATACCTGGGTGTCGAACAGAAGTGTCATATACGGGTAAATATTACGCTACCTGCCCAACAGTCCGTCGGGCGGTCCAAGTCAAGCAGTACTCATATATAAATGGAGAAAATCGACGGTATTTTCAAATTTACCACTCACCGCTACACAGTGTGAAATTAAGATCATCTGCACGCCTCCTGTACGATTTTTTAACGCTTTGCCAGTTTAGGCTGGCGACCGATTTTAAAAGTAAAATTTAAGGATAAAAATATTTATGTTAATATTCTGTCTGTTGTTATATATTTTAAGGCTTAATACATATGTTTCCATAAATATATATTTATAGGCTGTGATATTTAAGTGTCTCACTGCAATGAATTGGAGACATGATTACCAAGATATGATGCTTTGTATTAGGTAAAAATCATATCTTAATATATGACAGTGGAAAATTTTAATGAGTCTTGACTTATCGGCGTGTAGGTCTCTATGGCATATTATTTTGTCTGTATTTTATCCCTTAATTACTGTGGTACGTGTCAAAATAACCTGCCAGAAAATGCAACTCCTCTGCCGCATCCAAATTTCAAGCTCACTGGCTTCTCTCCCATGTATGAGTATCTTCCCATACTCAAGAGACGTAAAAAACAGCCAATCGTGAAATATCTCACTTAGACTGTAAGGCACTAAACCTATACCTCGGGCCATTTCGACCCCTCCCACCGTGTTAGTCCTATATAATGGGTACCGGGTCTTTCCTGGGTGTAAAGCGGCCGGAGCGTGGCGTTGACCACCCACCCCCATCTAGCACCGAGGTTAAGGAAAGAGGAGGGCTATACCTCTACTCCTCCTTTAGGCTTTCGTGGCCTGTTCTAGTGTGAATTTTACCTTTACATTTACCACTGTGTTAGTGTTCCGACATCGGAGTGAGGGATTACATACCATTCCAAAGACGATTCGTGTATGTGCCTCCTTACCCGTGTTTTTGTGTCCTTGGACAATGGCAGGAAAGACCGGTATGTGTTGCGATGATCCTGATTTCCAGACGTTGGTCGTAAATATTTTTGAAGAAACCAGCATTAGCGAAGGAACTGAAGACGATTTTCAGGAAAGCTTTCAAAACACAGAGAGTGAGGAAGAAGCATCTAATGAAGAACACGATGACTATAGTAATAGCACTGGCAACAACCGTGACGACGGTTATTTTCTTGCGAAAAGTTTCGTGTGGTTGAAGAAGCTCCCTCCGCAAAGTGTCCACACTCGAATTCACAATATCGTCTCACGTCTTCGCGGACAAACTACACAAGGGAAACTGGAACAAGACGATCGTACACAAGAAGGTTGGACTTGTTATTTACCGAAGCCATGGTACAAGAAGTAGTTCTGAGAACGAACAAAAAAATTGCGTCAGTACAGAAAAAAATAGTTGTGAAAATTAGCCAAATTTGGTGAAAGAAACAAGTGTAGTAGTACTGAAACCATTGGATGGACCTTAGCGGTGCTTTCAAATCAGAACACGACGACGCAGGAATCTTTTTCCACCATAGTAATGTCATTGTGTTTTAGGGCGACGATGTTAGTGAATATGTTTTCATAGTTGCTTGCCTACGGTTCGACAACGCCAGTGATAAAAATTAAGAAAAGAAACATATAAGGCTGTTGGTCTCTTTGGCTTTTCCAAGCAACTCGTAATAAGCTGCCAGAAATCCTTCTACATTGACTTTTCTGGGCGTATAGGTGACATAATAATTTCATTTCGCAGAAGGTGTTTCTCCCAAATGTGGGTGCTGAAGAGACCGTCAAGTTATGGTATAAAAGTTCTTGTTCTTGTGGATACCAGAAAGAGTGACAACGGTTCGGGTGATTATGAACAGAAGAGCAATGAACAAATTTGGAGCACCAATCCAGGCCGTTTTGAGATTTACGGACTAAATTACCAAAACTAACAAAAAAATTACGACCGACATTTTGTTTTCATGTCTGGACGTATTTGACAAACTTACAGAAAAGGGGCTCACTTTTGTAGGGAAAATCAAAGGGAACAAAAGCGCCGAATTTCTGCCTCACAGCAATAAAGAACCATGCATTGCCATTTATGGTTTTGTGAAGGCCAAAATGCTTCTCTCACATGTCCCTAAGAAGAACAGAACGGTTCTACTCATATCTTCAAGGCATTACTCTGCCTGCGTCGATCCTGGTAGCGGCAAAGCAGGCATTATTGCTACGTGCAATGCCGATAATTTAGATCGGGCCAGTTTTGCGACTAATTTTTGGACACGTCTTTGGCCCGCGGCTGTCGTCTGTGCTATGCTGGCTATCGCAGAAGTGAAGGTTAGCATTACATACAATTCTCAGAAACATGAGAAAATATGGACCGCCTTTCATTTTTATTTGATCTTTGTTCTGACCTTAGAAAGGAAGAAATGAATCGTTGTTTCGCCAGCAACACAATTACCAGTGAACTGCGAATTTTGATTGGCTCCATTCTCCAGAAACCAGAACAGGAAAAGGTAAAGCCTGAACAGATCCTACCTGGAATCCCGAAAAGTTGTTGCATATGCCCTTCTGCAAAGGAAAGAAAAAAGTCCATTGTGTGCTACATGTGCCTTATACCAGTATGTAACATCTCTGAGGTACGAGTTTGTAAGAAGTGTGAGGATGAGAATCAGTAAAGTTTGTGAAGATTTTTTCCATAAACTAATAACGAAATTATTTCTTGTCCAAGTTATTTAGTTATATTTCCTAAACCTTTCGTTGTAAATAAGTGATGTTAAATATTGTCAGATAATATGACGCAAAGAAGTTAGAAATAAATTTAGAAAGAGTGAATAAATCGTGGCCTCGAAAATTTCGCGTCATTTTGACCTGTACCACAGTGTTAATGACAAAATTCACCACAGTAATTAAGGCTTATCGTGGGTTTTTAAGAATTATAACATGAAATTGTTTATATTAATCCATTATATTAAATACATCTGTGGTTTGGCTGATACAACATTCTTGACTTACAAATCTATTAACTGAGACGTTGTTATAAGCCAGTATCGGCTACAAGAACGCTCATTATAGTATTTAAATCCTATGTTGTTTTGTGATTCCACTCATGTTCAGTATTATACTGTATTTTACTCTATTACACATCCTTGCAAAATCAATGTTTCACAATCAGTTTTCTAGAATTTCTTGTCTACATTTTAGCACTCTTAACTTGAAAGTTGTGGGCAAAATAGGAGTGAAAGGGAAGCCAGTGTTGTGGGTCGCTGCCTGTTCGTATTGTGTCGGGCAGAAAAACATCCAACGCTATCAGGTTTCCTGAAATAACTTCCAAGTCAAAAGTCATTAGTCAGACAGTAGCAGGTGCTGTCCTACAGTTTTCTGCCTACTTCTTTATTCATATAAATATGTATACTTGTAAAAGGTAAAGGCAAGTCCATCCCGTTACAGGCCCTGAATAGCCCAGAGGGTTCCAGGAAGTTAAGGTTCCCAGATTTCGTTGTCAGCCTTACTCACCGGCCGCTTTTACCCCCAGGAAATACTCCTGGTACTCATTTCTGTTAGAGACTAAGTCGACCCCAGGGACATAGTGCGATCGGAAGGCTTTTATGTCAATGAGGAATCCAGTGGCACCAGCTGGGATCGAACCAGCGACCTCCAGATTTGTAGCACAGTACCTTAACCACTGTGCCACCGCGGCCCCCTATTTATATTTGTAAGCCCCTGAAAACTGTTGTAAAAATATATATATATATATATATATATATATATTATAGCTCTGTCAGTGTTT
>Ga0123352_10014304_pt1 | contig 12633 bp, 10 predicted proteins | sample TergutLab28metaG_FD_89700 | JGI IMG/M metagenome (GOLD analysis project Ga0123352, IMG submission 89700) | Labiotermes labralis P1 segment gut microbial communities from Petit-Saut dam, French Guiana - Lab288 P1 | ecosystem: Host-associated > Arthropoda: Insects > Digestive system > Gut ... | reverse complement strand
TTCTCTACATGTTTCGAGCTTTCGGGAAGCTCATCATCAGGAGATCATTTTTCCTGTACAGTCAGCCTCTGGTATAGTGTATAATCTTTGCTGTAGCCCTCCCGTTCTCCTACGTGTTCTGCTTCTCAGATAAGAGTTCAGAAATGTCTTATAATCTGTGAATTATTATTGTCAGTAATTTTACGACTTTGAGAGGAATTTTCCTAATAAATACGTTTCCCTTAGAAATGGTGCCTCTAGATATTATTAAACGTAATTTGTTTTTCTTCTCCTTGTATCAAATGAGGAGGCTTTACAATCTGTAAATACCTGAAATGTTGAAGCCGTTGCTTTTCCGGGATGTTGCGCGGCCTTATTGGTACTTGGTTACGACGTTTCGGAATAATCTGTTACTCCTTCAACGATCATGCCGTCTAAACAGATTGCTGGAAACATGTAGTGTGGAGAGTTTGTAGGGTATGGTAGGAGCGATGGTAGGTGTGTGGGAACTTTGGGGTAACCAATCAGGTTGTTGGAGCACGAAGTCCTGCCATGACGTGGTTGGGTCGACGCCGTGTTAAGGGGGCTAAAGGAAAAAAGCTTAGGAAGTAGCTTGTTGTTACTTGGCTTTGGAAAGTAGTTGGGCGGGGAATACATAAATAATGTATTGTTTTGTGCTGCCATTGGAAAGGGAAGATTGGAGGTATTGAATTCATGGAGAGATGTTGACACGGAAAGGGTGGAAATGTGGAGAAACAAAGGAGGAATGGCAGGGCACAGGGTACGAAATTAAGTCAGACAGTGTACGTATAGCCAAACACTGATGCGCGTTCGCGTAACCATTGTTGCCGTGACAAAACAATAAGAGTTAAATATTCCTAATTTGTGTCTATCCTAAACTTAATCATCCGCCATTAAGGCGCATGCGCCGTAGAATATTGTGTTTCATTTGTGGTCTGTCCTGCTCTACACTATTTTACCAGGATTATTGAAAAAGCTATGGATTCTAAAATATGTGCTCTTTTATTCCTTACAACATTTGTCAGGAACATTTCCGATTCGAAGGCCCATTGAACACAATGCAATAAATGTACATAGGTCTGGTCGAATGCTAATTAAACCTTAATTTTCTCGACGGAATTTTGAAATATATATTATGAAAGTTCATGAAAAGCCGTCCAGTGTGACCGAGTTGTTCCATGCAGGCGGGCAAACATACAGATAGACGGGCTAACGGACGGACTGACAGATATTGGGAATTAATAGTCAATTTTCGAAATTTGATGGCGATCCTATACAGTACAGAAGAACTGGGAATCCCGGTTAAAGAAGGAAAAATTAGGTAGCGAGAGGTGAACTTGAGTTACCAGAACACGAGTCCGTGAGAACCTATAATTCCTCGCACTGTGCTGTGTGCATTTACGCATTCAACTGTGAACGACTGTTTAATTAGATTGCTTGATCTCTGAACACAGTGTCAATATGTTGAACCGAAACGTCGCTAACCAACTATCAACTTCCGCCGCGCGGCATCACAGGACAGTGAAGGCGATAATTGCATTTCGGAGGGAGCCTTAATTCCCGCTAGGGTGAAATGGTGTGTTGGTGCTGACTTGATCTGTCAATGGAAGATTTACTGAAGAGGTTTTGAAGATGTTAATGTAGGCGTTATAATTAGAGAAATTTACTTGTCACAGGAAGTTAGCCGTATGGCAAATGGGTTTTATTTTGTTGTCTGTTCACTGTGCATTTTTTTGGTCGCTTTTTGTTTTTCTCCTGTAGAAATTTCATTTAATTTTTTTCTGATATCGTAATGAGCCCACGCGGTCGCTAACCCCCCGATCCCCGTAGGTGTGAAGGCGCTAGCTGGAAATAACGGGGGCTCGGCACTATGTACTTCCCCGCCGGCTGTTTGGGTGGTCGGGCTCCGTAAAGATGGTGTCTCGTGGGAACGTGTTAGACAAAGCCACATACAACACTCGCAAGCAACTCCAGGATACCAATGCACATAAAGAATTATATTGTGAAAACAAACAAAACAACTTCGTACATAAACTACACAAAAAACAGACCACACTGCAGTTCAATGCCGAACAAAACTGCGAGTACAGCGAGCAATAAAGCACACAAATTATCACCTATACAAATTGCACCAAAACAGAACACAATGCAGCCCAATACAAAACATGCAGTAATTATAACAAGTCTTTGGGCACTCGTAAACACTTACGAAACTTAACGACGCACCACCAGCGTGGCGTGAACTAACCTGCGCTACTGTAACAAACTGCTAAAAGCTTTGAACAAAAGTCAGGTGTATTCGCCTAGTCCCTAACTCACACCGCTGGGTCGAAGCCCTTACAACACAACCCTACACTCGGTGCACAACCGCACCCCAGTATACAGGCTCGGTACACATAACCATGCGACTTGCATCAAAACTTAACTTCGTAAGGTACCGAATTATGTAGTGAGAGAAAAATGCCGCCTCAGCCTCCCCAAAACGAGTGGCTGGTGTCGAATAGGTACGATCTAACAATCCAAAATATGAATTTGGAAATAACCAAACCAAGTATTCCATCTCACGTGCCTACCCGAACACCGGCCCCCGTACGTAGCTGGAACTACTCAGCAAAACTGGATATTCTGCGCTGGCCGGCCCCTCGTTTCCATGTAACAGCAGAAGTCCCTATTCAATTCCCCAGAGTTCTTTTCCCGAGCAAGTCTTCTTCTGTTCTGTCCGGGGTCAGTATTTTTCTCCAACCATTTACCGGCGTAACCGCCCCTAGTCTCTTTCGCTAGTCCACGGCACCCAGTCACCGGACTACAGCCCAAGGACGGGAAAAAACAAGACTCGAATTTCGCTCAGCTAGGCTTCCGCCTGGCAACGACCTTTGAGGCGCCTTATGGGCACGGCTCAGTAAAACAAATGTGCTCTTTACAGAATTAGCAACAATGCAACAATGGCAAAAACAAGGGCCGTTTTAATGGTGGTGAGTTTTGAAGCAGTGTGTCCACTACCGTAACGTGTGAGATTCCGAAATTGTAAGTAGGTACAGATCTTTGTCAAAACCCGACTTCATAAATATCTAAATTCTGTAGAATGTAAAAAATATGACTGCCTGTACGGTATTTGCAGTATGGTTAGAAATGTCTTACGAAGTATGGTCATGTATTTTCCTGAACGGAGAGGCTTACATTCGAAGGAATGGAATATGTGACCCATCTGGCCCTCTCGTTCGGATGGCCCCGTAATTATTAACAAGCATATTTTAACTAATTTGTTAGCACGCGTGAATTAATACGCATCAACGCTCTAACGATCTCCCACCGCTTTTGTACTACTGCTAGATTGTCTACAATTTGAATAGGTAACAATATATATATATATATATATGCAGTTTTTAGGCGGACAGAAATGTGCAAGGCAATACTGGCTTGTCCTCAAAATTGTGACAAGCGAGTATTACCTTGCATATTTCTGTCCGTCTGACGTCCGTCCGTCTATCTGCAAGGAACAACTCGGCTACAAGATTGACGGATTTTCACGAAACTTGGTACTTGAGAATATTTCGAAAATATATTTAGTAATTTCAAATTTCATTAAAATCTGGCTAGAACGACGGTAAATTTGTATGAGGATTAATTTACGTTTTTGGTTATAATTCGCTCCAGTCTGGTTAGAATGAGAAATGTTTCGGAATGGCTTGTGAAGAAAACCAAACCCCCTCTTAATTTTCCACCCCAATTTTTTTCACACCGAAAATCGTGTGTTTCATGATATGATTTTAAAAAATATTGTACAGCCGGACAGTTCACAGATCACAACACAGCGCATGCGTCGTGCATGGTAGATACATAAGTCTCCTAACAAACTATTTAGAAATATGTAATATATAATGCTTTTCCACTACAACAGTGGCAGCACAAACGTGTCTCACTGTTACGTTACACGTGCATTACGTATCTAGTTATCTAAACAAATCGTGCGGCTCGCGTGTGTGAGTTTTTTATTATGCTTGTAAGTTTGGAAGGATTTCGCCGAGAGTGTCTTGTGGCCTGTGAGGAAGTCGTGTTTGAGGAGATGGTCACTAGGAGCGCAGCTGTTGAGCAGATTATATTGCAGTAAATTGACAAATGAAGATGGAAAATCTAATTGCATTCTGGAATATCATTACACAAAATCTGTGACCTGTCTCAGCTACTTTCTTTTCCTAAGTAATTCCCATAAATTCCTTTTGCATGTGGTGTTCTGCATTACAGGGTGTAAAACCGTCAAATACTTTAGAACAAACCGCAGTTTCTAAGCAGTAAATATTGGTCGTAACATTCAGCAGTAAGGAAACGGTGAAGTAATTTGACGACACTGCAGTTTTCACACTTCCGCAAGTTTATTATGACACTCTGTCAAAAAAGCTTGGTAATACGGAAGGACTGTATTATGAAAAATGGATTATTAGATACTTGTGTTGTTTTAATCGTTGAAGTTTTGCCACGAGTTGTGAAGAATCGTCCTGCAGGGTGGGTGACAGCGTAGCTGTACAATTTGATTTAGTTTGCTAAACAGCACATAAATGATCCCGGGCTTTTCGATCTAGTCGTTCATCCTGATGACTATTCATTCACTGCACATTTGTCCTAGACTTACGTGTCTGGTCAGATAAGCTGATAATTACACAGTAAACCATCGCCAGTTAGGTCTCCTTGGGTTAACGATTAAAAATTGAAGTTCCATGTGTTTGAACGGTGAAGTGGGATATTGTAACTACAGCCTGGCTTTGTAAATGCGAAGGATGTTTTTAACTCTACTAATTTCAGCATAGAGCATGCAGTTTTTGTGATTGAATTACAGACTTGGACACGCTGGCGAACGTTTTTGGTGGCGCGTACTCATATTGCCTAGAAAATTCGAATTATTTCTTCTTTGTGCCAATGAAATTTTTGAAGTCGAAAATGGTCTTAGGGACAATCTAAAATTATTATTAATTTTTTAATCAGTAATATTATTAATGCATATTATAATGATAATTTTATAATTACTTCATTGTAAATTTATTTTATTTCTATTAGAGTCCTCCTGATTAAGTGTGATAATGAGGAAAGTTTGTAAGTAGCTGGGACTCATATTACGTTCTGTATTTTAAGAAAATATCACAAATTAGATCCATCACCGCCAGGAAGGCGTTTCAATGACAGATACCCTGTCAGCTCTTCCCTAACCTAGTGATTTTCGTAACAATGTTCCACTCGCTGTATTATTTGGAAGCAATGGCGTAATAAAAAATCTCTACGTCGTCTTATATATATATATATTTCACAATATAAGAAGCTGGTCGTGCAAAGAATTAAAAAAAATTGTAAACAACAATGAATGCAGCGTGCGGAGGAAATTTTTCTCTTGCCATTGAGTTGGGAGCTGCGATGGAGGATTAAATTGCTGGACGCACCATCTCCTCATCACACTGTACCTTCGTATGGATATTGAGCTAAGTATATGCTAGACATTTGGAATGTGAACTGACTGTATTCCATGAGTAGGGAACTTGAACACACAGGTCTATAAAACAGGCAAGACACTTGGTATCTGTAATGAATGCAGTCCGTACTTATAAGGTTCATTACTAATTTGTAAAATATTGTACATTTTAGTGTTACATTGGAGGATAACTCAGTTAAAAGGGAACATTAATTTCAAAAGCTGCACATGTAAGCAGATCATATTACACGAATTATGCCGGTACGTGCGGTGACGTCGCCTCAGGGTTTATTAATCTGTAGAGAATGATTTAGTTGCGAAGTTGACGATATTAGTAGATTTGAAGTCGTCTGGTTGCAACAATTAGTAATTTATGTAAGGGTATTTCGTAGGGTGGGAATTTGGTAGTACAATACCGCTCAGTGCCGAATCGCGGTATTAGTGTAGGTGCACTTACACTTGGGGGAACTACATATCTTATTTTATTATGAATGAATTCCAAACCATGCTACCTCGTGCCAGACAGGCAGTGCTGACGATATGAAGGGGGTGAGGTGGGAGGGAAGCCGTTTCAAATTACCGGGGACAGACAATTTTGTATGCTTTTGTCTTTCATCATTTGTCGACTGTACAAATTAACCGTTTCAGAATAAGCACAATTTACACTGCAGTTGCGAGTCAGTGTTTCCGATTTGGTGTAAATATTTGTAGATCGCCCGCTCCTTGCTAGGGGCCAGAAAAAAATTATTCCACCGGGAACAAAACACACTTTTGGCGGCCCTGCAGACAGGGAAGTTTTGAAACCACCATGGTAGTCGCGGTGATTATCGCTATATTGCTTATTGCTGTATTTATAACAAACATCTGCTGATAGCGTTTTGTTTTGTTTCTTACCTTATAATTTTATGAATCGGACAACGAAATGCTTTATGTTTTCACTTAATGAAGTCTAACGTAATTCATTACATGTCCTGTGATTTAATTTTTTTTTAAAAATTTCAACTACACGCTTGGGCGTTACTTTTTATAATATTTAATTAAAAACTGTGAACATTTTAATTACTTACAACCAATCTTATATCACATAACATTACACAATGCAATGTTTTTGGCTGCCTCTTTGCTACGTTATTATTTTAGAAATGTTACAGACACACATTACTCACAATAATGTACATATTTTTTATGTTACTGTTAATATATATAAAACTGAAGCTAATTGCCATTTGTGTATGAAGTCTGTAGAAAATTTTAGGCTTATTTATTGTGTTGTTGGGGTGAGGATCATGCAAATTACGATGGTCAGTATTTACACGAGTGGTTTGTTAATCTTGTAGTTAGTCATTTCTATCGGAAATTGTAGGGTCACTTGTTAGATGGTGGAGTGTGGTGGTGTTGCTATGTTTAGCGTTACCATAGTTACACACTCTATTGCTGGCGATGTTCTTAATGTATTGTGAATTGTTTTGACTGCAAACGTACGAATAGTAAACAAATTTGTTGTTCTTCTTTGTACGTGTGACATTACCCTTGTTGAATAGTCTGCACATTTGTGATGTCCAGATTTTTCTTGTTTCCAGGCCAGTGCTGTCTTATAGCTCGGGGAAGTCGTCAGAGATGTGATCAACACAGTACACATTCAGTTAGAGCACAATGATACTTGGAGTTTTGTATTTGAGTTTATCGTAAATTTGCTGGCAGCGAAATGAAGGTTGTTATATTGCAGCCAATAACTCTTATGTAATGTGTAACTTCTGTAATTTACCCTTCATTTATTTTACAGCTATATTTATTTTTCTTTTGTATTAACTCTAAATCTACTATAAGTTATCTGGTCTAGAAGCGTACAGAACTGACCGCAATATGCCTGCTCTCTGCATGAGTGTTAGGATGACTGTGAAATGATTGTCCAGTATTTATGAAACTGGGTGGAATAATCAAGCCTATTGATGTGCATGCAGAGACTGAACCAGAAATGACATCTAATTTCGTAATTAAGGTTAATCTATTTATAAATATATTACCCTGGATAAATAATACATTTCCAATCGGAAACCAGGAATATTTAACTTTCATTATTTATATACCTATCAGACAATTCATTATGCTACGGTTCTTGAAGTAAATGAATTCTAGATTTCGCAACATTTTAACAAATATCGAAAGGATTCTACCTTCACTTTGGTGTTCATCTACGTACCAAATACATTTGTATAAATGAATTTTGGTGTATTTGGAGTCTTATGTATTTTGTCTAAGTGCCCTCTAAGTACTATATATGACATTCAGAGCGAAGTTATTCTGAAACGTAAAGTTTTGTATTTTCCAGCATATGCATTTTGGTGTGACGAGAGTAGAGAATAATTTGGGGATTGGGTTTTGTTTGTTGTTTTAATGTGAATTTCGGACATAAAGCACGATGTGAATATGAAAGTGTACCCAGATACACTATGAATTAGATCTACAATACAGAATGTTACGTGTATATTTTGGAGTTTAAAGATTTCATATTTTGTTCCCTTCTTTAGTCCTGATTTGTTTTCGCATTCTTGTCTTTCACTTGGAGCAGAAACATGAAGAAGGACAGCGTCTCTTGCATTATCTGCAACAGACAAATACGGCGTTAGCGATGTGTAAATGTATGTGTGTAAGGAATAGAGAAACAAGTCAAAATTAAGTGAAAGTTGTACCTTCTTTCTTTTCGGAGAAGGGCGTAGAAATATTTAGTCACGTGTTAATATATGAAGGGTTTGGAAACTGCTTGTATTTAGAATGTTTGTATTATAATTATTTTTTTAAGTATTACTGAAATGCAGTTTTTTCTTTGGTTGCAAATATGGGAGTGATTTAAGAATTTGTAGACACGACATTCATAGTGCCAAAGTTTTAACTGATCTGTAATTGAAAGCTTTCCTTAGGTGCTCTAAAATAATTAATCTTTGTTGATAAGATTGAAACTTAAGCCTGTCGCACCGAAATAAACTTGTTAGTAGTGTGAGTTTTTTTATGCGTATTGGACCGTGCATCAGATTGATATTTGAATAAAGATTGACCACCTAGATGACACTTGCTTTATTGTATATTGCTCAACATATTTCAGACGTTAATACGTCCATCTTCAGGAGCTAGCAAGTACTTGTTTTGTTGTGTAGGCAGACTTGAGGCGTGCTGATGTTATGTAGCGGGATTGTCTGTTGGTGATGTGGTATCCGAGTGTAGGCTGAACCACTACTGTAGAGTAGTGGTTCAGCCTACACTCGGATACCACATCACCAACAGACAATCCCGCTACATAACATCAGCACGCCTCAAGTCAGCCTACACAACATAACAAATACTCGCTAGCTCCTGAAGATGGACGTATTAACGTCTGAAACATGTTGAGCAATATATAATAAAGCAAGTGTCATCTAGTTGGTCAACCTTTATTCAAATATGGTGTGAGTTATTTTGCTACGTCATGCCCATCCTGTGTTTTGTGTGTCATAGCAAATGGGCAGAACGTCGTGAAACTGCGTATTGATGTTGTATAACTCTGGGTATTATTCAGCTTCATGCTGTTTAGATTATCATCTTTTTAATAATAGTAATAACAATAATAATTACTGTTGCTTTAGTAATAATCCATGAGTACAGGGAACATGGCGGCATTGCCAATTCCATTGTGGAATATGCAGTTCCGTCACTTACTGTAGGATACGAAAATTTGAGTGTTAGTAGGTTTTCGACATAAGGCACATTATTTTAAAGGAAACGTTATTGCGGAATGCAGGAAAAGAAACGAGGCAGATCTGCAAATTATAAACAAGATAATAATTTATCTAAGCTTCTCAAATTATGGCGTTTGTTGGGTTGGGGACATTTGCTCAAGTAATGCAGTTGTGCAACCCGCTTGTTATTAAAATCAAAACTTTTTCTGTGGTTTGTAATCATACACAAAACACAAGTTCAGTAGGGCGTAACCAGCTGTTCTTTAAATCTACGATATTTGTGATCAGCTGACAGGCTGTGATACAACATTTAAAACAATTAATTTTTTGCAGTTTTTGAAAACTAATTATTTATGATTTTCTTACCACTGAAAAAAATTTGACGTTGTCTGAATTTGGAAATGAAATGTACATATCTGTATGAGATTGTAGAAACTTTCTGTAGCACGCTAAGAAAGTGAGAACAACTGCTGAATTGTTGACATGACAGCAAAACTGCGACGCTAACATGGAAAGTCTTTGTGTTGCCGAATTCTATTCCATGAAACTGGATCCCCTGCCGTTGACATAACGTTGAATAACGTCCATAATAAAGAGTTTAATGGTGTTTGTTTCCTGAACTGCATGATCTACCAAGTTATATGTTATTGAGCAATTCATGTTGTGTGATAATGTAAAATTCGTTCGTGCTAGGGAAAAAATAAACATTTGTATTAATCATGCCGAGTCTGCAATTTCGACACAAAGAGGAATTTAGAAAGGAATGGCTGTATTATGAAACTGGATCATCAGCCAACTTAGTTTCTTAAATCCTTCAAATTTTATTCGAGTTAAAACAAGCATCCTTGCCCCGGGACGGCTGCAGTCTATAACGTCCGACGTGGGACCCAGTAGGATTCGACACTGTTAATCATCCAGCTCGCTATCAGTAAACTGTATGTCACTGAACTGTGTTACACTACAGTCACAGCTTTTTGAGCGATTCGCTATGTGTTGTGTCGGAAGAGTGATTCCCCGTCCGTAATTACAGCGCGCGAATACATGTTCTCCGGTTGGACTACACATGTTATGACAACACGGGCTGTAAGCCTATACGTAAAAAACCCAGTACAGCTGGGATCTTTGCACAGGTGGATGTAAATTTGGCAATGTCCGGTTGTTAATTTTTGGTGGTCCTTGGATATGTATGTTGATTTGTTTGAAGACTTAGTCTGCGTCTGTCCTGCTGCAAGGGAAAAGAGTTGTGTTTTAGAACACAACCTTAAAGTTCCAAAACTTGAGTTAAATCAAAACACTCTTGACCACGAATCTGCATTGTCGTTGGTTCTACCAAGAGGGTACCATGACTTGGCTACCCGTTTCTGCTGATCTAACATCCTTCAATGTCATGGTTTTGTGCTTTTTCAAGAATAATATATTGTTTCGCCGGTGGCAATGACACTGGAATCTTTAATTCACAAAATAAAAAATGTTATTTGTTAAATTTACCGTGAAGTGCTAGGAACTGTGGACATAAATTGGATATTGCTTCGATGTTTGCAGAGCCCCAAGCCGAACCTAAACTGGGTTCCTCCAACGTTCCAAACCATTCATTAATATCTCCTCACAGTGAAGCAGGATTCATTTCTGTGCCTGCTGTATGGATTCTGTCAAATAAATTTTCCGAATTGCACAAAATTTATCCAGTTGTTAAACCACTAAAGACGGAATCTGGGATGTCTCAGTCGGTATAGGAACTAGTCTGCCGGACGTACAAGCGAGATATGTTCACAGATAACATTTCTCTGTATTCCACAGCAGTCAGAACCAGTCGGGGCCGTCCGCCTTGTATTACCAGATGTAGCTATGTATTTGTTTTAAGTATATTAACCCTTGGAATAAAAATACAATTAGAAAATGCACGGGAACAGTTTTAGCAAGGTTATTTTAAGAATGACATTAGTATAGAAAATGGTCACTGAATTTTATGAATGAATAGATTTGCATATGTTATTAATTTTCCTGTATAAAAATAACAATGTACAGTTTTTCGAAAAATCCGTCTTGTTTCAATTAGGTCCGTTATTATGAGGACTCCATTAATTTATACCTTAGAGTGCTCTATATTATAAATATATTCCTGTGGTAATTTTATTACTTTTTCCTAAATTATACATAATAATATGAATACTATCCTATTGTCTCAGATGTGCCCTCATTATTACGTACATACATACATTCAATGTGGTTACATTTGACAACGGAACAAACTTCCCGGCTGTCAGACGGAACTCCTTGTTAGCTGTAGCAATGATGAACATCAGACATCGCTGAAATGGGATAGGAGTTCCCACCCAGTCGCACCCGAATGCTGCGTCTCTCACACTGTGTGCCTAAAAATTTTACAGATTTACAATGAATGTTGTGTGAGACATTCAGCCTTAGGCTGAGTGTACCAGCTGCCTGGCACACCGGGTGTAATATCCGATATAAATGATCCAGACGGTTTTGCAAGAGAGTAATTTCCTTTGCCTATATCGTACTGATAGTGTCTGTCCAAGATGGTGTCTTTTCTACTGTGGGTACATTTATCATTTTCCATTATTTAAAACTTAGTTATTTGTAGTTTTGCTCCTTCATATTCTGTCATCTGTCTGAAGGCTGTGGAACGTCTTGCGTCGCGTGCGTGAATTCAAACAAATAAATTTACTTCCTTAATCTTGTTATGCAATCTGTTAGGGAAACATAATTATTATTTGTTTGTATTAGAATATCCAATGCGCATTAGTTATGGTTAGGTGTGTAGAAATTTCTGTTGTCTCACTTTAGAACAGGAATTAGAATGATTTTATTATATCGAAGTTACAACAGGTAGAAAGAGTTCATATTATTTTGCTCTTCGATGGTTAAATATTGCCTGCTTTAGTTTTGGCTACTTTTTTCAAATATGACATGGAATTCCAATATACAAATGACAGATGGTAAGTGAAATGTTTTTTACGTCCCACATGTAGGAAAGTGCGGAACGTTTTAATTTAAAATTATTTAGGTGTTCTCTAATTCATTAAGCAGTGCAGTACACACTTCACACGTCCATGAGACGTCGTTTCTTTCGATATACATGCAAAATATATCCAGTGTTCAAAGGAATCTCTCATTGTCTGATATTGTCTTCTTTTTTAACATTATGTACTTAAAGTTTCATGAAACATTTATTACGTCTTTTTCTCTTACGTGTTGTGTCAGCTGAGTTCCCAACCAGCAGATCAGAAGCACGTCAAAAGTGAACGTCACGTAAACTGAAACTGCTTGACTCGTATCCACATAATCTCCCCAGTTCTGCAAGTATTTTCAAAATGTGAGCACACGGAAACAGTGAAATGCTTGCAATGTCAATATTATTGTCTACACAAAATATTAAAAATAATATTATTTCGTAGATTGATTTTATTTCCCTTTTTTATTATTTGTCGCCTCATACGACGGTGA
>Ga0123352_10014303_pt1 | contig 12634 bp, 7 predicted proteins | sample TergutLab28metaG_FD_89700 | JGI IMG/M metagenome (GOLD analysis project Ga0123352, IMG submission 89700) | Labiotermes labralis P1 segment gut microbial communities from Petit-Saut dam, French Guiana - Lab288 P1 | ecosystem: Host-associated > Arthropoda: Insects > Digestive system > Gut ... | reverse complement strand
GGAAATACAGCTACGAAACTTCTCTCTTTTGAATAGCATTTAAACTTACCTATCAGATCACTCAATGTCAGATTATAATCAGCGATGACCCCCTCCACCTGATGAAATTCTTCGCAATGGAAATACAGCTACGAAACTTCTCTCTTTTGAATAGCATTTAAACTTACCTATCAGATCACTCAATGTCAGATTATAATCAGCGATGACCCCCTCCACCTGATGAAATTCTTCGCAACGGAAATACAGCTACGAAACTTCTCTTTTTTGAATAGCATTTAAACTTACCTATCAGATCATCCAATGTCAGATTATAATCAGCGATGACCCCCTCCACCTGATGAAATTCTTCGTAACAGAAATACAGCTACGAAACTTCTCTCTTTTGAATAGCATTTAAATTTACCTATCAGATCATCCAATGTCAGATTATAATCAGCGATGACCCCCTCCACCTGATGAAATTCTTCGCAACGGAAATACAGCTACGAAACTTCTCTCTTTTGAATAGCATTTAAACTTACCTATCAGATCATCCAATGTCAGATTATAATCAGCGATGACCCCCTCCACCTGATGAAATTCTTCGCAACGGAAATACAGCTACAAAACTTCTCTCTTATGAATAGCATTTAAACTTACCTATCAGATCACCCAATGTCAGATTATAATCAGCGATGACCCCCTCCACCTGATGAAATTCAGCGAGATGCGTAGCATCAAGGGTCTCGTTACGAAACACGCGATCTATGCTGAAGTACTTCGAAGGCTTAAAACCCTGAAAGGTATAAATTTAAAACCCATGGCTCACCGAGTTCGACAGCACTAAAACTACAGAAATCAGTCTATGGCTCAGAAAAGCAATCCAGTAATAAATATTACAAAATGTGATGATGTTCTGAAGGTAAACAAAGAAACACTTATTCAAGTAGTAGTCCCAGTGATCCTAATATTGTCCACTTTTTTTTGGACCAAGAAATTCATCTGCAGATGCACTGGGTGCTGCCGCAGGACAACCGATGCATTAAAACCACAGCCACTTACAGTTTTCATACTGTATTGTAAATGCACCCAATGAGGCAGTGCACACAGATGACATACAGTCACAAAATACGCAACAGACGACATGAAGTCTAACGTTCCCATGATGGTGGGTAGCTAGTTACTCTCTTTGGAGACATAAATATAAGTAGTCAAGCAGCTAGTTATTGTCTTTGGAGACATAAATATAAGTAGTCAAGTAGCTAGTTATTGTCTATACAGACACAGTAAGTATTCTGGTAGCTACTCTTAGCTACTGTTTTTTGGGGACACAATGATAAGTATTCTGGTAGCTAGTTACTGTCTTAGGATACAAATATAAGTAGTCCAGTAGCTAGTTACTGTCACTGGAGACACAATGATAAGTAGTCTGGTAGCTAATCACTGTCTTTAAGGACACAATGATATGTAGTCTGGTAGCTAGTTCTTAAAATTTTGGAAGAATGAGCTTGCTACCTCAACCAGCAAAAACCCCTGAATCGGTAATGAACTACCAGACTACATAGGCTCACATGTCTGAAGAAAACTATGCTGCTTTCTACCTGTAAAATACCTGATATCAACTGACCTCACTTAAAATGGGAACCTTATCTAACCTAAATTGTAACGTCACTCAATTATTTTACCAACCACTGCACTCATATAAACTTATAAAATTTACACATTAAAACATTAAAAACGCTGCGACATGTTTCGGTCCTAGGACCATCATCAGGGACCTATATCGTCCTTGCTAAAAGTTACACTATTGAAAGTCATATTAATTTCATTATTCCAGTTGGTTTTGTGGCAGCATGCCGTGTTGTGTTGTGTTGCCAAGAGTACCCTGTTATGGATGTGCGTTCTGTGTTTCGTGGCGTGATACTGGCACTCTTGGCAACACAACACAACACGGCATGCTGCCACAAAACCTATTGGAATAGTGAAATTAATATGACTTTTAATAGTGTAACTTTAGCAAGGACGATATAGCTCCCTGTTGATGGTCCTATGACTGAAACATGTTGGAGCGTTTTTAATGTTTTAATGTGTAAATTTTATAAATTTATATATATATAAGTGCAGTGGTTGGTAAAATAACTGAGTGACTTGACAACATGCACAGTATAACAACTAAAATACTAAACTGTAACATTACATTTTCATTACTTCAAAACCAAGTGAGAGAAATTTCCTTCCGTGTGCAATAGAGCAAAAAATGTAGTAAAAATAGTGTTGTACTTGGTCCAGCCAAGGAACCTTGCTGAGATGCACAATTACCAGGGTAAAGTATTACTAAAATTGCAGCATAAAGAAGTGTGCCACCAAAACGGTAGGACTGACAGACAATTCCGGTTATATACTTTCACCACCAAACTCTCCTGCATGTTGCATCAAGTGATGTAAGTCTTTTCAGCCTGTCAATGTACAGTTCTGTGCAACAAGTACTAGACAGTGGCCATCTCTTGCTGTGGAGACCCACGCACTGCACACTCACAACTTCAGCTTCGAGCTTCAATCGCACGTACAGTACTTGACCGACAAATTACGCCTGGTTAACCTCCACATGAACGTTTAGGTTTTTGTATGTAATGTGTATATATTTACTTCATTTTCTAGACATAAACAACGATTTCAGAAATCTGTCGACTCCAAGACAGCCATCAGCAGATAACCTCCCACAAAAGGTTACGGCCTTTGCTTTAAATCCCTCGATGCAAAAAATGGTTAATTGCCATGAATATAAAAATGTAAGCATGAGAAAAATCATGACTCAATGTTACACTAACCTCCCTTGCCAACCGATACAGCATGCGTGCGCTCACAGCCGTGGTGTGTGTTCTCAGAAGATTTTTCTCAGCCTCCTCAATCTTCCAGTCATAGCCATATCCTTGCGATTCATACCCTCCCTTACTGTGCACCTGCTTCACCTTCTGCAAGTACTCAAGTGGGAAGTGTGAGCTGGTTCGAGGTTCTGCCACACAGACAATGACATCCCTGTTACTTCATTTCAGGACAAACCAACGTTTGTAACAAACTTATGCCCCCCAAAAAATCTCAGTATACTAACTTTAGACCACAATGCAATAAAAGATGCCAAGTGGGTAACTTGAGAACAAAACTTAGCAGAATTTACTGATACTAATGGGGTACACAGTGGCACAGTTGGTTGAGGCATTGCGTCAAAAGTCGGAAGGTCGCGGGTTCGATTTCCAACGATGTCACTGGAATTTTTCATTGACATAATCCTTCCGGCTGTACCACGGCCCTGGGGTTGACTCAGCCTCTGACAGAAATAAGTACCAGGAATAATTCCTGGGAGTAAAGACAGCCGGTGCGTAGGTCCGACCTCACCGGCTTCATGTGCCAAATGCCTTGAAATGTGGTAGCCTCAACCTCCTGGAACCCTCAGGGCCTGTCCGGGCATGTAATGGGATTGCTTTAACTTTTTTTTTTGACTGATACTAATACCAAACTTGTGGGCCGGGTAGCTCAGTCGGTATAGCGACTGACTACGGGCTGGACGGTCCGGGATCGAATCCCGGTGGGGACGAGATTTTCCGCCCATCCAGACCAGCCCTGGGGCCCACCCAGCCTCCTGTACAATGGGTACTGGGTCTTTCCCGGGGGTAAAGTGCAACTGGGGCGTGCTGCTGACCACTCACCTCCTTCTAGTGTCGCGGTCATGGAAAAGTAGAGCTATACCTCTACCCACCCTCTGGGCCACAACAGGCCTGTAAAGTGATCACTTTACCATTTTTAATACCAGACTTATTTTATTAAAAGCTGAAACTTGTATTAAGAACATTCACTTTCTTGTATTACTAATTTGGATGTTATCACTAACAATGGAAACATTTAAGGAATGATACAACTTACTGATTAACTACAGTACAGTAAGGTAGACAAGAAGGTGTGTTCTTTTTTGAGTACCAAAGGCTACAGTAAACACACAAGCTTACAAAAGTGATGAGAAAACTGCACGAGAAGTGACAATCATCTGGCCTTCCCCATTCCATAACATTTTTATTACTCTGCCAAGGCTCAACCTAAATGCCAGTCTGCATACGTATGAATGTGGTTTGACAAGGCAGACTTCCTCCAGACTCACATTTCTGAGAACACAGCGGTCTCAGGAATCAGGACAAGAGACAAGGTAAAAAAAAACACAATTTTCAATGGAACATAACCCACATAGAGTCACGCGCTGCATAATGAGGTGTCGGTCAATGATGGACCGCATATACGACGGTGATCCTATAAGATTATAATATTAACCTTTTGGCGCCGGAATTTTTTTTTTATTTTAGCACACCCTGTATATAAAATGTGAATAATACAGGAACCAAATACGTTAGAATTATGAAACAAACTGCATTTTGAAGAGAAAAGAACGGAGAGTATATATGATGTTTGAAATATTCAGTACCTATATTTGTCGAATAAATATGTAAAATGCAACCTTAAAGGTTCGCGGTGCAGTGAGACCCCTATAGGGGTCATTAGGCATCAAAGGGTTAATATTATAATACCATTGTGTTACAACTGCCTACAGTATTCAGTACAGTAACATGCTGTACAGGTTTGTAGCCTAGGAGCAATAGGCTATACCATATAGCCTAGGTGTGCAGCAGGCTAAACAATCTAGCACACTCTGTAATGTTCGCACAATGACAAAATCGCCTGACGACACATTTCTCAGAACGTATCCCCATCGTTAAGCGACACATGTCTGTATTGACGAAGCACAACACATTCTACATGTACTACTGTTTTAATGCTTGCCAAATGCCTTAAATACAAAGTGGTCACCACACAATGCCATGGCAGTAAACGAAGAAAAACATGTGTCACAGCAAGGATTCGAGTCTGGGGTGTGATGCCATGTTGCTGGGTGAGTGATTCTCAATGCTCTGAAGAATCATGGCACCTTCATCATCAACGGTCAAGCAGTGCCAGAAGTATTCTCTGACTGCTTGACAGCTGAAAATGAATGAACCAACATCCTTAAAAATACTGGACACAACCCACCCAATGACACAGCATCACATCCCACACGATTTGAATCGTCAACAACAATGCTATAAGAACTTCATGTTTCATGTATATGACGTCATTCTTTTTGGTTCTGGAATCCAACTTAAGTGAGCTTGGCTGTTACTTACTTACTAACCCCATGGAGCAGAGTAGCTGGCCGGTTCTCAGCTAGTCAAGAAATTCCCACATTTTATGGAACCCTAAGGTTAATTACCTCATTCACAAGTGCCTACCACCTGTCCCTATCCTTAGCCAGCTCGATCCAGTCAATACCCCCACATCCCACTTCCTGATGATCCATCTTAATGTTATCCTCCCATCTTTGCCTGGGTCTCCCAAGTGGTCTCTGAGCTTGGCTCTACATGGGATCAATTACAAAATGAACATACTAAACAATAACTTACCTGAAATGAAAAAAGTGTCATGTGCATCACGAGCAGGATGTTGTTGGGGTTGGAACAAAGCATCAAAATTCCAGAATGAGTTCTCGATGTAGTTATTTGTTGGCATCTCAGCGAATCTGTGCAACAGTAGTTCAGTGAGATGGGAACAATAATCATGAAGATACAAGTCTGCTCAGTTGTGACAGAGGTCCATCAACTTCAGGGTCAAGCAGTCCGCTGTTCTGACCACATTATCGTTCGAAACACTGGTAACTACTTGCCCGTCAGCACGACCAAGAAGACTTGTATCTGCAGCACCACCACTGTGGGAATATCACATCTTGCAACAATAACCAAGTAATTAGTATTAGTATTCACACACACACACATTTGTTGTAATTAAGTTCTTCTGGTAAGAGAGAATTTGTTTGTAAAATTAAAGCATGTCAGCATATCTGCATGTGTGAATGCAGAACATAAAGTATGACAAAACGTAACAAATGTTCTATGAGCCACAGCCCCAGCTCAAAAATTCAGATGCCAGCCTTCCTTCTTCTGGGTTAAGTTTTTTTTTTTTGGAAAGGGTGTTATTTAGTGAGGAGCTTAATAGCTTAATAGCTTAATCCCAAAAGTAATGCACAAATTCTTTTCAATTTCACATAGTTTATCATCATATTAACCTTTTGGCGCCAGAATTATTTTTTTAATTTTTGCACACCCTGTATATAAAATGTGATAGTACAGGAACCATATAAGTTAGAATTATGAAACAAACTGCATTTTGAAGAGAAAAAAAAGGAGAGTATATACCATGTTTAAAATATTCAGTACCTATATTTGTTGAATAAATACATAAAATGGAACTTTAGAGGTTAGCGGTGTGGTATGACCACTATAGTTGACATTAGGCGTCAAAAGGTTAAAAACCTTCAGTACAGTCCTTTTCGCACCTTATCACAGCTTCCCAAAGCTCTGGTAATTTTTGTATACCATTTAGTTGGCAATTCGATTTCAGCTGTCCGAAGTGTCGGGTCGCAGTTGAATTCAGTGTCTCTAAAGAGTGAAATCACTATTCATGCAGCGGTTCTGTTAGCTCTCGGAAGAAATCGAGAGCAGGAGGACTCATAGCAGGACTACAGGTAGGGTGAGGCAGTGTAGGGTGAGGCAGTGTAGGGTGAGGCAGTCCTTGCTTGTAAACCTTAAAAACAGTCTTCAAAGTTTGATCAATATGAGTCTCGCTCTCTCTCCCTAGGTTTTATCATGCCCTGAAATAAGCTAAGAGTAACAGGTAAGACACTAAAACAGCCTGAATTATAAGGAACCAAAAATATGACTGGCAACTGTAGTGACATTTTTGTTTCCAAACAATTAACAAGCAAGGAAATATATGTATAGCATAACAATGAAGCACATTCATGCAACCATTCTTGCAGTAAAAAGCAGAAAGTCCTGCATATTATGAGAGTGTGTTTGCAGTCTCAGGTTTCCAGCATGCAATGTGCATGCATCACATTGTCATCTGTGGCCTGTGTAGCTCTAAATATTCTTCCACATTATCTAACGAACAACATAATTAAAAAAAAAAAAAAGTTAACGGACATTAACTGTGTCTTGATTTTCTCTACAATTCCTGTCTGTAACATTCCCCATTCTACGAAGAATTTGGTGAGATATGATCAAAAATGTACATTGGTCTTCATGTAAAGTAGCAGTTATTCTTGTTATACTTTAACGAAACTTGCATATTCCAGACAGATTTTCAAATAATATCCAAATACCAACTTTCATGAAAATCCATCCAGTGGGAGCTGAGTTGTTCCACGTGGACAGACATGACGAAGATGATGGTTGCTTTTCTCAAGTTTGTAAACGTACCTAAAAGATATGCCACTTTAACCAAGCTCTCTTTCCACAGTGGCAATGACAGCCTGATTTACACCAAGCTATTAGTGCAGATGTCTAAAAATACCTGGAACCTTACGCTCCATTGCTTGGTGCATCAACACAAAGATAACATCCATTAAAATCTTAACACAAGCACAGTTTGTTCCATTTCTGCTCACCCCATCTCCAGAAAAATCTGGCGAAACTCAGCTCGTACTCTGAGAAGTGGATGCAGATGTCCACAATTAGGCACAACACCCAGCGCATCCAAATTATATGGCTTGAATTTCTTCTCTCGCCATGAACCACTAGTTATCATTTCCACCGTCAGGTCCGACTCCGCCTTCTCAACTGATGTGGTGAAGTCTTTACCCTTACTTAAAAGGTAGCTTTTGACTACTCTGTAAAGAACAGACATACATTTGAATCATTACGTACACAATGCGATTCGTAAGTTTTAGGGCTGATTTTCTTTTTAAATAACAGAACTAGAGCGATCTGTTGGCCAACTCACTTACTAAGTACTATCAACCAACGTCCGTTCACACACCGAGTTTCGTTTGTTTATATTCGACAGTGTGCGAGTTATAACTTGTCTTGTAAAGTCAGTTTTCTCTACACGTCATGGATGGCGGAAATGAACAGACAGTTGCCAAAAAATTTTGTTTCAAAGCCAGTCTATCTGTGACAGAAACAAAAGGCTTATGGGGATGTGGCTCTGAACCAATCAAATGTTTTTAGGTGGTATTCTCAATTTCACGATGGAAGGGAGCTGGTAGAAGATGATGAGAGAGGTGGCTATCCAAAATCGACTCAAACTAAGGTAATCACTGCTGCTGTTGCTGATTTGGTCAAATATGACCATCATATTGCATCAAGAAGGATAAGCAAAATCTTTGAACATCCCCAAGACTGTAGTTCTTTGGTTTCTCAAAGAGGATTTGAAAAAAAGAAAGATGTGTGCACGTTTTGTTCCACAGTCCTTGACACCTGAGCAAAGGGAAGATTGAGTCATGTCTTGCCAAGACATTATCACAATGGCCAATACAGACAAAAATTTTTTTAACGAAAGTATTATGGGAGACGAGACCTAGTGTTTTTGCCTATGACCCTGAAACAAAGCGACAGAGTACTGAATGGGTTGGCGAGACATCCCGTCAGCTGAAGAAACTGAAATTCCAAAGGCCCCACATCAAGACCATTTTGATAATTAATTTCGACTCTCAAGGCATAGTGCACAAAGAATTCGTACCAGAGGGACCTAGTGTTTTTGCCTATGACTCCTAAACAAAGCGACAGAGTTCTGAATGGGTTGGTGAGACATCCCATCAGACGAAGAAACTGAAATTCCAAAGGCCCCACATCAAGACCATTTTGATAATTCTTTTCGAATCTCAAGGCGCAGTGCACAAAGAATTTGTGCCAGAGGGAAAAACAGTAAATGCAGAATTTTATAAAGCAGTAATGGATCGCCTCCTGAAGCGCATTCAATGGGTTTGTCCAGCTGCGTTCTGCTCTCGAGAATTTTTCTTGTGGCACGGTAATGTGCCCGCCCACAAAGTCAAAGTGTTTGCCAATATTTGACCCCCAAAAAAATTTTACAACCTTTTATCACCCTCTGTACTCTCCAGATTTATCTCCGCCAGACTATTTTCTGTTCCCCACGTTGAAAATGAAGTTAAAAGGACTCCATTCTGCAGATGTTGCCAAGATCCAAGAAGCCATAACTGATGAATTAAAAAAGGTCCAAAAAGAGGAATTTTCGGCAGCTTTTCAGAAACTGCAGAACCATGCTAAAGCCTGTGTATATGCCAATGGGGCTTATTTTGAATTTATAAAAAAGGTATGTCTCTTCGATTTTTAAAAAAAATCAGTCTTAAAACTTTTGGACTGAGCACTGAATGTATAGTCCACCCAAATGTATTTACAATCCTGATCCTTGCAAATCTGTCAACATATCTAAACACAAAACAAAGAAGTTTAGGATGTCAGCTGATGGTACTACAGAACACAACATGTGTCTTCATTAAGAACAAAATAACGAATATGCATAGCCAGTGGATGCCTCCTTTATGGGGTCCCTGAGTAGAAAACCTATGGGGGAGAAGTTCTGGTAGATGCACGTTTTCTTATAATGAGACACTCTGCTTATGGACGTGATACAGTTCATGATTATGGTTTCTGGTTGTCAGGTACCAATATTTTAGTGGAACCTACTGCCTCAAGGTTCCTCTGAGATATCAGAAACTACCCACTGAACTACACAGCATGACACGTTCATATTTACTGCTATAAAAACATCACAATCTCCAGACAAGGCCATTTAATTGTGGACAACGATGGCACGTACGCCTAATCCTGTTCTTGAAGAAGGAAACAGTAATATAAAAACACTATTTATTTCTCATTCACAACCTTACAACTAAATTGCTTAGAATTTAATCGTATTTCAACATACTATGAGATGATTTTATCCACAAAACAGTGCAGTTTTCAAATTTCTGTAACACTATGTTCATAAAGGCTCTGAAGCTAATAAGAAACATACAACATTTATTGTGTACTTTCTTCTGGGTAATTCCCCGGCATCTGAATTTTATATGCCAACATTTTGGAACACTCTGTTCCATCTTCATAGGTGGGTTCGTATGAAGAATGACTGGGGTTCATACCTACCTGCCTATGAAGATGGAACAGTGTGTTCCAAAACACTGGCATATAAAATTCAGACACTGAGAAATTACCCAGACAAAAGCATACAACACTCAGAACATGGCAAAAGTTTGACATCAAGAATATATTTATCTTTATGTTTATCTGTAAACTCTTTTGTCAAAAATTTCTGAAATACAAAAATACCCAATTAATATACCAACTACTGCACATATATAAAATTTATAAAATGTACACATTAAAACATTAAAATGCTCTGACATGTTATAATGTGTAAATTTATAAGTTTTATATATGCGCAGTAGTTGGTATAATAATTGAGTAATTCGACAACGTGCACGGTGTAACAACGAAAATACAAAAATACCATATCCTTCCAATCTTAACCCATCATCTTACTACAAGAATGAAGCAGATTCAGGGCCCTTTCTTTACATTACAAATGAGGTTCTTTACTGCTCACCCCACCCACACTGCATATCAATAGCTCACGCTCATCTCCCTGCTTTGAGAGTAGAGACAACTTATCATGAATGTTCACTCTTCTAAACAACAGTCGCTGACTAACAAAATGCAACAAATGTTCTATCATACAATTACTTCATTCTAAAAAGCTAAAATAACATGATTTGTATCAGAACAGGCCGTAACACAATTGACAACTTGTGGGAGTGAAGGAAGGCATCAGATTACATTAATATTTGGGTTCGAGCCATCACGGTCCCAATGCACCTAGGGCTTACAAATGGGCCCTCTGTGCCCCATAGCCTGTTATCAGCTCAGGGAGCCATGTTCCTTGCTAAAGTTCCAGATGGCCCCAAAACTTAACTTTTAATATCCTCCGAGTCCAAGGAAAGGTACCCAGATATGCACTTACTTTTTCTCTCAAGTCCCCGTAAACGAACCCCCTCCAGGTTCCCCAACAGGGCCCCTATGGAGAGAGCTGCCTGGTTAGAGGGACTTTTTTTACATATCACTCAAATTCATCACAAAAATTTCTCTAAATAAAGAAATTTTTCCCTTCTCTCAAAGGCCCTAGGAAAGGAGCATCCTTCCGTATTCCCCAAAAGCAGGGTCCCTATGGAAGTGGATGCCCATTTCCACAGCCTTACTTAAGCATGTCCTCTTGGGTCCTCGGTAAAGCAGCCCTCCTGAAGGAAGGCGCAGGCGGGAATAGTATTAGCTTGACAGAGAAAGATCTGTGTTCACTCTTTTGTTGAGCTGACTTCAACTGGAATGAACAAACACTGTGACAGATTAACTCACACTTCTTGCAGCAGCTTCCTCTTGCGATATTCCTGCTTCTGTTCCTCGCCCACTTGACTAGTACGGCCGTCCTGAATGTGCCTCAGATGTTCCTGCACCGTGTCTGAAATAGAATCTACTTTCCGAGTGACGAAGGAATCTTTTCCTTGTCTAGTGATTTTAATCCACCCGCATGACATTGCCTTGCTGAATCCAACTTTGAAATTTGGCAAGCCATTCTGCAATGAAATAAACAACACTTTAAAATGGTTCCTTAAGCTGCAACTATTTAAAATAATTTTGAAATGCAACACAACCTAAGAAGAACGAAACTGAGAAGATGTTAGAGGAACTCCAAATTAGCAGCTTCATAAATTTTCAAAGCAGGACCAACCAAACTGTAAACTGCCCACAGAGACATCTGAAATGTGGAAACATCTTTTAACCCTTTCCCTGAAACGGCACAATATAACACCAAAGAAACTCCATTTCCTGGCAAAATTTCCAATAAAATTTACCACAACATCCATATTCCCCAGTAAGGTAAAGTGCACCCTTGTACAGGCACTGAGGCTCTGTACAACCGTACAGCCCATAGGGGGAGTAGAGGTATAGCTCTACTCTTTCTTGAATATGGCACTAGAAGGGGATGAGGGGTCAGCGTCACGCCCCAGCCGCCCTTCACCCCCGGGTAAGACCCGGTACCCACTGTACAGGAGGCTGGGTGGGCCCTACAGCCCGTCTGGACAGGTACAGAAAATATTGCCCCCACCAGGATTCAATCCCTGGACCAACCAGCCTGTAGCCAGTCGCTATACCGACTACGCTACCCGGCCCATACATTGCCCGATAAACCTACAATAAAAACCGTGAGCAGTAATTCATTCCTTAATTAAAATTAACGTTGTCAGTAACTGTCAAAGCATATCGTTTGGGATATGTTTTCTAGTTAAGGACATGCCTCTCAGCAACTGTCAATGCATATTGTTTAGGAAATGTTTTCTAGTTTACAACATACGTACATACTGCAGATGTACAGGCACCAGCAGAAGCTTCCTTCTAATATCCTGTCAGTCATATCATTGGGGTTATATTGAAAATCATACCCAAGTTAATGTGTATGCAGTGTGACATACGAACATGGTGACACAAGTCATCGCCCATAAACATTTAAAAACAATAAAGAAAAGTTTTGAATACAATTAACCTTTTGACGCCTAATGACAACTATAGTGGTCGTACCGCACCGCTAACCTCTAAAGTTGCATTTAATATATTTATTCAACAAATATAGGTACTGAATATTTTAAACATGGTATATACTCTGTTTTTTTCTCTTCAAAATGCAGTTTGTTTCATAATTCTAACGTATTTGGTTCCTGTATTATTCACAT
>Ga0123352_10014302_pt1 | contig 12634 bp, 8 predicted proteins | sample TergutLab28metaG_FD_89700 | JGI IMG/M metagenome (GOLD analysis project Ga0123352, IMG submission 89700) | Labiotermes labralis P1 segment gut microbial communities from Petit-Saut dam, French Guiana - Lab288 P1 | ecosystem: Host-associated > Arthropoda: Insects > Digestive system > Gut ... | reverse complement strand
TTCGCTGCCATATAAATGTACAATTAGAAGAAACAGAGGGCCGATCCTCGGTGGCCATGCGGTCTAAGACATAGGTCTGCAGCCCCTTGATTCCTGGGATCGCGGGTTCGAATTCCTCTGACAGCATGGTTGTTCTTACGGTGTGTGCTGTGCTGATAGCGGCCTACGCGACGAGCTGATCACTCGTTCAGAGCAGTTCTACCGAGTGTGTGTCTGTGTGTGTGTGTGTCTGTGTGTGTGTGTGTGTGTGTGTGTCTCTAATTGTGTGTGGCCTAGAAACCTCAACAATGAAGCGACCTAGGCCCGAGTTCGGTTGTTGCGCAAAAAAAAAAAAAAATCGAGAGAGAGAGAGAGAGAGAGAGACCTACCACTTACACCTACACCATACAATACAAGCTAACACGAACCTGCTAGTTATGTGACACGGTTCAGCCTCTTTCCCACAAAGAAGTAAAGTACTACAATAGTCGGTGATCGGCTGTCTGTTACATGACGCACTCCCCTTGGGAACAGAACGTGCAAGCAACGGGCGTCTTCACAATTACGATCGAGTGCCTCAGGAGCATTCACACAGAACTCTTTACCCAACCCCTGACAGCAGACTTTAGCTTGAGCTACGCGTGAGCGTATCCATAGTGTGAATCCAGCTTAGTTGCGTATAACATAAAGTCAGCTTTATTTTCTGACATTTCCCAGGTCCACATTACATCAATCACGATTTAATATAAGTTCCACGCTACAGAGCACACAATATAATCTTAATGGGAACTGTATGTAGACTAAAATGAAAGAAAAAAGGAAACATCCGCATTTCGTTCTACAAACAAAATACCTACCAATGACTGTACTGGCCGATGGCTGGACGAAGGTCAGATTTCTTGCACGCCTAATCTGATCTGTGGCAAATAATTTGACGCTTTTGTCCAAACTTCTTGACCTACGGGGAGGCAGAGCACTGTACAAATATTTGTATCTGTTCATTAGTAATTTCTACGCGAGACGGCAGGCACGTCATAACCTGCGTCACTTGTCTCCAGCATTACGCGCTGTTCCGTCTCATTTAATTCTATGATCAGATGCCATTAAGCCAATGTAGTTCCCAACGACACTACTAAAACGCTAGGTCAACAAGCAGTTCTGTAAATACGTGCGAAGTTTATGTTAACATGTGCACATAACATAACAGACAGTAGGAGGCAACATCGGAAACACATTCCGTTTTCGTGCCGGTAATCTAAGTTCAGTCATATAACTCTGAATGTGCAGTTTCTCAACAGTCTGACGGTTGCCCACCGTCGACTGTTTTATGGTCGTGCGCAGGCTGTATTCGACAGTCCCGAGTGCTGAAAACAGGGCGGCACTTTGGTTTATTTCCATTACTATTATTTTACTCGCGACAGATGATAATGTCGTACATTTAGTATATATTGCCTCCTCTTTCTGTTGTCTTGCGTCATAATTTATAAACTTCTAATTTTCAGCTCGTCAGTTATTGAGCGTGAGGTATAAAAAGACTTGTAGGTTACACTGAAATATCTTCTAATGTCCCAGTCCTCGTTACTGACGATGGAACAGAATGTCGTCGACCCTGCTTTATTACCGGTCTAACAAATAAGCCAACTCGCTATGGGATGGGCGGTTAGGAGTTTGAAACCGGTAGGGGAAAGAGATTTTCTCTCCTTCACGCCAGTCCCAGACCGAACTTGGGGCACACCCATACTCCTGTACGTGTACAAGGGCTCCTTCCCGGAGATAAAGCGGCCGGGGCGAGGCACTGAAGAAGCGTTCCCCTCATGTAGTGCACAAGTTCAGAATAAGTAATACTATAAGACCAACCCTGCGACCTCACGGCATATTATGGGGCAAACTTGACCAACACATAAACAATCCTACTAAGCGATTTGGTGTTATGTGCACATTCGCAGCCAACTAGCTAGATATCATCTTAGGACCAACGTGGATGGTTGTCATACCGGCATCTGCACAGGCCCAGTCTAAGTCAGTAAGTTGAGCTGGATGTGGCACAATGTTGGATCTTCAAAACAAACAAGCAGACTAACATTCACAGTTCCAGTATGTAAGTATACGATTCGAAACAACTTTGTGGTGAACAGTCGTTGCGATTCCCACTGTTTAGTGGTTGCAGCAAGCGTTTTATTGGGGCTGTATCAAGGAAGGACTTTTTAGGGGGGGAAAAAGGTGGTTGGCACGGAGAATAGGACTCTCAGAACTGCGCAGAAACGAAACAACGAACTCTAGAATGCAGACGCCCAGAGTCTTGGAGACTGAAAACAGCACGGATGTCACAACGAATCCTTTAAAACAAAGTTAGTTATCCATTTTAAAGGATATATATATATATATATATATATATATTGAATCTGTTTCCCGCCACACGCAAAAGGATTTTAAGCTTTGGGACTTTCAACTAATACCCAACCACCAAACCATTCAATGATGCAAAGACTTTCGGAGACACCGAACACGAATGACATGTTGCACCGGTTCTGTGAACAGTGTGATATAAAGACATAGCTCCATTTCAGGGATTCACAACACAGCACTCGTCACTTCTGTTGGCTTACTGTTAATACAGTCCTAAGGCTGACATGAGACTTTTCTTGTGCTCAACTTGGTTATGCTCAAACATATATATGTATTATACCAAATTATGAGGTCATTCGATCAAAGTTGGAGGTGTATTCTATGCAGTTCGCTTGTTATACGTTAGACAATGAACTTCGCAGATTTGGTTCCTGGGTTATGTGTCTGCAACTGACGCAACTGAGAAACTGCGGGTGCACGATCAGGCCAACTCCATACAACTTTGTTTCTTGGTTCACCTGATGAAGCTGTCAAAACATCGGAGGGATGTTCAGACACGAGATTGCGATGTACAATGCACTGACTTAGGAACTAGGACATTCGCAGCTTATTTTTAAGTAATGAAATGTTTAGAACAGAGTGAAATCAAATACTATATTCTTTGCGTCACGTGTACTATCCTGGTCAAACTTGCACACCTTACTAGCGTGTTTGGACATGGATAGCACCACGATCGCATGACCACTGCCTTAGCATACACAAGAATACCGAAAAAAAAGTTAGGTGCCCCTACCCCTTCCAAGAGGCTTTAAAATACGCTGGATCTTCTTACTGTGGCAGTCCGATATTTGTCCTCACAGTATTTCGTGACCCAATACAAAAGTCTGGCAATCAATTGTTCTGCCTCTCTTCCTTTCCATTCCCTTCTTTTCTCGTCTCTCTTTCTCGTCATAACGTTTATCATGAAGCTTTCGCACAAAACGAACTAAATGAGCACCAGAACACAAAGTCATGTTCTAGCGTCTTTCCTAATACGCCACATCTCTTACACTACTAAACGGGCTTAAGTTCAGTTTTGTCTACACAAAATATTTTCAAAAAAATCAATTGAAATTGATATCGGTCAAAGTAATTTTTACTTAATAACGTTAAAATAAGAACGACAGTTCCCCTGCAAGGTGAGTACCTACTGTACATCGGGGGGAAAAAAAGAAAATGAAAAAGGAACAAGTACACGACAAAATACTGATCTCGGCCGATTTACACCTTCTACATGAAACGTTTACCGGCATGGTGTCCATTTAATAAAACACAAGGGCCTATAATTTCTCAGGATGCTCCATGTGGTATCAGAAAGGCAGCAGAAATATGTGCACGTACACTTCGCGGCAAAATGGCCTAACGAGCAATCGAAACTTACATGTAGATATGTTGATCATAAATACTAAACAAGTAAATAAATGACAACAATACCTCTACAACAATGGTTGCGGAAATTTCAAGCACAATCCGCAGTTTTACTTTAGCACCCGGTTTTTCCAAACGCGCTACAGCGGTTTGCACAGAACCAATTGATGCAGATTGGACCAGCAGGTCCACATTCGCCAAGGCAGGGTGTAGTGACATCCAAAACCAAATCGCTATCTTACATGCCGACACAACACTTTGTTTTATTGTATGCCTTACATGGTTCACTGTGGGTTCTTGTAGGACGCTGGCAATAGCTCACACTATGTGGCATTGAATGGCACGATTGCTGGACGATGATGAATCAGGAAGCGTGTAGCCGTAGTCTGACGCGCGTACCAGCCGGCAGTGAGGGAAACCACACTAGACATCAGCCTAGCTGAAGATGTCTCGCGGAGATCTTACCCGTACACCTCCAGAGTAGAAGTGCATTGAATCACCGCTTGGCAAATAACGGCACATTATGCGTATGTATAGCAGGCTTATTGCGTTCAGCTGTGATGAACGTTAGCAGTGCCCCGCGTTCCTAACCCCAAATTTCCTATAAGGCTCTGGATTTGCAGAAGGCGGTGTTTTCTAGGTACGCCACCTCTGTGCTTGTGTGCGGGAAATAACTCCACTGATGTCAGCTTGATGACCACCAGGACGCAGCAAAAGCGTGGGACTGCACAGCGTCTTCGTCAATGTCCCAGCATTCTTATGTAACGCGACACACTTCTACTAATTAACGCTGTCTGAGTTCGCAAACACTTCTAAGTAACTTAATTACATAGAGCATTCAGATTACAAAGACAGCTCTGCTGCCACTTGAAGACAAATAATGACAATGATAATTAAATCACGGTAGAATAAATTGTGAGTTCCATTCCCTCAAATTGTTGCTGAATTGTTCCAACTCAGCAAACGCAATGGTGCATAGTCATGTGTACGTTCCGCTGAACGAGGGGCGTCCCGTCATAAACGGCTGTATGGCAGGATTTGCTTTATAATTCAAGGACCGATTACACTGTACTGGGTTTTCCGAGAACGGTACACTACGCGTATCACTGCAGGGTACAAACAGTACGTAGAAATATATTTATTAAATTAATGAACTGTTCTCTGTTCGGCCAGTATTCTCTGTGATCTGTAACACAATGCACTGAAATGTATCATAATGCATTGGTAGCTCTGCTTCCTGCGCGCGGTAGTTGCACAACTTGAAGTTAAGTACAGGACGACTTGTAGACTAATCCAAACTCCACTCGGAGGGCTTCAGAGTGTAGTAACTCTTGTAACAGAGGACAGTAAGTACTTTCAGAAAAGTTGTAGAAAATTACAAGAACCTGAAGTACCTGAATCTTCGATCAATTTACGTACTTCTTGAGAAAAACGTGGAAAAATGTGATGGGCCAGCTACATTCTTATGCTTGGGGGGCCTGGCAATCACATGGTTTATAAATGGATTATGTTGATGGCGCATGAAGTGGATTGTATTGTCTAAACCTTCATGAGGTTCAGTTGTAAGCTAATTAAGGTACAGTCCAATTGCATCAGGTGAGACCAAGAATAATCCTAGCTAAGTGCAGGCTCATGATGTAATAATAGCGATCTGAAATGTCGCGCTGACAATGAACTGGCTGATCCCTACAACATTTCGTGTACCAACACTGCAGCGTACAGCAAGTAGTTGGAATGCAAGAACCATACAGGTCGGGTTGTTTCAAACTACGCAGCCACTACAAAACTTATACAAATAATTACATAAAACACCACACTAAGTCAATGGTAACATATAAACTTCCGCATGCATGAAAAAAACTAGATACAATGCGACACATATGAAATTCAAAACTTCCGTTTCTGCTTCATATACTTACACTGAATAAAATGCGGAACTTGGCTCCTAAAGCCAAGATGAAATACCAACACAGGAAAGATTGGAAGGAGCAGGGGACATTTCTACTACAGGGCTACAGTGTGATATGCAACCCATATCCAAGCAGACCATAAATTATTAGTCGTAACAGTCATAAGTACGCTTGAAAAATACTCAGTGTCCTTGTTTGCTCAAATTATCCCAGTCTGAAGGTTATACCGCATGCTGCATACACCGAGCAATACTCAGCTATGTTTTTGGTAAGACAGTCACACAAGGTACAGAACAAAGCGATCGCAGCACGTTTGACAGTACAACATATACATTCATCCAGGACAAGGTTAAATGTTTCGGCTAACCTAATTCCAGTTGTACCTACACTCTTTCTTGTACCGTCTAGTTTAGGATTGATGATGGCTATCCTTTTACAGCCGAAACATGTAGCGTTACCGTTGATGGATATACGTTGTGTTGAACGGAACATGTGTTGCACTAAACTAAGTAACAGGGATGAGCCACCTTAAGGCAAATCGATCGATTTCGTACGTACAAAACACATCACATTAAAACTTCTTAAATAGGCTGCATTACATAAGAATTCCATTAGCTATTAATAATTAATTCAGGCTGGATATCAGACGCCATGACTGCTGTTCTAAGTGCTAATACGCGCACTGAGCTGAATCTAGGAGGAGACTAATGCAATATTCTCATATCCAATTACAAGTACAGCACACACCACACTCACAAACTTCAATTTCAGTCAAACTGAACTACAGCATCTCTAGAAATAAAACTTAACACGTGGAAGTGTTATTAAACACTGTCAAAGACCGTTCACTTTCCCATTGCTAGCACAGTTCCACACCTGTAGAGCAGCACATTTCATTTCCAATTTACTCAACTGGACACTCATATTTAAGAGTCAATTCAATTTCTGACGATCTATACATATATAACTTTCCAACGATTAAACAGAGCTTTAACCTGTCATGATTGATCTCCTGTCCGCTTTTCTACGGCCGCAGTGAGATGCTACAACGACATGCTCATTCTCGGATAAAAGCGATCCTTGTCATCACCCACCAGAAATTAGGCTTAGGTAAAAATCGGAAGTTCGTTATCGTGTTCGCAGCAGTAAGCCACGGGATATTATCCGAACGTCAGCAGAATCCAGGCCGACCTCTGGCTCTAAAAATAATTTTAACGTTATCCTCCCACTAAGTCCAGGTTTTCTAAGCGATCGTTCTCCTTCACGCAGTCCGACTAAAATGTCCCGTGCACTGTCCAAAACTCCCATGCGCGTTACGTGTCCTCCATTCCTACGTCACTCGAAACAGCAAAGTTATACAGTTTAAAAAGCAATATCGTTGAATTCCTCGGTAGTCTAAAAGTAAGGCATATGTCGATTACATCCAGTTACAAGTCGTCAGTTCTCATTCCTCTAATTGTTGCGAAGTTGGCAGCAAGCCACTTCCACCCACAAAAATGAAACAGAGGTGAATTCTGTAGGCAATTTGGATACAATCTCAATTTATGCAAAAGACCATTTGTCGGAGCTTTGGCTATGGAAAAACCTGTTTTACTTGTGTAGCAATAACATAAGCCACTAACACCAACACCAGCATCACACTGATTGCACATACAACTTCTGCAAAATGGTCAGGCGAGGTACAGCTACAAAGTAAAGGAAAATTTGAGTTTAATATTCGAGCAATAACCCAGAACAGCGAGGTTCTCAGCTACTTCGCGGCGGAAGCCTCAAATCACGCTAAGTATTCGAGTGTTCTGGATCATCACACCGCGCAATCTAGCAGGTGACTAACAAAGTTCCGGAAAAACCCGATGCTTCCATTTTCAGGAACAAACATTTTAACACAGAAAATCACTACACATTCACAGCCGTGGAAAGCCTCGAGCCTCACATCCCGTTTACGAGTTCCGCAAATTGGGTCATCCGCACTAAAAACTATACCGCATATAAACAACGAGCGTTATAACTCGTATGCACCTTGCTGGGTACAAATGAGACAGCTTCGGGAAAGACAACAGGGGCCCACGGGCACACGTGTAATGTCGCTTATCCACGGAAAGAATGCATCAAATAACACCGGAGAACTCTCATTCACTTTTCGCAGTCACGGGTTAATTTGAGAGTTACGAGAATATTACAGGTCGCTATGGCGAAAACTCTACGACCAAGAGGAAAGAACGGATACAGAGATAGAAACACGAACGCTGCTGATAGGGCCGGAAATGCACTGTAGCGTGTGTTGCGGTTAAAAACAATATCGATACACATCAGGGACCACCCACAAAATCAGGAGGCCCTATTTATGAAATTGCGACGGAATGAAGTTCGGTGCTTGAGAGAAATGTTGCAAAACTGGCTTCGTACTTACCCGAATATATAAAATTTTGTAACAAAACTATAGTTGTGTGTCGACACAAGGCCCCAGTTACATGGGTTATGTGGCACAAAGGAGCCACTGACTAGGCAAAGTCTATTTCGATACAATAATTCCTCGTACTAGCAGCCCTGTTTCATGCAAGCACTATCAGAAAACCCAGTGCCCGGCTACGCAAACCAGCGAATGAGCTCGGCACACAGTAAATCACAGCAAACTCTGGAACCGATCCAACGCACGGCAGCTCTGGCTTAAAGGGGAAGCACCTATGGGGTTACTTAACAAATAGGGAAGCGAGGCTAAAGGCTGCGCAAAGTGAAAGATGAGGAAGTGAACATGAAGTGATGCTGGACCCGTTCAAGCGGAAAGAAGTAGGGACTGAGAGGCCAACTCCTACGCTTACGAGAACATGCAACGCCCACCCACTTTCATTACATTTTCAAATTCCACACTCCGTGAAATTAAAAGACTTTTTACATAAGTGCAACGCATTGAGATAATGGCCCTGTGATTTCCACATAAAAGGGCATCAGAAAAGCTACACGTAAGGGATCACAGTGCAACCAATAAAAGATAGGAAGATAATATTAAAATTAATCTTAACGAGTCGGACGTGGACTAAGATTCACTTAGTTCAGAAATGAAAAGTAATAAGTCTTCGGATTAAATAAAACGCGAGGAATTCTTTACCAGGTACAAGACTAAAAGCTGAATAAGAAAGTAAAACAAAATGTTTAAAGTTACCGCCAAAACACAACAACAGTGTATAAATATTAGTATTTTATTTGACAACATGTTTCGGTCTTATTAAGACTATCTACAGGCCAAAATTCAGATATATGAGACACAATCGGCGCATATTATATGCTATGGGATCCGATATTACTTACAAGGTGTACAAAAGACAGTTTAAAACTATAAGAAATTATATATATATATATATATATATATATTGAAAATAACTAAAAGTATGTAATGGTATTAAATGTATATTGGTCATTATGGAAATAAAATGTATATAAAATATTAGCGTATTTATAATTTAGACCAGTTCGGAAGTTATTTTGATTCAATTTGAAGGTGGTCAAATCTCGTAGTTACATTAGCACTCGGTTCTAGGTTGCAGTATATCACGCACGTAATTTAGTCTTGTAAAGAAAAACCAACCTGATGCACAACTTATTCTTACTCTATTTCGTCAACCTCTAATGTTTCGGGCGTATGCTAGGCCCAACATCGGGAGGTACAGCCGTAAGTATACAGCAATTGGTGCTTATTATTCTTTTTAGATGACTGTCCGTTGTCCTGTTTGAATTGGATCCTAATCCAACCAGGACAACAGTATCAACTGTTGTATACATATGGTTGTACCTCCTGATGATGGGCCTAGATACGCCCGAAACATGTAGAAGTTGACGAACTATATTAAGAAAAAGAGTTGGTTTTTCTTTACACGATTATATCGAGACGCGCGGTTAACAGAACATTAAAAAAACGCAATTTAGAGTTAAGTATTCACGTCCGTATAGGTGAACATAGATGTACTGAATTATGGTTGTGGATCTATTCGCACATTTGGAATATTAGTATCTGGTTGTAAACATATGCATGTAAATTGCAAATGAGAGTATATGAGACTTACATTCATGTGTATGATGATACATCAGACGATGAATGAAGGGTTCTTATTCTTAGACGGAGTTAAATAAATGGATATCTGGTGTGACTCTAGAAGTATTTCCACGTAAAGATGGTTTAATTCTTGTGGAGTCGATTTGACGGGAACTTTAAACATTTTGTTTTACTATACAGTTCGTACACCAACAAATGCACTCGATATTAAACTTGATAAGGTTTTTAAATTTACATTAAAACTCACATTGACTTGCTACTACATGTTTCGGTCTACGACCATCATCAGGGAGCCTTCACTTGAGCCTAGCTAGAGTTATATTTAGGTTAAAATTCGGTAAAAACTACGTCGTTACATGTTATGGGGTGCTGTGGCAGCATGTCATAAGTATGGTATGTGTACTGTTCGTTGTGTTGCGCGCAACACAGCGAACAGTACACACGGCGACCGAAACATGTAGGAGCAAGTCAAAGTGATTTTAATGTAAATTTAAAAATTTTATCAAGTTTAATATAGAGTGCATTTGTTGGTTTATGAACTTTATAGATATCAAAATGCACGGTACGATAAAAAAATTGTTTTACTGTTAGCATTCAAAAACAACGGGATGTCCTCTGTTGAAATAAAATTAATAAGAAAGGCTTTGAACCGCACAGTCCATGCCAACAGCAGGCGTGTGTTTCAATAGTCGGGTTTCTACGCAGCGGAAAAGATAAATAACGGTTAGCTGGAAAAAAAAATTCTGCGAATTTCAGCCGTTCTTAATTCCTCATAAATTTCATTTTGATCCATTAATATCGTACCAAACACGCATATTTAACCGATTACAGACGATGCATATTTAACCAACTAACAATGCCTTGGAATACAGTGAAAATGTGCATGAAACACCGATCACAGCACATACAAGTGTACAGGACAAAACTCGCCCATCTCCTTTCCAAGTTCAGTTCCTAACACGGATGTGGCTGTCTAGCAGGGTAATTGTAACTTGCGATACTGTGAAGGCATTACGATTATGGTGGATGTTTGTTTAGTGGGGAAGGAGGCAGAGCGGTCGGTAGGGTTATCTCCTGTTCACAGTCAATGGCCAAACAGGTTAAACAGCGGGAAATGCAAACTAATTACTCACATCCTCTCCTCGTTCGGGATTTCACTCCGAATGTATAGTGCTACTATCACGTAACTAACGTCAGAGATTCGCCCCACGAACTCAGCAACAAACTGTGATACTGCTAAGCATTCATAGCCACAGCCTTGTGGCTGTGGCTATGGCTTCGAATGGCGAACCGTATGTATTGGGTGGCGTTCAATGACACTAGATGTTCACTAATGATGAGCAGCTGACTATCTGACGAAACGGCGTATTTGGATGCACTGTAGCCCGGACAGATGCACTGATCCAACGATTATCACGTGTGCATACCACATAGCCCCATAATAAATATAAAAACGGTTCCCGCTTATAAGACGCCATAACATTAGTAGTTGATACGACTGTTAGCAGCAAACAACATCAGTACAGTGCAGCAAAAGGTTCTTCGTCCTTTCGACTAAGGCTCAACATTTTGTTGACTTTGGAAATGAAATTCTATCAAAACTATAAATATCGAATTGGCAATTTTCAAGTGAGGCATCTCCGTTGTGTTTTATATGATCAATATATGTGGTATAAAATTATACAATTATATAGGCATACACAACTGTCAGTTTGTTACAAGTATTAGTTGTATTTCTAGCTACATGTTTCGGCTCATATACAGAGCCATCTTCAGGTTAGTTTTCTGAATGGTTTGTATGTACAATTGTTGGTGCTTTCAAACACCAACAATTGCACATACAAACTAACCTGTGCTTTAAAGCACCAACAATTGTACATACAAATTAGCCTGTGCTTTGAAAGCACCAAAAATTGAACAAACAAACTAGCCTTGCTTTAAAGCACCATCAATTGTACACACAAATTAGCCTGTGTTTTGAAAGCACCAACAATTGTACACACAAACTAGCCTGTTCTTTGAAAGCACCAACAATTGCACACACAAACTAGCCTGTGCTTTGAAAGCACCAAAAATTGTACACACAAACCACACCCAAGCCTAGCCTGAAGATGGCTCTGTATATGAGCCGAAACCTGTAGCTAGAAATGCAACTAATACTTCTAATAAATTGAGAGTTTTGTATGACTACATAATTTTAGAATTTTATAGTTTTACGCTACATATATTGATCAAACCGGCAGTAATAATTAATGCCTATTAAATAAAGTAATCATGCCCTATTGACTTGAAATTACATAACTTGCATTCTCTTGTATTTATTTATGGTCAATAGTGGTAGGTTTCCTGTCAAATACAATCTTTAATTGTGTTTAGTTAAACGTCACATTCAGTCTCGCTACATGTTCAGGCGTAGTACATACACGTCACTACTGCAATGCTTGTGTGTTCGAAAACAAAATGTGTAAAAATATACAGTAACTGAATCAGTAGCACTTTACAAGCTAGTGGTTATTACACGGAGCGCAACGGTTAACACTAAATTCAATGTACAGTTATTTTAGTATACAAAGGGTTAAGAACTATTTATTAAATAGAGGATAGAGAAATTTGATGTATGTTTGTCCGTGCATCGTAGCATAAGCGTAGAGAAGAAAACCAAGTAGATGCTACTGAATGCTTTATTGCACTTATAAACTGCTCAACATGTTTCGGGCACTTATATGCACATCATCAGGAGCTCGAGACTATACCTGTGCTATTGCCGCATATGGTGTGTAATGCCTTGGTTGCTGATGGTCGGCGGTCAGGTGCAGGGCAGCAGGCTATGAGGGAAGCTGCTCGAGCAAGGCATTACACACCATACGCGGCAATAGCACAAGAATAGTCTCGAGCTCCTGATGATGGGCATATAAGTGCCCGAAACATGTTGAGCAGATTATAA
>Ga0123352_10014299_pt1 | contig 12636 bp, 12 predicted proteins | sample TergutLab28metaG_FD_89700 | JGI IMG/M metagenome (GOLD analysis project Ga0123352, IMG submission 89700) | Labiotermes labralis P1 segment gut microbial communities from Petit-Saut dam, French Guiana - Lab288 P1 | ecosystem: Host-associated > Arthropoda: Insects > Digestive system > Gut ... | reverse complement strand
ATGGGCCGTACGGCCTGTACAGAGCCTCAGTGCCTGTACAGTACAGCTATACCTCTACTCCCCCTATGGGCCGTACGGCCTGTACAGAGCCTCAGTGCCTGTACAAAGGTGCACTTTACCTTTTAAGAAGTACCAGTCCTCTGAGAGCCTTGTCCTCCTAACTCACAGCTGTCCATTCTTCCCTGTCGACTGCCTTCTGTCTCCACCAGTTCCTGTTCAACATGTTCCTTTCTTTGTCCCTCCGGTTTTCTGTTAAATATATAAGATAAAGGTCGCACTAGAACAGGCCGTGAAAGCCCGTAGAAGGAGTAGAGGTATAGCTCTACTCTTTCTCGAAACTCTCGGCGCTAGATAGTGGTAGGTGGTCAACACCACACCCCAGCCGCTTTACCCCCCGGAAAGAGACCCGGTACCCATTGTACAGGTGACAGGGTTGGTCCCCAGGGTCGGTCTGGGCGGGAGCGAAAATTCTCACCCGCCACCGGGCCTCCAACCCTAGACACGTTCTAGCTATTTTTCAGTAGACTTACCCTTGATTTCAGGGAATCTGAGGGATTCCTCCGGGGACCCGAAACACTCGTGGAAAGGTAGGAACAACTACCTGCCGTATGTGTCCACTTGCCCAATACGACATTCTCTTCTAACGGCTGTAATCCACCGCCGTCCAGTCGCAATACCGATCCACCCCGCTGTGCTGCTCACCGTTTCCCCAGCTGTTTGTCTCATGCAAACTTTGTGCAATGCAAAACGTCGATTGTTTTTATTATTTAAACATTCACTTTGTTGCCTAGGGCGCCGCGACGCTCGCCTCATCCCTGTCACGGTAGTTGTGTCACTGCCACTAATCTACTACTACTACAAGCACAACAACAACCACTACTACTAGTACAACTACTACCAGCACAACTACTGCTGCTGCTACTACTACTACTACTAGCACTATTACTACTACTACCAATACTACCATCGCCACTACTACTACTAATTACTACTACTGCTACTACTAGCACAACTTCTGCTACTACTACTATTACTAGCGCAACTGTTACTATTACTAGGACAACTACTACTACTAGCACACCAACTACTACTACTACTACTACTACTAGCACAATTACTACTACTACTATACTACTAATACTACTAGCACAACTACTACTACTACTACTACTAATACTACTAGCACAATTACTACTACTACTATACTACTAATACTACTAGCACAACAACTACTACTACTACTACTACTACTACTAGCACACCAACTACTACTATTACAACTACTGGTTTTTTTTCCTGCTTGTACGTCTACTACTTTTAGTAGTTCCTGCAACTACCAGTAGGCATTGCTGTAGCAGCTCGGTGCTGTTAGTATGCTGGCTGTCGTCTGTTGTGCTGCCACTGCTGTTAGTATGTTGGCAGTGCAGTATCCTGTCATGGCAGACCGTCTGGTTCGCGTGTCCGACGTCGCAGCAAGCTTTCTACGGCAGCTTGCAGAGACCAGAGTCTGTAAACGAACTGCGTAGCGGCGGCCAAGAAGCCTTAACTTTCGGAGTGAAACATCCGGGAATTTTGGAACAAAGATTTCATTGCGCGCGACGAACGCACAATTTTTATGGAGGTAAATGTGAGTTTCAACATTTGAGTATTTTTCGAAATTGTGTGGAGAAAATACAAGTTTCATTAAAATCGGACAGGAATAACGGGGACTCCACATGAAGACCTGTGCACATTTATGATAATATCTCTACCATTTCCTCTTAGAATGAGAAATGTTTAAGACATAGTTTGTAAGCAAAGTCATAACACACATTTTGTGTCCAGAATTCTTTTGTTCCCCGCAAAAATCGTGCAGTTTATGAAATGGAAAAGATCGTAGAGATGGACAGGCCACAGATGGCAACATGGCGCATGCGCACTGCGTTCTTGATAACTAGGGCTACACACACACACACACACACACACACTCCCAATATGTTACACAACTTTTCTACAGCATCAGTGGTTGCATAAACGTGCCTTAATGTTACGCCATACGTACATTGGCTGTATTGTTGTATTGTCATATTCGTAGTAAATGTACTGCTGTTATTGGCGGGAAGTGGAGATAAAGGGATAGGCTGATGTTTTGAACACGTACTGTGTGTTGTTTGTCTGTAGGTCTACATAAACGTACACGCAACTGAGCACATGGTTGCTACACCGCACTGCAGTGAGCTAGGATGGCAGACTTTCTGTGAGACAGGTTTGCCGTGCTGTCTGCAGTGATACAAGATCCTCAGCATTTCGTATTATTATTATTATTATTAGGCTTGGCTGCTATTAATATACCATCAGCACACGTGTCTTCTATATTTGACGATTTTTAAACTTGCTGTGACACAAGAGCCTGTTTCGATATCGCGGGGGGGCACTGTATTTTGTGGTCGAACCTGCACATACGAAAAGTAACTTCGTCAGACGGTTACTGCCGGATGGGTTACGTTCGGAGACAGACGTTGAGTCGAGCAGTTGCCTATTCTTTGTGTCTTGTGGCCCGAGTGGTTTCGTTTCAAAACGGATTAGTTCGAAGTGTGGGGAAACGGGCTGCCCAGCCTGTTCCTATTCTTTTACCACGTTCTATACATCTCTCTTCCTATGTTGAAGCACAAGGCACCAGCATTTATAAGACACTCATTGGGAAGAAGAAATTTGTCGGAAGAAGGGGAAGTGGTACAGAAAACTCGTGATGCGCAGTGTGCATCAGCGCATGTTCCTATGGCTGCTGTCGTCTCATTTATCTCAATATGGCTTCCCCACCATGAGCGGACTGGTTTATCCGTATCCCCCCTGGCTCGTCCCTTATTGGTGTGTATCCAGATATCGATTCTTGGAGAACAGGAAAGAAGGAAAGAAACCATGGCAGTGTATTTTCTAAAGCCTTTGTTCCGCAGGATGGTAGTAGCTGGTCGATCCTATGGCCGGGGAAGGGTTGGTGGGCGGGGGGCTGAGCGCGTGGGGGAGGAAATCATCGAAACGAAATTCATGGTTGGAGTTGTTTACGGACGCCATGTTGAAGCTATAATTTCTTGTGGGCCTGAGGCTGATGGACACAATTTGCGTGCAGTGGAAGACAAGGTACCTTTACTGGACATTCATTTGGCTGATAGATGTCAGGGTTAATTATGTTACCATAATGCGGTAGAAGCTGTCGTATTGTCTGCGGCGTGTGTGTACGGTCTAGGACAGATAACTTGAGACTTGGAGGAATGCTGCTGGTGTTGGTTGGGGTTTCGTGCCCGGCCAGACAGCATGAACCAGCTGTGCTAAAACCATTTAGCGCCTACACCGTCCTGTTGGCCAGTGTGTTTGGGGATGGTGTGCTTGTCATCGACTTGCTGTACGTTGCACTAGGTACAGGCTTCGTTTTACCTACACTTTGCCCCGCTTCATCACACGTTATCAGTCTTAGGCTCTGTGTGTGTGTGTGTCTGTCTGTCTGTCTGTCTGTCCGTCTGCTTGTCTATGTGTTTGAAGCGCCTAAATTCTGTCTTCCTTCCGGCATCATTTTCAAGTCGTTCTTGCAGTTCTGATACGAACGCCAGATGGCAGCAGTTTTATGAAGAATTGGAGAAGTACCCACCGTTCGGTCGGTATTACAGCTTCAGTATGTACCGGTAGAAAGCTACAGCGAACGAGGCTTATTTTGTGAAGCCGTCTTTGAAGAAATTTCGTGATCATGGCATCCATGTTCAGTGAAAGTGTAATTTCATGGTATCGCTGAAGGGGCGCGACGTACATGAATGTATGACGGACATGACATTGGTCTGAAAATGAAATTTGGTGCCTGGGAACGTGTTGCGTAAGGTGGAGAATTGAACGTGCGAGGGAGAGGTAAGAGTAGTGCGGGAAGTGACAGGCTAGCGTTAGAGGATCGTGATGATTTGTGCTTTGTTGTTGCTGTTGTTACTGCGAAGTAGGTGGGGCGTGTAGCACGTGACGTGATAAATACATGCATTCCGAAAACCTAAAGGAGAAAGACAGTTTGGAAGATCTAGTGGTGGAAGGGGGAAAAGAAACGTAATATTAAGTCTGAAGTTTGCTGGTATGGTTCCTGAAAGAGGTGGAGTTCTTGGTCAGTGGAGTGAATACCAGCTAGTCTGGTGCTAAGTATGGGCTGGCAAGGTAAGAGGAAGGGCGGAGCTGTGGCTGCAGTATAAAGTGATCTGTTGTTAGGGGAACAGCTGCAGCTGGTGTGCAGTTTTACAGCGGAAACAGTTGCCACCTCTTAAGGTGTGTGATAATGATATGTTCATTAGAGATAAAGAGGCCTTTTATACTGAGATAATCTTCAATGTGTGGGATAGGAAGGTACCGTACTGGAGTTTACACTGAGAAAGTGTCACAAATGGTACCGTGCTGTGGATTTACACTGAGACAGTGTCACAAATGGTACTGTGCTGGGGATGTACACTGAGACAGTGCCACAAATGGTACTGTGCTGGGGATTTACACCGAGACAGTGGCACAAATGATACTGTGCGGGGGATTTACAGTGAGACAATGTCACAAATGGTACTGTGCTGGGGATTTACACTGAGACAGTGTCACAAATGGTACCGTGTTGTGGATTTACACTGAGACAGTGTCACAAATGGTACTGTGCTGGGGATTTACACTGAGACCGTGGCACAAATGATACTGTGCTGGGGATTTACAGTGAGACAGTGTCACAAATGGTACTGTGCTGGGGATTTACACTGAGACAGTGGCACAAATGATACTGTGCGGGGGATTTACACTGAGACAGTGGCACAAATGGTACTGTGCTGGGGATTTACACTGAGACAGTGTCACAAATGGTAGTCTGCTGGGGTTTTACACTGAGACTCTCACAAATGGTACTGTGCGGTGGATCTACACTGAGACAGTGTCAGAAATGGTACTGTGCGGTGGATTTACACTGAGACAGTGTCACAAATGGTACTGTGCGGTGGATTTACCTGAGACAGTGTCACAAATTGCACTATGCGGTGGATTTACACTGACACAGTGTCACAAATAGTACTGTGCGTTGGATTTACACTGAGACAGTGTCACAAATGGTATTGTGCGGGGGATTTACACTGAGACAGTGTCACAAATGGTACTGTGCGGTGGATTTACAGTGAGACAGTGTCACAAATGGTACTGTGCGCTGGATTTACACTGAGACAGTGCCACAAATGGTACTGTGCTGGGGATTTACACTGAGACTGTGTCACAAATGGTACTGTGCTGGGGATTTACACTGAGGCAGTGTCACAAATGGTACTGTGCGGTTGATTTACCCGAGACAGTGTCACATATGGTACTACGCGGTGGATTTACACTGAGACAATGTCACAAATGGTCTGTGCTGGGGATTTACAGTCGACAGTGACACAAATGATTCTGTGCTGGGGATTTACACTGAGACATTGTCACAAATGGTACTCTGCGATTGATTTACCTGAGACAGTGTCACAAATGGTACTATGCGGTGGATTTACACTGTGACAGTGTCACAAATGGTACTGTGCGGTGGATTTACACTGAGACGTTGTCACAAATGGTACTGTGCTGGGGATTACCGCTGAAGCAGTGTCAAATAATATCGTGCCTGCCAATACAATGAGGCAGTTTCACAAATGGCACCATACTGCAGATTTAGCCGAGACATTGGTACAAATATTCAGTACGTGTGCTGGTCAGTACGGCGCTGTTTATTGGTCTTGCGTATTTTTTTAAATTTTTAAGTGTTTTGCAGTCCTTTTCATTGTCTCTATTGCGATTCTGGCCTTCTGGGCTGTGACACCGAGTGACCTTGTGGGCCCTTACCAATGCTACATACAGCTTTTATCTTGAGTTTGGAGGTCGCCGGAAAATTGACACAGTACCTTCGAATCGTCGGTTAAGAACTACTATAAGTCGATAATGTAACTCTTTACTGAAATACATCAATTTTTCAAAGTATCACGTACCCTGATTGTTTATGTCCTCTGAATAAAGCAAACGTGACTCCTAGTGACTCGAAGCTGTGCCACACGTTAGACATTATCGTAGCAAAAACTGTCGTGGTGTCAGTGCGTTAAATATTGTCGGTTCTTCGTCCCAACCAACAAGCCATATTACCCCACTTTCCCCCCATATTACCTTCATATTGCTAAATGCATGTGTGACTCATAATGAACGATAGCTCGTGGCGAAATGTGAGACCAAATTCCCGCGAAAGAAATCCGTGCCAAAGTTTAGCTGGATCTTGCTCTGGCTGCCAGAATGTGACGAAAGAAGAAGACTCTTTCAATTGATATAGATATTTTTATAGCAGTTGAGTGCTTGTCGATGTAATGGGCTACTTCTAGGATTTGTGGAATTTTTTTTTAATTTGAATTCCTTGTTTGTTACAATCTGTCCGGAGACATTTGGTAACCGTTGTGTCGATAGTGTTAGAAACATGTAGGAGATACTTCCAGTGAAGTTCTGCCTTCTATTCTCAATCGCAAGGATTGATGCTGTCTCTGGTGAATGTTGCTGAGTTAGTTAACCATTAGTGGCGAGGTCAGTAGGATACAGTCTCTTAAGTCTGCGAGTTCCGAATTACTCTTGAAATAATGTATTTGCTAGGTTGTTGGGGTGAGTGTCGAGTCGTTTTCGGTATTTTGCACTGAATTGTCGTGCATCTTGTTTGACCGTTGGTATTTGTAGATCACGTTTGATTATAGTATTAGGAACATACAGTGGAGCATCTGTTATTATGCTTAGCACTTTTGACTGGAATCGCTCTAGTATCTCTAGATTTGAGTTCGATGCAGTTCCCCATAATTGGATTCCGTAGGTCCAGACTGACTTAGGATTACTTTGTAGACTAGAAGTTTGTTTTCAAGTGATAACTGAGATTTACGACCGATTATCCAGTACAGGTTCCGTAGTTTGAGGTCCAGTTGTTTTCGTTTAGTGGTCATGTGTTTACGCCAGGTGAGTCTCCGGTCTAGATGGATACCTAGGCATTTTACCTCGTCCATTTGGGGTAGGTAATCACTGTTTAATTTGACAGGAGGACATGTCATCTTATTGAGGGTGAAGGTGACGTGTACTGATTTTGCTTCGTTCGCCCTCATTCTCCATGTTTTTAACCATGATTGGATTTTGTTTAGGTGCATCTAATTATATCATTTCAAACTAAAATGGCCCTACTGATTTTTTAATCTTATTCCGGCAACATATGATTTTTTTATTTTTAATTTTTGCCTCACGTACGTCAGAACAGAATGTGTTGCCCCAGTCTGTGTTACTGTCGTTATTAGCCTACGTATGTAAAAAGGTAAAGTGATCCCGTCACAGGCCCGGTGTGGCCCAGAGGGTGGGTAGAGGTATAACTCTACTCTTCCATGACCGCGGCACTAGAAGGGGGTGAGTGGTCAGCAGCACGCCCCGGCTGCACTTTAAGCCGGGAAAGACCCGGTACCCATTGTACAGGAGGCTGGGTGGGCCCCAGGGCCGGTCTGGACGGGCGAAAAATCTCGTCCCCATCGCGATTCAATCCCGGACCGTCCAACCCGTAGCTCAGTCGCTATACCGACTGAGCTAGCCGGTCCACAACCTACGTATGTAGCGTACCAATTACAGTGGGTGGGCATGTATTAGGGATGTTCGGCAGCAGAAGCCAAGAACGAATTCTGGAAGGAAATGTCTTAGGAATAAGGCAAGCCGGAATACTGACGAATGTATGGGAAGACGAAGAGCAGAAAGATGATGCAAATTCGCGCAGTACGAAGAACTGGCCAGCAGTGGAAAAACAGTAGAGAATGGAGGAAGAAGACAGGGGAGCCCATGGCCAGCAAACGAGCCGAAGGGCCAAGGTGAAGAAGAGGTTTTTAACCCACCGGTAAATTACGTCTTTCAGAATTCTGCAATAAACTTTAAAATCTAACAGCGGATCCGGATCTCGGTGTAGATCAGCAAACCTAGTGAGCAGACGGACTCATCGGACATTAAAATAACAAGACTGAGCAGCCAGATTCAGCTCCTTGCCAGGAGAGTAGCTCTCTTCTTTGGCAACGCGTCAAAGCCATTTCTCAGGCCCGTCCATCCTACTACGCGGTCGATATTGGTAGTAGATCCTTCGGTACGTGAGGCTGTTCAACTAGTTGCGAAATCACCAGTACTTGGTGCGTAATAAAGGACAGAGGCAAGTGTCCAGGTGGTGTCTTGACGAAGACGTGGCAGCAGACCGCAAATACTGACCGTGTTGATAAGAAGTAGCGTGTGTTGACGGTCTCCTTCCGGTCGGTTCTGAACAGGAAACGCAGTGCCCTAGATATCGGCATTGGCAAGCCGTAACAGTCCACGACTTCCGGAATGTCATTTCTGTTCGTTACGTTTTCTTCTTCTTCTGTAAACACAGTGTCGTCCAGTTGGTCCACATCTTCCAAAACTCCCTTCAGTAAGTTGTGCCACAAGAGCGTCTGTTGCTGATCAAGTGGGGCGTCTAGAACATATATACATAGACATGAGTACATACATACATACATACACACACACATATATACACACATACACACATACATTCCTGTCCTCTGTGTGCAGGCCCACATACCTTAAAAAAGTGTACAGGGGACTCAACTACACACAAGTGTACCAACTGTGCGAACTACAATAAATACAATCCGACGAAGACCATTAATGATGCCCACTCATCCTTAGATAAATATGCCCTAGTTGGCAGGCAGCAATAGCGAAAATTAGAATGAACACTGAATACTAATGGACGGCTGGACGATGATTAATGAAACTGCTAAGCAAATGAAAAGAACGGGCAAAATAAACTCACGACTCAAATGCTTACAAATAAACCTACAGCATTCTAGATTAGCTACAGACAATCTTCTGAAAATAACACAAGAGGAAGGAATAGACATCTTGTGTATACAAGAACCATACACAACAGGAAATAAATTAGCGGGCCTACCAAAATCTCTTATAGTCTACACGTCGGGGGCAGGAAGGAAACGGGCAGCTATAGTAATTAATAATAAACAAACAGACACGATAAAAAAAACCCAGCTCACGGACGAAGATACGGTGGTACTGGAAACAAAGGTTGGCAACGTCACGCTATTAATTGCTAGCATGTACTTTGACATCAACCGACCGATATACTACGATTTACAAAAGATGCAAGCAATTATAATGCATGCAAATGGTGTAGGAATAGTATTCGCAGTAGACAGCAATGCTAGATCCACCTCATGGCATGGCGTCCTGACCAACAAAAGGGGAAAGGCAATGGACGAATTTTTAATAAGCAGACAACTACATATCGCCAACGAAGAAAGCTGTCGCACAACGTTCTGGACCAGTCGCGGCGCTAGCAATATCGACTTGACGATCCTAAATAACCAGGCGATCGGCCTCATAAGTGGGTGGACAATACACGATCAAGAGAGCTGATCAGATCACAACATTATAAAATATGGTCTCGGTAATGCGAACGCCATAACTCAACCGACGGGAAACAACAAGGGAGGGGTGAGATACAGAGTGGAACAGAGGGACATTGCGAAGTTTCAAGGGAGCCTCATACAAATCATGGAGCAGCGTCAAATCGGAATGAACAAGGAAAGAGGTGGAATAGAGGGACTAGATGAGCACCTTAGCCAGAGAGTAGCGGCAGCACCATGCATGGAAACAGTTATTGAAGAACTTCAGGAGGCCCTAGAAACAGCCTGCAGGATCTCCTTCAGAATAAGGAACATATCACAGAAGGCAACATTGCACAAATCTGTCCCATGGTGGACACAAAACCTTACAATCTTGAGGAAAAAGATAAACGAACAGCGATGGAAGTTTCAACGGACGAAAGGCAATAACGACCTACGTGACCACCGGAAAGAACAATATCTGGCCACAAAAGCAGAGTACACTGCAGCCATCAGGAAAGAAAGATATACATCCTGGAAAGGGTGTTGAACTATGACCTCGATATCTAATCTATGGAGCGGAATATACAGGATACTGGCAGGTAGAGATAAGCGAGCTGCACCTCAAATTACACTAAAACAAAAAGACGGTACACTAACAACAAATCTCCAAGAAACTATTCAACACATGCTACAGATCCTCACACCAGAAGATAACCAAGAGAACGACACGGAATTGCAGAAAAACATCCGCGCACTAGCGCAAGAAGACATCGACACGGAATACGACAAGGAGTTTACTGTACAGGAAGTTAAGAACGTGGTACTGAGCATGGGTAAAAATAAGGCACCAGGGGAAGACGGCATACCAAGTGAAGTCTTTAAGTGTGTGGTAGAAATCTTACCCAGGTACATACATACATACGGGGACCGCGGTAGCACAGTGGTTAAGGTGCTGTACTACAAAACGGAAGGTAGCTGGTTCGATCCCAGCTGGTGTACTTGGAATTTTTCATTGACATAAAATCCTTCCGATCGCACTATGGTCGACTCAGCCTCTAACAGAAATGAGTACCAGAAGTATTTCCTGGAGTAAAGGCGGCCGGGGCGTAGGGCTGACAACTTTACCACCACTCTGTGCCGATTGTCTAGAAATCTGGGAACCTTAACTTCCTGGAACCCACTGGGCCACTCCAGGCCTGTAACGGGACTGCTTTACCTTGCATACATACATGCACGCACGCATACATACATACATACATACATGCACGCACGCACGCACGCATGCATACACACACATACATACACGCGCGCGCGCACGCACACACACATACCTTCGCTTATACTTAGATTCGAAGACAAATAAGAATCAAATGGAAAAGAAAACAATATGTAGAAAGGAGGTCGGATTTATGTGTTATGATGGACGTAGCAAGGTCTAGGGCCATAACTGGAGGTTCCAACCTAAGTCCACCACGTCGTCATGGCCCTCCTTGTTCCGGAAGACGTTGGGCGTCATATTGAGCTGCAGGTTCCCCTCCGCCATTTCCGATAAGACCTTGGGGGGTGACAGCAACTTACTGCCAATGTCGAGCCCCGCAATTTCAAGCGGAAGGCCAGCAGGTAGCGTCACAGCCAGAGCGAGCAGTGCACAGACAATGGAGGCCATCTGCAACACAGACAAACAGCAGGTGCTCGTGTGTTTAGAGATCAGGGCTCTTCGCAAACAAATTGGCGAAATGGTCGCGTTCCCTTGAGATTTATTCGATGTTCCTCAGAAGTTCTTCAAAGATTTCACGGATTAGTTGAAAAACCAGTAAGTGTTGTAACAAACCCACGCGTATTGGAAGACACACTTGGAAAGCTTTCGGTACTTAGTTACGTCCTCAAATATTTTACTTACTTACTTCCTTATTCCACGGAGCAAAGTCCTTCTTGAGAATCTAACAGTTCCTCAGCTAGTCAAGAAATTCCCCGCATTCCATGGAAACCAAAGCTTCATTACCGCATTCACAAGTACAATCCACCTGTCCCTATCCTGAGCCAGTTCGATCCAGACCATGCCCCACATCCCACTTCTTGAAAATCCATCTTAATATTTTCATCCCATCTACGCCTGGGTCTCCCCAGTGGTCACTTTCCCTCAGGTTTCCCCACCAAAACTCTGTATACACCTCTCCTCTCCCCCATACGTGCCACATGCCCCGCCCATCTCATTCTTCTCGATTTTATCATCCACACAATATTTGGTGAGCAGTTCAGATCATTAAGCTCCTCATTATATAGTTTTCTCCACTCCCTTGTTGCTTCGTCCCTCTTAGACCCAAATATTCTCCTCAGCACCCTATTCTCAAACACCCTGAGACCACGTTCCTTCCTCAATGTGAACGGCCAAGTTTCACATCCATACAGGTAAAATTACAGTTCTGTATATCTTAATCTTTATATTTTTGGAATAGCAAACTGGAAGACAAAAGATTCTGCACCGAATGATAGCAAGCATTCTCCGACTTCTATCTGCTCCTAATTTCTTCATGAAGTACCTCAAGTACGTGACCAATCGATCGGGTGTTTTTAGATTCTTTGTATCATTTTGGTGAAAACTGAATGAGCAATTCTGCTTGTGAAAACTGCCGTTTGTAAGTTCCATCTTTAGACCAGCGTTACTGAGGTGCTGGACATAATGTGGCGTTTCTGTCTAATTATTCCACTTCGATAACAGTGTGTTAAGCAAAAACTGTACAGACCCATAAAATACACACGTTGGACTTGTTCTTTGCACACTGCCTGCATAAAGTATGACGAATTCGTGATATTCACTGATATAACACAACACACACACATTTATGCTCTCTGCAGTCTCCTGTTATCCATTTGCTATAGGCTCGAACTAACTAGAGACCTAACTATATTAACTTAGACATAATATATAATAGCAGAGCCACCCTCCTCCCCAGTGTACCCACACCTCCCATCCTCCATGACACGTACGAAATCTCGTGCCCACCTCACCTCCTACCTCTCCACTGTATACAGCCCAAATAAGTCTCGTATAACTGCTTACTAAGTCCTCTCTCTCAACCCGTGCACCAGACGGCCATCTATAGGTGTGATGATACCAGAGGCTGTGTAATGCAATTTTGACCTCCTGATGATGAGCACATGTGCTCGAAACATGTAGAGGCATGAAATAAAACTTACTGTGAAATAAAATTTT
>Ga0123352_10014298_pt1 | contig 12636 bp, 10 predicted proteins | sample TergutLab28metaG_FD_89700 | JGI IMG/M metagenome (GOLD analysis project Ga0123352, IMG submission 89700) | Labiotermes labralis P1 segment gut microbial communities from Petit-Saut dam, French Guiana - Lab288 P1 | ecosystem: Host-associated > Arthropoda: Insects > Digestive system > Gut ... | reverse complement strand
TATATATATATATATATATATATATATACACATATGTGTGTGTGTGTGTGTGTGTGTGTGTGTGTACACTTATGTATGTATCTACATACATACTGTTATGTAAGTATGTATATATTATGTGTGTGTGTGTATATATATATATATGTATATACGTACATAAGTACATACGTATGAATGAACAGACCACAGAGATGAACACTTCTCCTGTCAAATCACGCACATCAGTAACATGTTCAGTTTGTTACAATGCTGTGCTCCCTAAGCAACTCACTAAGTGGGAAACAGTTCTCAGCACTTACCCAGTTTTGGCAGTGGGTACGGTATGTCAAAGTACTTGATATAATACTCAATAATCTTAACACCAACTTCAAGGGCATATTGTGTCTTGTTGACCTGCGTTGGTGTTGCATAGATGCTGAAAGGAAATCCCTGAGACACAGTAATGGGGTTCAGGCGTTTGAAGTCACTCACAATAAAGCAGCTGAGGTAGGTGACCATGGGAACTGACTCACTGAATTCCACAGTTGTTAGGCCAGGCTCTGGTGAGTCATCCACCTCATTCTGCAAGCAATGGCCAAATGGAATGCTTTACTGTGTTGGAAATGACTAGCAAGTATTCCCTACTTTCATCCATCCTGACATTTTTCTAAGCTGATATTAACATCCTTCAGTAATGTGTCTATTCAGCCCATTATAAACAGTACATGACCTGGCAGTTTACAACCAGAAGGGCACAAGAAACTTTACTCTGCACCAAGCAAACATGTTTTCTCCACCAGGATACACAGATGATCTGGACAGACTGCTCAGCACCTTCTAATTAGCATGGAAGCCAACATATGCTACTAATTGGCAATGAACTTCCATCAACCATCCACCATAACACATCCACAATGACCATTACACCTACATTCTGCTATTCACATTGTCCACTGTTCACCGACAGATATTACTGTGGCATAATAACTGTTCACCGACAGGTATTACTGTGGCAATGTAACTGTTCAGACAGGTATTACTGTGGCACAGTAACTGTTCACTGACAGGTATTACTGTGGCACAGTAACTGTTCACTTGGAATTTCAGAGAAGGAAAGAAAATGTAAACTAAAAATAATTAATCTGGAATATACTAGGCACTGTGATAAAATTCCTTGGAATCCAGGAACTGTGAAGCCTGCACTACATTGCTGAAATCAGGAATTGTCAAGCCTGCACTACATTTCTGAAGTCCAAGAATTGTCAAGCCTGTTTTACACTGCTGAAGATGATCTCCACATCCCATTTTGAGCCAGGTCATTACTAACCAAACATTCACAATCTCTTCAATCATGTCATCTTCCCACCTACACTTGTATCTGAAATGAGATTCTACAACCACAATTTTGTACGTGCCTGCATCCTATCTACCTCATACTTCTTCACCAAATAACTTTTAAAAATTGAGACCTGAAGGAAACTCTCACTATAAAATTTTACATCTCTGCACTCTGTTATCCCTTTCACACTCAAACATTAATCTTAACAATTCATTTTCTCACAGATGTCAAATTTCTTTGTACCATTCACAGTGCAACACTTGTTTCATACACATATAAACATCAGCTATAGTGACACCTTTCGAGAGCAAGCACTCAGGCAAAAGTATTGGAGGCTGTTCCATCCAAGTCATGCCAACATAGCACATAAATTCACTTTAATTAAACCCTGTCTACAAAACTTTCTGTCATATTCAGTAAATGTTCACTCCAAGCAGGACTCTCCAACACATCAACAACCAGTGATTTTTAAGATGCCATATCCAAAACACATGGACACTGCGAGGGTGACATACAGGGGCAGGACATCCTTCCCAAGTCATGTTCTCAAAACACTCACCACTTGGTCCATGTTTGACAGGGCAGTGTAGCCATTTCGCGGCCTCACAAGGTGAATTTTGAAAGTGGGTTTGAATCCAGGTTCATCAAAACAAGGATATGCCTGGCGTGCATATGTAGGCTGGAATTTGGAGGTAGCTATCTTCCTGAAATAAATAAATAATAAATGGGCTGTTGCCTGGTGACAGTGGTTATTGTGCATGTACATAAATATGAAATGAGGATCTAAGAAATTTAAGTCGGGAGGGCTACATGAGAAGCATGCAGTAGCAACATGAGGAGTCTTGGGGACCATCTCAGCGTTTGCTTTTAGACACAGGGAAAACAAGAATACGGCACACTCATTAATAAATTTCTGCCATCCAGTAGTTCAGGGCATACAGGAAGGGACATTCACACTGTGTGTCATTATGAAGGCCAGTAAGAATACGAACTCAGATATGGAGCCTGATGGAGAAGCAGACTGCTGGAAAGAATTCTTTTTGTTAATTCCTTTGTCATAACATGTCAAAACAACGTGCAACAAACAAACTACAATTACAACTGAGAATTCAGGTCTTTTGGGAAGTGACAACGTGTTGTATGCTTTCTTCTGGGTAATTCCCCGGCGTCTGAACTTAATATGCCAACGTTTCAGAACAATCTCTGTTCCATCTTCATAGATGGGTAGGTATGAAGAAATTTCTTCATACCTACCCACCTATGAAGATGAAACAGACAGGGTGTTCCGAAACGTTGGCGTACAAAATTCAGACGCTGGGGAATTACCCAAAAGAACGCATGCAACATTCAGAACATGGCAAAAGTTTGAAATCAAGACGTGACAGTGCATCATTCAATTAGTGTTTCCCTGTCATTTGGAAGGACTGTAGTGCCTTCATCTTCGAGCCATTCAGGACAGGTGTGGGTAGGGCCTGGACACCTGGATCCTCAACACCAGTGCTGTTGAAACCACAAATATTGTATAAATACACATAACATTACCGGCAGTTTCTCAAATGTGGTGCCATTTAGTCTAGTAGATGATTAACAGTTCAATGTACAGTACTGCTTCCATCTTCAGGGATGAATACTGTCTTCAAGCTGGACGATTTACTGCTGCCAACTCACAAGAAAGACTCTAACATTAACAATGGTGGTGAAGAGGAAGTCAGACCATTTGATATTCATGACCAATAACAGATGTGTTCCAGTTAAAAATACATTCAGCCAAAGTGCAGGTGTGTCTGCAGCATTTGACTTTAGGCTTCTTACCAACTGCACACCTAATAAATGGCGACCAATGGCAAGTGTCGACCACAGAGCCAAAAGCTTGTATCTGTGACAGAACCTATACATTTTCCTTGCAAGGACAGCTCTATCCATGCTGTCGAAGTCAAATATGTTCTTGTGAGTCAAAAGCAGTAGCATTTCCTGCAAAACTACCAAATGCCACACCAGACTAAGGGATGTAACATCTCAGAAGACTAAAATAGGCACTGGCATGACAGCCTCAGATCTCAAGTGCATGTGGTACATGAAAAAGGAATAGCTTCATAACTGGCTCTAAAGCACAGCATGTCACAATTTGACAACTTCAACTCTCACTTCAAATTCAGAACAATGTAGACCAGAGCAAACGTTGAGAGTTAGTTGCAACAGGCAGACACTGAGGCCACATCAATCCAGTCCAGACCTTCATATCATATTATTTTAACATCTATGCCTAAATCCTAGATTGCATAAAGGTCTTCATAATTGTTTTCAGTCCCTCCGGTCAATTCTGGCATGGTACCTCAGATATGGTCACAACTGCTGCCTGTCACAACCTTTCAGTTCACCCATTCCACACACTACCATCTGCCATTCCACAGTCTCACTGACAGTGCAGTTCAATAAACACAGCTACGATCATAACTGCTCTGTTCTCTTCATGTTTTATGACAGAAATTCTGTATAAAGACTGAATATTCTCAAACCCACTCATGCACAGCAATAATGCAGTCATTACCAGCTAATTTTGTTTATTTAGTTGTTAATTATAAAGACACCACATATAATGTTCACATTACTGTTCAGAAACATGTGTTGGATGCTATGCAACAATCTGGAAACATCTGCTTTATGGAATTTGACATTATAACACAGTGTTGTTGGTTGTATGTTGTTATTGATAACAATGATGATGATGATGATGATGATGAATATGATGATGCTGCTGATGATGATGATGATGATGATGATGATGATGATGATGATTATGATGATGATGATGATGATGATGATGATACACCACTATATTTTGAGCACAGAGCTGTTCTTCAATACCTACCTCCCTGCCTACCTACCTACATACATTACACAGATTCAAAAGTTTGCCAAGATGACAGCAGAATGCTGAATAAGTCATAAATATACAAATAAACAAAGCATACAAAATATACAGAATTATTGCGATGCAGAATGCTGTAACAGTTCCGTATACAGTATCATAAGCCATTCTTAAACATCAAAAATTCATCAGCAAAATAAAAGCTGTGTGTATTTACGTATCTTCTTAATGTGACTATAAATTATGCCTTTTCATTCCAAAGACTAATGGCAATGTGTGTTAAATTGTTGAAAATCCTGATGCCAGCAAAGTATGCATTTTTTCTGAAAACATGAAAGGCTGGCATTTGGTCTATGAAGGTGATGCTCATTCCTTGCATTAGCACTAGGTACAAGCGAATGTGTCTGAAAGATTTCTTGGTTGTTTACAATTAATTTAATTAATGAAAACATGCATTGGCATGGAACAGACAAAACATGCATTGGCATGGAACAGGCAAAACATGCATTGGCATTGAACAGGCAAAACATGCATTGGCATGGAACAGGCAAAGCCTCTGATTTCCCAATCAGCCTTCTACACAAACTGCATGTTCTGCACTAACCACAATTAAAACAAGTCGCTTGTATAAACATCTTTTCACCTTCAGATGCAGTATGCCAGACAATTATTACAGTCTTTATTATAATGAAAACAAGCAAAATAAATTGACTTAAGAGTGGTACTGTCTCTGCTATAAACATCAGCCTAACTACAAAACATGCTAGATCATTTGAGCAGCATGATTCTTACACTTTTGTGGTTATCAATTTGTAAAGAAAGGAATTTAAGAATAAGCTTTGGTTAGCTAATGAAAGCATCAAACTCTCAAAGTTGTATCAACAAAAAATTACAAGAACACTAAGGTACAGAATGTGCTCTTCAGCACGCATAACAAACTGTAATGTCACAAAGACAATGTGCATACCCACACCATGCACTGCCAACCCACACAAATGTGCATGTGTATAGGATCAGGTTTTGCCAGTGGAAGACAATAACAAAACTAAAATTAAAATTGTGCTTCTGTGTTTGTGCATTTGGACGGTTTTTGTAGTTTCACGTTTTCATATTTACAATTTTTAGTGCATTCCTATTACCAACTTTTATTAACAAAATGTGATTTTAGGTGGATATCAGATGCAGTTGGCTGACATGCTGGTCAGTGGCTGAGAACATTTCTTTTACTGGACACACCTCAGTAGGTGCCTCTGCAATCCATGTGATCGAAAAGGGGCCAGTTTCTGTAACACCACGTTCTGTTCCAGCGACAAAGTACAGAAGTCAACAAGGGTGTTATCAAAACGCTTTATCTTGTGTGCTGTGAGATTATGTACAAACACCAGACCCATGATAGAGCAAAGTACAGGTACAGCAATGCTTCACCTGTCATTCCTCTTACTTCCAGTGATTTATAAAATCACTCACCCAGACGCAGTGCTTTGCTCTTTTCCTAGCTTTCTTAGTTTTGAACCAACATTCTTTTATAAAGTAACCTTCACTATCTGTAAATACAAAGGGCTTTCAGAAAACATTAAACACAATGTTGTGCCCCAAAATTCTGACATCAATATAGGCATGGCACAAGGGTAGCATGAATGCAAATTATTGGGCATGAGATCAGGAATCTCAGAGGGTGGTCCATAACCTCCCAGCTGCTGTGCCATCACCAGTCACAAGTCCAGCTGTCAGTGTGGGGCCCAGTGACTTCCATCCCTCTGCTCCACTTAAGAAGCACCTGTCTGGCAATCAATAAGTAACAGATTCCAACATGAAACAGACTGTCACCAACGGGACACCAATTTCTTCTATGCCAGGATACAAGTCTTGGTGCCAGCATGGAAAAAAATGTTTAAGTCTATGGTAATCACATGGAGGATTAAAGTTTCATGAGCATTGCATATGTTGAACTCAGAATACAGTTCTCAGCATCAGAGTGTCCGTTACCATATTTTGGTAAACTTCCTTCTAATATGCACTCCACTGGCACTCCCATGGCAAAAAACTTGAGTTCGGGTAGGCTACAACAGTGTCGTGATGGGAATGGTACCATTAGACTAGTGTCTCCCAACAAGGGTCCTGCAGAACATATTACAGGTCTGCACAAACTCATGGAACAAATATGCACAGAGTTCAAAATACCATGAAAATTCCAAATATCCCTCAAAATATTACAGAAAAATTTTGTCTAGCAATTTACAATACTGTCTCTTTGTTTTATGGCCAGCAAATGTTTTCTTAGGTAAGAAGTTTCCTGAGCTCAAAATTATTTTGTGGTTTCCTCCCTGATAGAAAGGTTAAAAAAAAAGGTAAAGTGATCCCGTTACAGGCCCGATGCAGCCCAAAGGGTGGGTAGAGGTGTAGCTCTACTCTTCCATGACCGCGGCACTAGAAGGGGGTGAGTGGTCAGCAGCACGCCCCGGCCGCACTTTATCCCCCGGAAAGACCCAGTACCCATTGTACAGGAGACTGGGTGGGCCACAGGGCCGGTCTGGACGGGCGGAAAATCTCGTCCCCACCGGGATTCGATCCCAGACCATCCAGCCTGTACTCAGTCGCTATACCGACTGAGCTACCCGACCCACCTGATAGAAAGGTTGCAAACATGAAATTAGACAGCAGTTTCATGTTAAAATGCTTCTCGTACATTTAAGACATTAACAACTGTCACGTATTTACTAACAGAAGCTACACACCCAAGAGTGTGAAAATATTCAGTGTAACCCACAAAAGTACAGGAGCAGAACACAGAAGTATTCCTGGATAGGAAAACAAGTCAACTGATAATCAGCTATCTACATTTTAGAGGAGCTTGTTCCCTCCATCTCCAGGACAGTCCAAGAAGAATAAGTTGTGTGGACAAAATGGCTGCATTACACGGGCAAACAGTAGTTCAGGGGACTCACATTGCAATCCAACAGGACAAGGGATGTTGTGTGGTACGCAAAGCCATGGTTCAAACACACCAGATACCAGGACAGTTAAAATGGAGCAAATGAGGAAACTAAGAAGGAAGAGAGCCAACTGAAGCACATGCAGTGGAAGGAGTGCCTTCATCTGATGGCCCTGAGAAGGGCTGTAATGCTGAGTTGTGTATCCTCCTCACATGACGGTTTTCTCCACTCCTTGAGGAAGCAAAACACAGCACTCAAGACTCCATCCTCCTTGTGAATGTTCCTGAGATGCAGCCCAATCAGAATCGCCTCCCCTGGGATCCCAACAACTATGATTTGGCTCAATATTGCCCACTGCATCATCTAACCCACTCCCTTCCTACATACTGCAAACATTTCATCCATACAACGTACTCTTCTCAGCCCATTCTTAAGACAGAGGCAGTAGGTACATCTGAAATGTCAGTAACTAATTACCAACTGACAGCGCATCAAATCCCCTCAACAATGCTGCGAGAACTTACAATCAAAAAGCAGAATTCACTGTCAGCAATTTAGCATAGGCATGTATCAATTTACAACTACTGGACACCATCCTGAGCCTGTTTAATCCAGTAACGCCCACCACCTCTTCCTTCAAGATCAATTCTAACAAGCACAGTCTGCATGCACCAATGTCTCCTGTCTGCACCTTCATGTTTCCCAACAAAATGTGTGTGTGCAATAATCATGTGTCCCACTCAGGCTACTGTCTTGCTCACCACAACATCAATTCCATACCTTAATGGTATTCCACAAACATCAGTCATTAAGCTAATCAGAACACCCAGATTTCCACTGAAAGCTCATGCCCTCTCTCTCGTTTCAATCCATTTATTCTCCCTGACACTTAATCCCAACAACACCAATCTACACTGCTCCCTGATTCTGAATTGTAACAAGCACTAACTAAAATTAAAGTCATCTAGCCCTAATTTTGTCACAAATGCAATTTTGGTTTGTTAAACTTTTTATGCGCCTAAAAAAAATTTGTGGTAGGACTCGCTGTTATTAACCACCCTGTACTACACATTGCACTGTTCCGCACTGTCTTGTCTGCACTCCTTTCTATTAACCACCCTATAATACACATTGCACTGTTCCGCACTGTCTTGTCTGCACTGAAAGTGGAAGATCTGTGTCAGTAAAATGAACACTAAACGCCTAAACTTCGGCGGATTTAAATGTTTTTATCATACCTGACAGCATCAGACAGGAGGATTAATTGCATAAACAAACAGTATTACTTACCTAACCTAGGTGGCAAATATTTTTGTGAACCTGGAAGCGTACAATTTGCCACTAACATAAAAATCACGGCCTAACCTCCATGAACGGCAATGTTGATTTCCTTTCTCAAAATGTCAGATACTCCAATGCTGCTGGATTAGTTCTTAGATTTGTTTCGCATCGCGTGTACCGTGGCTACATTCCATTTCTGTGAATTTTGTGTTATCAACCCTTAGACTGCATGGCGTGAAAGGTATATCACAGTGGGAATTTAAGGCAGTACTGACAGTGTACATTTATATAATGGAAATATATCGCTAGAGACAAAAAATAACGGTATTCCGGAAAGATCCTAAATGAAGATTATCAAAAAGTTTCGTAGTGCAAGAACAGTAATTGGCTATTACATACTAGCACATTTCTCGTACAACTGAATTACCATTATCATGCATGAAATGTTATACAAAACCTAATGTTCCACCACCTTAAAATTATGTCATACAAACCTTTTCTCCTGGGTCTTGGAATCGGTATATGTACTGCTATAAAAGCCAACAATTTTCCCACTTAAACTCCCTCTGAATTGTAGGTTAAGATTGTATATTCCTGGCTGAAGTTCTGCGTTGTCCTTTACCACTACCACCCAGAACTCGTTCAGTTTGTACTCAAAAGCATCTTCAACTTTAATCTCACGCTCTTCGCCGACCCTTTTCTTCTTAAAACTGTCAGATTCTTCATTTCCATGAAGGACGACCTCAGTCAGTCGCGTATCGTATATATCCAAGTGTTTTGTATTCACTAACAGGAAATACCTAGGGTTCTTGACATGAATCTGAATTATTACTCTGCCACTGAATGTGGAATTAGTGAGGTCGGGATGAAGCACTATATCGTAATGAATCGGGTCAGTATCTGATGGCAAGCGGTAGTCCAGTTCCCATGGCTTCGCACTCTGTTCCCTTCCGACCTCCATATCAGTAGCTGAATGACTGCTCATGTCAACTGTGCGCGAGATCACACCCGACGCAGTTTCATAGGCGGTGAAATGACTCCACATGAGAATAATCGCGACCACGAGGCAAATGCACAAAACTGCCAGCACTAAGCACGTCGACATGACAACGTAGAAGAGTTTTCCTCGCCCATGCTGCAACTCGTTTCCTGTAGTGGTCATAGTTCTCTGGCCCTAGTATTTAAAACTTCGGAAATGTAATTCTGAAACACCAGATCACAAAGATATGTTAAATTAGTTCCGGCCTCTGTTACCCATTTCATTTCAGTCTACAAATGTTTACACCATATAGCGGGACCTTTCTTAGGAGCGTTCGCAACATTGCGAAAAGCGTCTATTAGCTTCTTGATACTTATCTGTCTGTGTGTCCGTCTGTCCGTTCACATGAAACAACTCGAATCCCACTGGATGGAGTTCCATGAAATTTGATATTTAAGCATTTTTCGAAAATCTGTCGAGTAAATTCAAGTTTCATTAAAATTTGTCAGGATAACGCGTACTTTACACGAATACCTATGTACATTTATGGTAAAATCTCGCTGAATTCTTAATCCAGTAAGAAAGTTGTAGAATAAATTTGTAGTGAAAATCACAAAACACGTTTTGGGTTCAATAACTCTTCTTGTCGAAAGTCGCGCCGTTTATGAGATAATGTGGAAAAATATTTTACAGCAGGACAGGCCACACATGACAGTATGGCGCACGTGCATTGCATGCTGGACGCCTAAGGCTACAAACACACACTCAGAATATGTAACACATTGCTTTTTCACTACAACAATGGTTACACGAACGCGCCTCAATGTTACGTTGTACGTATACTGCCTTTCTAGTTGCATCCATGTACACCTACGTCGGTCCGGTTGTCTCTTCCCTTCACACTGTTTATCTAAAGTTTGTATGCAATTCTAAAAGCTCAAAAGCGTGACACACGTTCCGCCTATCTAATCCAGTTAATGTAATTGCCCTAACAATGCTATTCCGTCCACCATTACGTGCGGTTCTTAGGATCTTTGTACGACCAGATTCGTTCTTCAGAAGTTCTCTTTCGATCGCCCTCAACATATGTTCTTCCGTTAGAGAGACCAAGTTTTACACCCACGTTCAGGACACCGAACCTCCCGTTGAACGGACAACACAGTCTTCCTAGGGTAAAACGGACGGAGCCTGAAGGTGAGTATTCACGTCAATTACTGCCTAGTTCCTTAGTGGTCAAGATGGAGCTTTTTCACAGGTGACCGTGATGGTAACAGTAAAGTTGTTCCTCAGCATGCCATCAAACGGGCAGGGGGGTGTGTGGAGATATAGCTCCACTAATTATTAACCTCTGTATTACGTGTAGCTGAGTGGTCAACTTGAGGTCCCGGCCGCATTGGCCCTGAGCAAAGAGCTCCCAGTACTCACTGAGCAGAAGGTTTGTTGGGCCCCAAAACCACTAAGGACAAAAAGTTTCGGCCCGGTCTGAACCAGACCACGTCTCGTCGGTTGTGCAGCTCCTATGCTCACCGTCACTTAACCGACTGAATTAAACGACTTAGGAGGTTTACCACTGAGCACAACTTATTTATGATGTAATTCATTTAAAGATGCTGTCAGTACTTGTGTAGAGTGAAGTGACTGAACACATTAGGTAATGGAGTGGAGCAGCTGAGGAGGGAAGAGGTTTTGGCGCAATTTCAGGTACTGTGCCGGTATTGATTGGGAGAACTGAGAAAACATGGGAAAATATTGTATAAGGGTGATTGGTGTGGACACATTAGTGCCTTCCACATACATTCAGAAATGTCACCGCTTGTGTTGCTCGGAAAATATTCAAATAAAATGCACAAAGAAGCCCAGTAGGTGTCGACAGCCACGTCTGTATATCTGACCGGAAAGAACGTGCTTTAAAGACTGCATTCAGTTACGGTAGGCTCCAGCACACGGAACACGACAGTAGAAAGGAAGTGCTGGCCGTAATGCGGCACAGTGGCAAGATTTTAGATTCTTCCGGCAGTGAAAGGTAAGTTTATGGAAAGCGACGCTGTTTAGTTTGATGGGTAAGTACCAAGGTAAGACACGTCCTTGCTGCCTCGATGCTACCCTGAAGCTGGAATCAGCAGGGTTCTCCGAACCTTTGTTACGTAGTACCTAGCAATGGCATGGCGCCAATCCCAGGGAGATAAAACCTACGGTATTTGCGTCATCTCACTCGGAGTTGTACGCTTACGTAAAGTGAATCATACCTCGGTTGCCATGGTTACGACAGAGTTTGGTTTGGGAGTGACGTCAGAGATTTGGTTGGTTTTAACGCTAAACTTTGTTGGTTGAGTAGCGAGTGAGTGGCTGGTTCAGTAGTATTCTGATACTGAAAAACACTAACCGCATTCTGCAGCAGGTTTTGGTGTTAGCGATATTCTGCTAGGGCAGTGTCGTACTCTAAAGCGATGCCGTACTGAAAGGCGTCATTCAGGCAGCGTCCCGTCACATCAGGGTTTCTGACACGGCTCTAGCGGTTTCCTGCTCTCACTATAGCACAGTGCCTACCGAGCTGGGCTGACTACAGTCACACGCTCCACGCCTAAAATTCCATCTGTGACCCACTGGTGCGAGACATGCTCCCACTTCGTCCATCCTGATTCCTGGTGGGCTCAGAGTTCCGGCGTTTGCCACTTACACTTGCCACATTCACAAGAACGCGATTTACGACGTGTGTACAGCAGTCAACCGCCAAAAGCGGCATTACGTGTCTGAATTCCAGTCACTCTGACTGTGAAGACCAACATCTTTCGGAAAACAGATGAACGAAGTCGCTGTTTAATACATTAAAAATTACGTGGTGTGTCCCTAATGGAGCCAAATGTACGCAATAATGGATGTTTGTGGAGAAGGTTCGTTATTAACCACACACACATATATGCAGACACACACACAAACATACACACATACAAACACGCGCACGCACGCACACATATTAACACACACATACAAACACACACAAGTACGCACACACGCATACACACACAAACACACACATACAAACGCACGAACGCGCGCGCGCGTGCAAACACACACCCGCACACAGATACAAACACACACACACACACATACACACACACACACCCGCACACAAAAACACACACACCCGCACACACAAACACACACACATACAAAAACACACACATACACACACACGCACACCCACACACACATACGCACACCCACACACACATACGCACACCCACACACACATACG
>Ga0123352_10014296_pt1 | contig 12636 bp, 3 predicted proteins | sample TergutLab28metaG_FD_89700 | JGI IMG/M metagenome (GOLD analysis project Ga0123352, IMG submission 89700) | Labiotermes labralis P1 segment gut microbial communities from Petit-Saut dam, French Guiana - Lab288 P1 | ecosystem: Host-associated > Arthropoda: Insects > Digestive system > Gut ... | reverse complement strand
GTTCATGGCCTTTACAGAATTTTTCATCAGACCAAGCTTTAAATGCATGGATGGCAACAAAATTTTACTCGGTTCCACCAGTGGTTGATTTTCCACATTCATGATTCCTGGTTCCAGAGAGTTTCTGGCAGGCCAATATTTTCTTGTGTGATGAAGAGACCGAGCTCTGCTGTCCCACTCACAAATGAAGCAGCAATATTTTGTGAATCCTTGTTTTAGTCCAAGTAGTAAGGCAATCACTTTTAGGTCACAACAGATTTGCCATTTGAATTTATCGTAATTAATGGCTTCCATCAGAATCTTCATGTTCTCATACGACTCCTTATTATGCACTGAATGACCAACAGGAATAGAAGGTAGGGTGTTGCCATTATATCAGCGCAAGCAACAAAGCCCTTTCCATTTTAAAGAAATGAACTAGATCTTCGTGCTTTTATGGTGCACACAAATCATTACTTATCATTTGGGAGCGCAGTGCTGACACCTGTATCCCTTCCCTAGTAACTATTTTACGTATTAAGCCACACTTCATGTATCATGACAACTAGAGTCAAGGATTGAATTCTAAGTCCATATTTGGTTTCAGCACGTTGAATTGAAGGGGAATCAACTATTTTGTTTGCGGATACATTTTGTGTGTTACCAGTGTTATTTAAAGACGGGGCACAGACCGCTTTATTAAAGACCCAGTCCGTACCGCGCAGTAAACACTTTTCATCTCTGTTATAAAAACCAATCAGTTTATGCTGTAAGTGGCACAAGTCGCTCTTTGTTCTCAGATAAATACAAAACACATAAATACAGTGTGGGCAGAACGTACAGTTGTTGAATGTTAAACCTGTTGGTGCATCACGTAACCAGTAGGCTTTAAGAGGTTAATATACGTGCATCTCACACTTCTTGTCTGCTTTGTGTAAAATTATGAATAAGAGATTTTTGTATAATGGATTTAACCATTAGTAGGTTTCGTGCACAACGACGCAGGAAAGGAGGTGCAGGCGTAACTAAATTTACAGTGAATCGTGGGTCGTGAAAACTTGTGATATGCTGAAGGTAAAAGACATCTTGAAGTCTGTGTACAGAGTCATTGAGAGACATCGAGTGCAAGGTGGTTTCAGTGTTATATTGTAGTTCTGCGTCCGGCTAGCAGAAAGTAACTCTGCTGCTACCATGGCCACCGAGCGTGAAGACGCCAGAAAATGGAAAATATATGTATTTTGGCGTGTTCTGTGTAAAACTGCCAGTTCGACTGTTTGTATAGCGGCATGACACATTTCTGAATATATTAGTCGGATTTAGATTAAATTTTAATTGGTGGTCTACACCAAAACTTATGTGACACATCTACTTTTGATATTCACCGATTTAATGTAGCCAGTTAACTGCAGGCAGCTGGAACATAACACAGCACACAATCTGCTGTAGGTTATGAAAAGTTTTTTGATTAAATGCACAAAAAATGTAATTACTCGAAGAACACTACTTCCGGTTGTGAAACCTAAACCTGAATGAATGAACTCCGTTTTAATTAGCACAAAATTCAATACTCTATTTTAAACTGTCAGAAACCGACCGTACATTGTTCCGTCACGTAGAAGAGGCAGGCTTATTTACATTCCACGTATGCAGTGGAAATAAGGTAGTAGGAATCAGATACTCCATCACATAATTAGTATACAGTGATACCTCGGCTAACGAGTGACCCTTCTAACGAATTTTTCGGCTAACGAAGATTTTTTTTGCTGTTTTTCGGACTCGGCTAACGAATATGGATTCGGCTAACGAATGTTTTAGTGGATGCGGGCGCTAACATAAAACAGCAAACATGAACGGTCGGGCCATTCCGTGAGCTTATTTTTTCCGTCTGTATGTGTGTGACAAAAAAATGAGCTACCCACATCACATAGGGGAGACCCACCAACCAGACTGGGTTGTTTACGTTCGAGATAGCGAGAAGTGAGACGGCTGATAACATAACGGGAAATCACGTTTCGGCTAACGAATGCGATTCCGGAACGAATTATCTTCGTTAGCCGAGGTGTCACTGTATTTGCAATTGCAAAACCTTTACGCTAAAATTATACCAACAGATATTCTTATACTAGTATAAATGATGTTGCACGTACTGAATTTTAAATACCGTTCGAGTTACAAGATACAGTGTTCCTGTAAGTCTACACGACACTCAAACTCTGACATCACCCACATGGCGAAGCTGATTCGCGTTTGGTGGCAGCTGTGTGTCCAAACCGTGCTTTTGAGGCTGAGTATTTGAGATCTCGAACCAGAGAAGTTATTGGCAATTAAAAATTGTCAAGTAACGACATTCTGAATACACGTTGACATGAAAAATTAGTCACTCCATGATATGTGCAAATGTGGATGTGAACACCGAGCCTTGCTTTCAGCGACTTTTCTGCAACGTTCAGAAAAGGGATTTATTTGAAGCTGTCCATGACTGAATTTTCCTATTAATAAACTATAATTATTACGTTGAATGACATAAAGAACATTCAATTAAACTTTTACCTGTGGCAGTCCTTGCATTCGAAATCAGGATGACTTCACAGGGTATTTGAGGCATGTGACTACTCCTCCAACTGATTTGGAATAATTTCCGGTAACAGAACATAATATATTTCGTGTCATCAGTAATAGACGAAAGTTCTACAGCATTTAAAATAATGTAATTGGAAAATAATTGTATTGCCTACTGGGTGATAGTTAACTCCGACTACTCCCCACCCGAGTAGGCACTACAAAATGGTTTGCAGCGGTGGGATGCGAATTGAAACCGTTGGAATACTAATTGAAACAACTTAGATACGAACTAAAACCGAAGGAATTTGAATTAGAAGTATGAGCCTATACGTTTATACAGAATATTTGGCAGTATAGTTTACACCAAGTGTTTGTGAAACTTTGTTTTATTACAAATATGTATCTGGAGCTAGACGCGATAGCAAGTACACTCAGCACATGTGAACGCAGGTAGTTGCTTGTGCATTTTTTTATTAACGCTGCAATGATGACACTACAAATGTGTAGAAATGGTAACATTCCTTTTTAAAATGCCCTCATAGAGAAATTTCAGAAATGTTTTGGAAATTTTGTGCGCAGTTTTCCAAATACCATTTTCTTTTATACATACCTGTTGGAGTTGCTGAAGCAGCTATCATTGGGAAGGTACAAGTGATATAAGGGAAGGTACCAATTTTTTTATTGATTTCCACATAGGTCTGTGATTATCTTTTAGTACTCCCTGCCTTTGATCCTTGCATACCGACTATAGCAGTTCAGGGTACTCAACGGATTTTGTGTTCGTTCAGCATCAGTTCTATTTAGCAAATAAGACTAGAGGGTGAATCGCGCTAAACTTTCTGTAGTTACTGGGAGAGAAATCTGGTTGCGAAAAGGAACAGACTACAATACTTTGCGATGGCCAGGTTAGGTTTATTAACTTAATGAGGAGTAAATTTAGCGTGTGTGAAAAGAGTTGTGTTACTGTTATTGGAATTAGATAGATTGATATTTGGGTGGCCAAATTTATATTAAGGAATTATAATGTATAGTTGGTGCAATTAAAATTTGATTGTTGAGTAACACGTAAACATAATTAGCCTTTGTGCGAGTGCTGGTTAGGAGAGACACGGACTGATCACCCATGTTTCCGAACTCCCAAAATTTTCTCGAGGGATGATTGTGTTTTGTTGAATGCAGAGTATTGTAGGAATTTTATAAGTAAAAATTTGGTTTAGACGTAAACATTATAAATTAGGACGTTGGTTTTAATTGAGGGAATGGATGTGTTGCAATTCTAAGTTTTTAGGAGAGAGAATTTTGGAAACCTACTTCCCTCTTAGCCTTCTATGGTGGAATCTTTTCAGATACCGTATATGTGTATCGGTGCACATCGTGTGTTAGGTTGCCCTAGGAGAGGGATACGCGAGATTAGCAAGCTGATGTAGCCACTTCTTTACGTCGTAGTGAGTAGATGACTCGCTTCTTAGGAATCCATATGAATTTTAAGGCCGTTGGAGCTAGTTTGCACACTGGATATTAGTTTTTTTTTATGTTGCTGAAGGTTATGGCATTTGAATTTTTGAAGTACAGAAGTTTTTAGCGAGACGTCAGTTTGTCCGAAACCTGTGTGAAACCAGTAGTTATGAACACTTGGTGGTAGGAAACTTAGCTTTCCTACAGGTTTCTTTGCGTGGAATTATCACAAGTCCCTTTATTAGTATTGGTTAACCTTAATTTTTTTAGGATGACACCTATTAGTACGGAATGATCAGTGTAACAGCTGACTTGAAGGTTAAACAATTAAAGTTAACGTGACAAAATGTATTATGTTTTTAGATGGACTATTGCTACATTTATTAGATTTTCTTCTGCATTTTGCAAATGTCATTTTGCATATGCTTTAATTTTCAACGAGTTATCTTCAGAGTCTGGATTTACGGTACCAGCACTGAGAAACGTATGGACCTAAAATACAGCAAAAACAGCCTACCTGTCCATGGAATGGGATCCTGAGGAACAGCAAGTCAAGTCCCACATAGCAGTCCAACACCAGCCGCCACTTAACTGGATCAGACGTTGGTGGGCGTGAACACAATGAAAATCGGAAGCTGGATCGTATGCTGACAGCACGGATGCAGACAAATGAAGCTTCGACGACAACGTCTAAGGATGACGCACTGAGTTTGAAGTTTTTTTTGTACTGGATGAAAAGAACTTGTGTAACTTTATAAAAATTTAAGATAACGATTGTCGGGAAATTTAATTTTGATTTTGGGTCTAGAAATGGAAAATATTGTATTTAACACGAGCAAAATGTTGTGATTTGAAAATTTTTAAGACACTGAAATAACATTATGAAAATGGTAGTGAAAACAAAATTATTAAAGACGATAAAATTGTTTTAAATAGAAGTAATGACAGTGTAGTGCAGTGCTAGTCAAAGGCTAGTCAAATATTTTTTGTTTAAAAGAACTTTTTGCGGTTTTGGAACATTCAGTTTTACGGAAACGAATATAATTTTGGCACAGTGATGAATTTTGTTTTTTATGATGCTGTGTACTGTATGTAATTTACTTGAATTGTTTATTTTTATGTGTGTAATTTTAGTTTTGTAAACTTAGAATGTTTGGGGAAGAAAGTTGGTTTATGGTTAAATAATAAATTAAGCATTTGACAAATAATGTTGCACATTTGAGAGATTTTTTAAATGTGAACAGAGTGGAATATTTGTGTATGGTGAAATATCTTGATTGGAAATTTTGTTTGATTATGATGAGTTTATGACGTTTTGAAGTTAATGATGTTGTGGTTAACATTGAATTATTTTGATGACTTTGTAAGGACATGTACATTGTTGCTGTAATTTTGTTTTGTTTTGTGTTAAGATTTTTTTCTTTTTTGTATACCTTTTGATGCGTTAAGTACAGAAGATGCGAGGACGCATCATAGTTTAAAGCGGAGAGAGATGTAATGCATGGACGCAGAGGAATTGTTTAACATTTGGTTTGTGTTTGAAATTTTGGAACTTGTAGTGAATTTTGGTAATTTTAAGCGTATAACCTGTACTTGGTAAATTGGCATGATGGAAATTTTAAATTTGCATTTAAGATACAAATTTAGTTGAGTAATTGCACACTACAGCAACAGACAGACTGCGCGTGGAACATTCCTCAGCAACAGCACATTCCTTTTATGTCGGCATATGTTGTTGCTAACTGAACTTTAAAACGCTGTGTTATGGATTTTGTGAATTGGTGTACCCAAATGTAAGACCGAGAGGCAATACATTTGTGATCAAACCTTCAACGCGAAGAGACACAAAAATCACAATGCTCCGGGCAAGGCCTTGAGATGAGCCTTTTACCTCACATTTTTCTATTCATATCAGGTGAGTGGTGTATGGTTCATCCATACCTCAGACGACAAAGAAAATGATGGAGAAGTGTTTTATTAGCTGTTTTGTATTTTCCAAATTTAAATAAAACAAGAAAATTAATTTTACGCGAATGATCTGCCTTTATATTGTTAAATCAATATATAGTGGAAAGGAATTCAGTTACGTAGAATTTGTTTGTTCTTGTATGTAGATACGTAGACTGTTTTAGAGAATATTCATATATATTTTGCTAGAGAGATGTAACCCGTGTCTGTCTGAGATCCGTTGGGATGTAAGCTGTAGCGAAGTACCGGACAAAATCCTATCCCAAGTAATTCCTTGAATGAGTTATTTTATTATGAGAGTATTGATAAAATTTAGCCAGAACTTGACCTACAGAGTGTGTAGACAAATTAATAAGTACTATGGTTTAGCGAATGTGAAATTATGACAACAGTTTGAATAATTATGTTGAGGGAATTATTTTAACGTAATACTTAGACAAGTATATTGTACACTGAGTGTATACAGAAACGGTTTGTCAGAAACTTGGTGGCAGCAAAATTTGAGATCGCGAAGACCGAAACAACGATAGTAGGACCCCCGCGGTCTCTCACTATTTAGTACCTACTCGGGTGGGGAGTAGTGGGAGTTAACTATCACCCGGTAGGCACTACATAATTAAAGCAAGTTTGCATGTATCCACCCAGTGTTTCGAATATGACAAACTAATTATTTTCAGGCTGCCTCATTTTATTCACTACACACAAACGTTACTATCAGGTTTTCATATGTTATTCACTTCATGCCACACTAAAACCACTTAACGACAACAAAATCATTGTCAGAATATCGCATGGTATTACCCACACTACATTAAACCAGTATACATCACCAGCTAGTATATTCAGGATATCTCACGGTATTACCCACACACCACACTGACACCTGGACACAAATTTTAATATATTTTCGTAGATCAAAACGACATCCTCAACCTCATTCGTAAGTCCATATTTTCGTTTTAGAATCAAAGCTGTAGCATTTAGAAGTGTGACAGATGTATGAATGCTACAGTAAGTGTACTGAGTAGAGGTACTTTAAGAAAACTTGCCATTCTGTGTTTGTTCAAGCATGTAGAGTGATCCTGATATTGTAAACTGCTAAGTTAAAATTCAATGGAGAGTGCTAGGCAAAGAAGATGCTTAAAAGCGTCATGGATAAACCAACTTCGCTCAAAGTTAAAATCCGTAAAGAAAAAAAAAATTTAACCCGAAAATAAATGAATTCATATTAAGGAGTACCTGAAGTAAATTTGCTCCTTAAAGATTAAGTTGCATTGCTTGTATTTAGAAACTGAATTTTCTTTTAAAAAATACCTGCACTGGCACGGCAAACGTTTCATAAGACGTGATTTCTTGTTACTACTTTTTTATCCTACAGCCAAATTAAATGCTGTCCACAAAGCGGAAATACAGTGAGATTAAATTGCTACATTTCTTTAACGCCATACCTGGATATTTTTTCTGAAACACTTTTAATTAAGACGTGAAATGGACGTGCGCCTCCCACCTCATAGCTGGCTGGCTGATTACACGAGAAATAAAAAGACATAAGGAGGAATAACATGGCTACCAAAGAAAGAAAACAGTAGTGTAATTACATCGAACATTTGACTTGCAGACAATTTAAAACTCAAAAACGCTGACGACTGAGATTTTAAATTAAAGTAGATTTATAAAGACGCCCTAAACGTTACAAAACCTATACATACATAAATATCATTAATGTAAGATGTAAAATAATGAGGGAATGTTGCACTAGTCAAGAACAGTTGGCAATTACGACGCACACAACCGTTTTCTCATGAGCCATTACAACGCTACTACACTCGAACTCATTGCAATCAGTTACAAGAACCACTTTTTGGCAAATATGTGGGTATGGTAGGGTGATTGGACTTTTACTGAGACTTCAAATGGAACAGAGGAAGTATCGGTGATTTTGTTTTTGCTTTTGGGGCAGCCGAGCAACAGAAAACATTATACTGTAAAGGACCGGCCAGCTAGAAAAGATTTTGTTTTTGAAGGCATAATGATAAAAAAAGCTCCGTTGTCCAATACCGAAAGGTGCTTTTGACTCCAATACACACAAATCTGGGGCTTTTGAAGAACACTGGGAAAGCCATGAGTAAAAGCAGCAGTAAGTTCCCAAATGTCAGTGATGCCAATATTAAACGAGGAGCTTTTGTGGGACCAAAACTTACGAGGGGTATATTTGACGAGAATTTCGAAGTGAATTTGAACTCAACAGAACTGGCTGTGTGGAAATTCTTCGGGTCTTTGGCCTGTGACTTTCTGGGCTAGAAGAGATGAAAAATTACCTGAAAAACACTTAAGTGTGTAACCGAAGTACCAGACGTTATAATGCAGAATGTCATTTAACATACACTTTTTACACTCACACCTCTGTTTTTTTTTTCCGATAACCTACGAGCCGCTGGTGATGAACACGTTAAGCGGTGTCGCCAGGATGTAGCCAGAATAGAATAAGGGTATCAAGGAAAGTGGGATCCAGTTATCTGGGGAATTACTGCTGGTTTATTCGTAGCGGAGAAAAAAAGTCCGCTGAAGAAAGAAAATATGTCTAAGATACATCTTAGCATTTTCAAGTAGCTCCTTTTTCTATGATATTTTAATAAGCTGGAAATATGAAAAAATATGGTTACATTAATTTTAAAATAATCATATTATTAATAATTATTAATTTGTATTCGTTCTATTAGGTTTTGACTGTTTATCTAGCACACGAAATGTATGCTTTGTGCTCTCAAACACTGTACTTTTTGAGCGTAAGATATACAGTAAACAATTTCCATCAATTCACGGCAGATCTCCATTACACAAATCATAATACCATTGACTGATATTGTCCTTATTATCCAACATGAAATAATAACAAAATGCGAGTTCCGTCCATGTTGTGTGACGAATTAGCATATTACCTAACATATGAATGCACACTGCTTCTGTGTTCATAGCAAATGGATTCCCACAGAATGTTTACATCCCCTTCCACAAATGAATTTTTGTGGTCTATTTAACAGTGCTTTTAGCTGTAATGGTACAAATAACGCCGGATAATTCTATCCTAGGCTATAGTGATTTGTAAAATGTGTGTAAGATATCGTTTGTGACACGATGTAAGGCATTTTTTTCACAGGTTCTGAGGAATATCACGAAGAGCCACAGTTATTTTACAAAATGTCCCGGTAGGGATTCGAACCGGTACTTCGTGAATACAAGCCAGAGGCACTAACGTTTGTGAAAAGCTGCTCGCTGGCATTCCTCTTGCTCTATGTTTAGAATCTCACATCGCACCTTAACGCATTAAAAAATTGTTCATCCAAGAAAACGCATAAGGTAGATACTAAAAGATCAGTTGGAATGATTTATATACTCTGAGACTCATATCGCATAACACATAAATACGCATTGTGGTAAAATTATTTACCGCAATGCGTAGTCTGCATTTAATTGTCGCTGAATCGTACCCTTCGAAGTTCAGTGGTTACTATATGTACAACACTACAGAACCTGACTTTCTACCCCCACATTAATTTCGTGTGCTCTTCAGATGCCCACACCAATTAACGGAATGATCTTCGTACTGGCAACGGAACGTACTTGCTGCACAGAAAGGTCTGTGCTGTGGCGGTACCTTGCTGTGGATTCCAACTGAAATACCGTGGCCTGACTGACACGTTAATCCATTACTGACCACCTAATATACTAGCGTATGGAGTGAACGAATCTAAAAATGACATATATATTGCTGACGAATTTTGGCCATTTAATTTCACGTAAAGAGGTACATGTGTGGTATATCATTTCTTACTGGTAGCGTCATGGGCACGTTTTGCTGTGCAAGATTAAAGGATGGAAATGTAGCTGGGCCACCCTTCAGCCCACATGTGCAAAACACTTGCAAGCAAGTTCTGTGTTACATCCGACTCGCTTAGTCTAAGTACCAGTAAAGCGAAGCTAAATTTGTCAAAAAGGCTTACAGGAGGTTTATTAGTGTAGTTACACTTACTCCTAACTTCGGTGAGCGGTCAACTTCACCATCTGGCCATTTTACCCACAGGGAAAACATCCGTGGTAACCTTTGCTAGGAGGATGGGAAGGCCCCGAGCAGGTCTGAACGTGTAGGAGACGAGAAAAATAATTTTCCATTTCCGCAATCAAACCGGCCTTCTCAACGTTCCGTCCGGCTCCGTTTTGTAACGTATGGGCTTCGTTTTATCTAGACATTTGTATCTCCGAAGCACCTAGTAAGCTAAGGTATTGATTACAGACACTACTTGCATATTCAAAGTGTTGTTATGACAACTCGGAAACTGCTACATATCTGGACACTAAACCGCTTTGTACAAGCTGAAGTGTTGACATAATTTCTGAAAACGTTTTTTTGTAAATGGTTCCATCAAAACAAACAGAAGGAAAGAATTGCATCAACGTATCTTTAAATTAGCGATTAACACTTCTGTATCATTCTCCAGAGTGACCGTAACGCAAGATTCCGCAGCCTTATTGACGATAGAAAAATGCAGAAATTAATTTGTAACTGTGTATATAGATTGTGGTTGTCTCTATTATAGTCCACATTCGGATGGAATTCTGTATCAACACTCAACAACTCGAGCGCCTGTGAGACGGGTGAAGTTAACCAGTACGACACAGCTGTCACTGAAGTTGCCAATACCTGACAGCGATTTTGGTTTCTATTCCTGTGGAGCCAAGAGAATCGGACGCAGTTAAAGAATAATTCTCCTTGGACCGTTTGGCCTTGAAGATACAAGCACCAGAACCCTTCGAGGCGTGAGAAACTACTCACCCGATACTGCATCATATTCCACACGGCTAACAAATCAGTTATATCGCTGTGATAATTTCTAATCTAGCAAAAGAATCAACTGTAGATTATTTCGATTTACGACAAGTATTATTTTATTACGCACTGATAGTAGACCGCCTCTGTGGTCTAGTGGTCAGAGTTTCTGGCTACAGATACAGAGGTCCCGGGTTCGATCCCCGGCGCTACCAGATTTTCTGAGTAATAGTGGATCTGGAACGGGGTCCACTCAGCCTCGTGAGCCTCGTGAGGTCAATTGAGGAGCTACTTGAATGAAAAAAGTAGCGGCTTCAGGTCTAGAAAACAGTGATTAACGGCTGTGGGGACCCGTTGCGCTGACCACGTGACACCTCTCTATCCGCAAAAGTTGGCACTAACTTCGCCGACCGGCGGCAGCCGCTCTGTCGGTATAGTTCGTGTGCGGACTAAGGCCACGGAGTTTAGTTTTAGTAGAGCCAGCTAAACGTCCTGTTCGTTAGGCTCAAACGGCGCCCTGTCCTTAGCAACATTCTTCAGTGTTATGTTCTCAAACATTACCCGCAACACCCCTTTTCGAAAAGCCTCAGTCTGTAGCCGCCCCTAAATGCATCACACGAAATTTTCCTTCAGTAACAAAGACAGAAGACTGGCTTGTTTCCTACATTTCAATATTTCCGCTTCCATTAGGCGAGTGACAACTTGGAGAAATCCAAGCAAAACTGAGAAGCCTTGTCTATAACTTTGACCAGCAAGGACTTCCGGCCAAATTTCATAAACTTTACGGTGGGTCACGCTCCACAAGTGTGTAACCCAACTGATAAATTATTATTATTGTTATCTTTATCGACAAACTTTCCTATAAACAGACACCGGTAATGCGCCTGCTTAGACACGTTATTAACGCAATACCTCAGTTTCATTAAAATCCAGTTAGTACACTTACACAATATTTTATATTATCTGCAGCATATTTCAGCTCGGATGGAGCCAACTGGCTGGAGATAAAATATAGGGCATCATGCGAGAGCACAAACACACTGCAGATACAGCGGCATTTCACAGTTTTTTTTATTGTTCAGCGTTAATCTCGGTGTGCCAGAGTATATAAAATATCGGTTACTAAAAATCAGAAAATAAAAATATATAAAATATGAAGGTCTTTTTCCTTGCAAATGTGGCGCCGGGCAGAGTTTGTTTCCCTACCCACCGGAAAGCGACACTGTCCACTTCCACCAGGATTGTCGATGCTCCAGTCAGTCACGCGCGTTCAACACAGTAGCAGTGTAAAATGGCGGGTGTTTAAAGCTGGGTCCACACTTGTAACGTTACCGCGTAACGTAACACCGTATCGTGACAGTGTGGAGGGGACTCGTGACCGCGTAACGAATCAGAAGTTGGTTATTTGGTCACGTGGCAGCGTAACCAACTTCTGATACGTTACGTGGTCACGAGTCCCCTCCACACTGTCACGATATGGTGTTAGGTTACGCGGTAACGTTACAAGTGTGGACCCAGCTTAAGACGTACATATAGGCAGAGCGTGGTGACTGAATTTCTGACTGCGGAAGGCTCCAGGCCGATAGAGGTGCTAAACTAAACGTCTGAGAAGCGTGTATGGTGAGGAAGCTCAGATTCTTGGTGCATAAGACACTGTTGACAGATCCCCCACTGGCCGACCAGCTACGGTAGTGACGACTGAGACCAAAGACAAGGCTGATGTGCTGATTCAGGATGACGGCAGCATCACGATACGTGAACTGTGCGCCGCAACAGAGATTGGAAAATTGGCGGTTATGGCCATATCAGAGAACATGGCTAGAGAAAACTTTGCGCAAAATGAGTGC
>Ga0123352_10014293_pt1 | contig 12638 bp, 7 predicted proteins | sample TergutLab28metaG_FD_89700 | JGI IMG/M metagenome (GOLD analysis project Ga0123352, IMG submission 89700) | Labiotermes labralis P1 segment gut microbial communities from Petit-Saut dam, French Guiana - Lab288 P1 | ecosystem: Host-associated > Arthropoda: Insects > Digestive system > Gut ... | reverse complement strand
ACATACCTTACGTGACATCTCCACTAGTCACGTACATACCTTACGTGACATCTCCACTAGTCACGCACATACCTTACGTGACATCTCCACTATTCACGTACATACCTTACGTGACATCTCCACTAGTCACGCACATACCTTACGTGACATCTCCACTATTCACGTACATGCCTTACATGACATGTCCACTAGTCACGCACATACGTTACGTGACATCTCAAATAGTCACGCACATACCTTACGTGACATCTCCACTAGTCACACACATACCTTGCGTGACATCTCCACTAGCCACGCACATACCTTACGTGACATCTACACTAGCCACGCACATACCTTACATGACATCTCCACTAGTCACGCACATACCTTACGTGACATCTCAAATAGTCACGCACATACCTTACGTGACATCTCCACTAGTCACGCACATACCTTACGTGACATCTCCACTAGTCATGCACATAACTTACGTGACATCTCCACTAGTCACGCATATACCTTACGTGACATCACCACTAGTCACGCACATAACTTACGTGACATCTCCACTAGTCACGCACATACCTTACGCAGTACTGTTGTGCTATCCATTGGAAACAAAGTTTCTCTATATAACAATATAAATCAAGGTCAAGCAGTTCAATGAGACTGTCCGCGGACACTGGAAACATAAACATCTGCTCCAGACTGTGAAGGACATAACGAGTTTCTGTAAGAACCTTGGAAAACCGAACAGCATATTGCGCAATTGCGATTCGTAATTGACTTACGGTACCGCAAATTCACGGTGGTTTACACAGATTTTTTCTTCAAAATTTTCGCCTGGATATAAGGAACCCAAACCTACACTGTCAAGGCCAAAATATTACTCCACAGTAACGATCAGTACGTGTCTGTCAACCTTCTGTTAACAATCTCAGAACATACATCATCCTCAAGTGAACATACGTGAAAAACGCAAATATTATTTGGTGATTTACTGCTGTTTGTAATTAGATAAATTCAAATTTTACTTCCTTTTGAGCACACATTGATGAACGATATTTGAACCTAGTAGAAACAAGTAGCTGCTTTAATGAATTTGTGAATATATATATATTTTGTTTGTGACTTATTCCTTCTTGGTTTTATTTTGATACTCTACGCACGACGTAGATGAATAACTTGAAAAAATTTTTTCATGTCACGAAGATCGGACAGTTCCATTGCACGCATTCTGTTGAGAATTTAGACCACATATTCTTCATGCACATTGACAAGTGCAAGATGGAAAGATTAAATTGTGTCATAATATTAATTTTTTAATATTTAAACGCTGTGGAACACGATCAATATTTGGCAGGTAGGGATAATATCTCTCATAGCGAACTGACTGCTGTGAAGAGCATTTGAAACAAGAGGAAAACCATGATAATGATCAGCCGAATATTTCATAGTTAGTACACAACTGCGCACAACGGCTTTCAGGTGAGAATGTAGGTGACGCCACACACTCAAACTTTCTAGTCCTTCTTGATCTCAAATTTCCACCCCCCACTTAAGATGTTCGTGTTTATCATCATCTGTGAACAGTGACTGAAAAGTGTCGGTCCCACGTGCTATCATCTCCGAAGGGAAGAACTGTGCAAGTGTCGTGTATGACTGCAGCTCCGTCTTGGGAGGGTAACTGCCAACTATATGCGACATTTTGTCATCTAAGAACAATTTTTTAAATCCCATCTTCCGTGTTCAACAGCGTTTAGTTTCTACAAACCTCCTGAGTCATAAATATGTGTACTACAAACAAGAAAAAACCGCAAACCTAAAAACTTCAACACTGTCGCTTCACACACATCATTAGACACGTAAGAAATATTGAGAAGGAAAAGGTATAAGGAACGTGTACAGACAATGAAATGAGAACTGCAAGAACATATATGGAGCATGCTTAAGTTAAACCCACTAGAGTATGATCATGTGTGAGAGTATTGCAACAGCCAGAAACACGGCAGGATACACGCGTGTTAAAATAACACTGAAGCATTTTCATAAAAGCCACTGTTGCCATGAAAAAACATTAAGTGTTACACATATTCTGAGTGTATGTCTGCATTCTTGCTATAGTTATCTGTCACACAAAGCACATGTGCCATATTATATTGAAATCTGTGGCCTGACTGCCTCTACCATGTTTTTCTACCTTATCTCATAAACAGCGCGATTTTCAGGGAAACATTTATTGAACACAAAGTGTGTATTTTGATTTTCCCTATATTTGTGTATGCGAAATTTCTCACTCCATATCAAGTTCCTTATTTTCGTCAGAGTTTAATTAAACTTGAACTGTCATGACAGAATTTCAAAAAAATTTCAGACAATTTTTACAATAATCCATTCAGTTGCGGCCAACTTGTTCTACGAGGACATACAGACGGACACACATAATGAAGTCAAGAGCCACTTGTTGTAATTTTGTGAATGTGCCAAAAATCAACATGGCCATTCAAACAGGAATCCCACGGACGCACCAGTCGGTGTATCCCAACTGCACAAAATACGTTGGGCTGCTGTCTAAACCACCGTACCCCAACCTGCTGCACATCATTGTATTAATGACCATACAGTCTTTGACAGCTTGCCTTAGCAGTCCGAAGGGTATAAAATCGCGCACCAATAAACCCAGGTGTATGCGGGGTATCTGAGCAGCTCCCATCTCATTTAAATCAGTTTGTCTTGAACTCTGCAGACCAAATGGGGATAGCCACTACCGAATTTCCGTAATTATGGACTTAACAATTGTTACCGTTGATTTTGTGCTTGTCCGGCTTATGTTGAGTCGGGGTGTGTGTCAGGCTACGTGACGTGTTGTTTTGTTACTTTGTCCAAAGTTTATATTCAACATATATGATCACGATTAGAATCCATATAGCAGTACATTGCCATATTTATTGCATATTTTATGTGCAGCCACATAAACACAGCTTGCACAAATATTGTATTGTCGCAAAGAACTGTATCGTATCACTCACTGATGACCACATAATATTTTAATCTAATAATATTATAGAATTGCAATTTTAGCTGTTTTAATAGTCCTTTATCGTCCTTTGGAATAATGAGAAGAATGGCAAATGAACAGGGTGAAACTGATATGACAGCCATGAGGTGGCGACAGCTGTTTACAGCAATATAAAACTATTTTAATAAAATGAAGAAATGTTTGTCATAGGTGTGTAGCCTGATTTTAAAAAAATGTGTATTTGGGTTCGAACAATGCACAGATACACATAACGTTAATGAACTTATTTTAAATGTTACATAATATGTTATATGTTAATACACAGTTTTGTACACATCATCGATTTACTAACACAGATATTATAAGCCGATCCTCTATACAGTCTAAAAACAAAATTAATGTGTTTGTTGTAAACAGACAGACTTCTGAAACAGACGAGATAAATTTGTGTAAGCTACGCAAGACACTAAATAAGTCGATTACAAAAGTCACAATTGTTAACATTAGATATAATGTAACACATAATTTTATGGTACCGTCAAAAGCAGAAAATGTAATTCGCTTAGAAACAAAAATGACACTAAGTACCCGGCCATACTCTTCAATACATTAAAGTAAATGTCCAAGTTCGCCACAAAAATATGAAGAAAAATTGTTACAAAAAATTCAGTTGTGAACAGATTTTTGTTGTTTATCTCAAGACAATATATATTTGGAAAAAATAGAATTCTACTGCAGTTTTTAAACCTTCCATTAGTCTTCAAATTCTTATTGCTTTTATAAAGTGGAAGAAAATTTTCAATCTTTTAACATTTAATGAAGAAGTAAACCAACAATAGGTTTGTAGAAATAAAAAGAAAAGAAAGTATTTAATTCAGTTCATGGAAGTGGAAATAGAGAAGAAATGAAATTGTATCAATCAATACAATACACTTACAGAAAAGAACATACAAATGTCATTAATAATCCGTCTATTGTACATCGAAAACAGGTTTACGGAGCTTCGTAGAGAGTTGTGTGTGTCATTTGGTGTGTATTGGTGTGAGCTTTGAACAGAAACACGCTGTGTAATTTATGTGAGGCCTGCTGTGAATTATTGTCACTATTCATGTGGCAGTACTAAAGTTACTGTTCGATCAATACAGGTTATGTACCGGTATTCACCTTAACTTCCAACGATATACAATTAACATCCATCAGCCTAAATAATCTCAATTCTACCGCATAATGTTATTGCTGTTCAACAGAAATAAAAGGACAGACACACAAACCGTCCCTGCCACTGTACAGTTACATTACGCTCTGCACCGGAAGTTGAGCTGAAATACAGAATGTGTAAGTAAATGTACAATACATCTGGTCACAGATTTGCATATATATATATATATATATGCGTATATGGATTGGTAATATTTAAAAACTGAGTATCAGGAAAATGCTTATAGCATGCAAATCGTTGTGAAAAAAAAATTCTTTTCCAAAATTCTACCAAGAACTTTCTTCTATTACGTTTAGTAAGAAAAAAATAAATTCGAAAAGAAAAAGGAAAGTCACAAATCGCTTTTCTCTGATAAGGCACTGTTACTGCATAACTAATAGCATTACAGATATAATAAAGGACAGATTAAGTTAAATATCGTATTGTGGCCTTAAATGCAGGTAGAGTCACAAATGACTCAAAAAACCAAACGACAGTTCATAAGAAGAAACACAATATTGGTCAAATTACCACTAAGTTAGAAGAAGGTAAATATTGCAGTCTGCTCCACTTTAAAATGACCTGAATACAGAATTAAATTATTGTGAAATTTTCAATACAAAGCGATATAAATAAATTTTCGTGGAAATTTGAAAAGAACTCATGCACTACAATATGTAAGACAAATTTCGCTGTCTGTTGAATTCACCTGCACAAATAAACACTACAACCGGTTCAAATATGAACCTTACTGCAGGTGCAGAAGCTAGAATTGTTAGATGTTGCGGTAATATTTTTTTCACAATACTTTGCAAATATAAAAGACAGTCAATTTAGGTAAAACGTAACAATGAGGGGCGTTCTTGCAGCGAATGTTGTGGTGGGAAAACAATAAGTTTTACTCATTCTGAGGGTGTGTTTGGGGCCCTTGGCATACGAAAAGCCATGCCTCCATTTAGTCCATAATCTCTTCAAAATCGAGTTCTTCGGACAGTGTGATCTAGTTCTTCTTCTTTCGGCTTTCGTTATCCTTCTTTTTCCTTAACCACTCAAGTCTTCTTCCTCGTCTTCCCGTCACCTCTATACCTACAACTGTCTTTTCTTCATGACTTGTTTCAAAAGGCTCTTCTTACAATTGATGTAACCAGAGTAGCTAGGCTACTTAACTTTATCGTGTATATCAAGTTTCTTTTATTAACGTGTTGAAATAAAGAATAATAAGTTTTCCCTAATGAACGTTGCGCCATATCGTGTATGTTTTGTGTTACTGTACAGACCGAAATATAAATAAATATTGCTGTATGTTCATGCACCAAGTGAGGAAAAAATTGATGATTTATGAGGAATTAGAGCAGGTGTTCTATCACTAACCGAAATATCATATAAAAATATTACTAGGAGACTTGAATGCAAAAGTGGGGAAAGAGAGAATATTCTCAAGCCGACAATTGTACAGGAGGGTCTATATCAGGATAGTAATGATAATGGGGTTAGACTAGATAAATTCGAAACAACAAAAAATTTGGTGATTAAGAGCACGAAGTTCCCTCACCACATCAAAAAATCTGGTGGATAAAAGCAAGATGTTCCCTCACCGAAACATTCATAAACATACCTGGACCTCCCTTATTACAACCATATTGACCACGTATTGATAGACAGGAGATGGCATTCGAGTATACCGGATGTGCGAATTTTTTAAGGAAGTTATTTGTGATACAGATAACTACCTGGTGATTGCATAGGTTAGGGAAACATTAACAGTGGATAAAAGAGGCCGCACGGAGGTTTGATAGGCAAAGATTTAACCTGAGGAAGCTTAACGAGCTGGAGGTTAGTTAACAGTATCAGATTGAGATTACAAATATGTTTGCAACTTTGGAGAACTTGAAAGATGACGAGGACTTAAATAGGATTTGGGAAAACATTAAAGAGAATATCAAAACCTCAGCGAAAGAGAGTCTAGATCTACACGAATTGAGACATCATAAACCCTGGTTTGGTGAAGAGTGTTTAGGTTTTTTGTATCAAACGAAGCGGGCTAAAATGCAGTCGGTACAGGATCCAAACCAAAGCAATGTAGATAGTCTGAACAATGTAAGACATTAAGTTAAAAGATTGAGGAACTTGAAACTAACAGTAAGAACAAAAACATTGGGGATTTGTATAGGGGCATCAATGTCTTTAAGAAGGTGTAAAAGCATAAATGTAATATAGTAAAGGATGAGAAAGGTGACCTGCTTGCAGACTCCCACTGTGTTGTGAGTAGGTGGAAGCAATACTTCTCCCAGCTATTCAATGTGCATGGGGTTAAGGTAGATGGGCAGGCAGAAATACACATAGCAGAACCACTAGTACCTCAGCCAAGTGCCTCTGACTTTGACTTGGCTATCGACAAGCTAAAAAGTCACAGATCTCCAGGTACTGGTCAAATACCAGCAGAAATGATTAAACAAGAGGGTAGAATAATATGCTTGGAGATTCATAAACGTATTACTTCTATTTGGAATAAGGAGGAATTGCCTGAAGAGTGGAAGGAGTCCATCGTAGTACCTATTCATAAAAAGGGGGATAAAACAGATTGTAATAATTTTAGAGGCATATCACTTTAGCCAAATATAAAATTTATCCAACATCCTGCTCTCAACGTTAATTCCATATGCGAAGGAAATTATCGGGGATCATCAATGTGGCTTTCGACGCAACAGGTCGACTATTGATCATATATTATGCATTCGCCAAATGCTTGAGAAAAAGTGGGAATACAATGAAGAAGTTCATCAGCTCTTTCTAGATTTCAAGAAAGCTTAAAATTCAGTTAGGAGAAAGGTCTTATATAAGATTCTTCTTGAGTTTGATATCCCTAGGAAACTTGTGAGGTTAATTAAGATGAGTCCGACTGAAACACATAACAGAGTCCGAGTAGGCGAGAATGTGTATGACAGGTTCCTTATGAGGAATGGGTTGAAACAAGGAGACGCTCTACCGCCACTGCTTTTCAACTTTCCTTTAGAGTACACAATTAGGATGGTTCAGGTAAACCAGGGTGGCTTGAAACTAAATGGTACACATCAGCTTCTGGCTTATGCCGATGATGTTAATAAACTGGGAGGAAGTATACATACGCCAAAGGAAAACGCAGAAGATTTAGTAGCTATTACTAGGGATATTGGACTGGAAATAAGTGCGAATAAAAGTAAGTACATGTTATGTCTCGAGATCAAAATGCAGGTCGAAATCACAGTGTGCGGATTAATAATAGTACCTTCGTGAGGGTGGAAGTTTTTGAATATTTGGGAAAAACTTTAACACATCAAAATTCTAACCCGGAAGATATTAAGAGCAGATTGAGGTTATGAAATGCTACGGTGCAGAATCTTTCGTCTTCCAGGTTGCTATCCAAAAATTTAAAGATTAAGATATATAGAACTATAATTTTGCTTGTTGTTTTATATGGGTGTGATACTTGGTCGCTGACATTGAAGTAGGAAAGAAAGCTGAGGTCTTTTGTGAATATGGTGTTGAGGACAATATTTGGACCTAGAAGGGAGGAGGTAATGGGGGAATGGAGGAGATTGCATAACGAGGAGCTAAATGATCTGTACTCCTCACTCAATAATGTGCGGGTGATAAAATCAAGAAGAATGAGATGGGCTGGGCGTGTGGCAGGTATGGGTGAGGAGAGGGGGGCGTATAAGGTTCTGGTAGGGAAACCGGAGGGAAGGAGACCACCGGGGAGACCTAGGCGTAGATGGGTTTATAACATTAGGATGGATCTCCAGGAGGTGGGATGTGGATATATGGACTGGATTGGGCTGGCCCAGGATAGGGACGGGTGGCGGAGGCTTGTGAGTGTGGTAATGAACCATCGGGTTCCGTGAATTGCAGGGAATTTCTTGACTAGCTGCAAACCAGTTAGCTTCTCAAGAACGACTCTGCACCATGGAGTAAGTAAATAAGTTCAATATACCATACAGTTTTGGCACCGGTATTAAGAAGAATTAATTAACTATTGACCTACAAGTTACAGCGCCAAGCATATTATAACTTAACATTGATCATGATCAAAACAAACAGGATATTACATAAGTAATTATTCGAGATATCAAATTGACCAACCTTCCAAAATACACGTTGTTCTAAATTAGGGAATTCAATATCAAGGGAGGTTTAGAAACTGGAAGTGCTAAGGTGTTGGTGTGAAATTTCGAACTTCATTCGGAAGATTATAACAATGACTGGTAATATCTCTGATTGCCAGTTAAAATACGTAACTACTGTTTTGTTTAAGAACAAATATAATTACCTACACATTATATACATAACTAACTTAACAAGTTGCTGATTTAAATTATCGTGCCAAACCAAAATAAGCACCAAAACCAAGCAATAATTATCTGACATGACACTGTGAGATTCGTATTATATTTTGCACTCTCTTTGCCTACAGACACGGCCGTTCCATTTTCACGTGCAGAAGACGGACTGCTAAGAGGCGAAAATTCTACAGGACAACTGAACATACAGAGAAACGTCGTGGTGGCTGTTGTGAGAAAGGAATATATAAACTGTGATATACTTTGAAAGTGATAGCTTTTATTGGTTCTGAATATTTAAGTACAAACTGACACAATAACCGTTACACTTTCCACTCAAACAAATGTCAACACGAGCAATGATTATTCTTATTTTTCCTTTCTTTGCCCTAATTTCACTTGCAGTTCACGGGTCCCTGATAACCACTGACCATCAATATCACCTGATGCACTATACTAAACTCATAAGCGAGGAACACTTCACTGCCGGACGTCCACTTGTGTTAATGCTGCCACTAGCGGAAGAAGAATCAACTAAAAATGAAGTTGGATATTTGATAAAGGAACTGCATAAATCAGGCCGCTGGCCTATACTGGTGTATAATGTCAACTATATGGTGAACGAAAATATGCACACAGAAATACACCCGCACGGTAATTACATTATACTGATGTCAGGACGTTGTAAGGAATGGGAAGAACATATTGCACGTTTCCGGCAGCAGCTGTATGAATTGTCTTTAGGTAACAACACGTGGCACTCGTGGAATCCAAGAGGCAAATTCATTTTCTCAGTAATGTCAAATTGCATTAACGTGGAAAACACAAAATTTTCTGGAGCCATTCTCAATGAAATTTGGCTTAAAGAAGTTATGAACGCTGCTGTCCTCTTCCTGAATTCAAATGAACACGCAAGTAACGATCTGCAACAAAAAACGAACGATCCAGCACAAGGCACGTACTTGGAACTGCACACTTGGTATCCTTATGAGAATTCAGAGAGATGCAATCCAGCTGAAGGAACTGTACCGGTGAAGGTGTTCACAATGCGAAGTCTGAGTGATATTAGGAGAAGCGACATATTTAGAGGACAACTTGTTAAGAATTTTCACGGTTGTCCAATGAGAGTGAATGTAAGAGTTTTGCCCCCGTTTGTGAATGAACCTGAAAACGATAATAACAAAGACTATGACCATCAGAAATTGTTCAAAGATGGATGGGAAATTGAAATGTTAAGGATAATTGGAAATAAACTCAATATGTCACTGGATATTGCGGGTGTTGAAAGTGTTCTGGATGTTATATATTTTGAAGAGGAAGTCCAACCATTTATATTTGTCGGGGGGTTCGCTGCGTTTTCTTCTGATGTCGACAACTTCTGTGACTATTCACGGAGTTACTTCACCGCACGCGTAATCTGGTACACACCGTGCGCAGTAAAATATCAAAGATGGACCCGTTTCTTCAACATATTATCTGTAGACATGTGGATATGTTTTGTTTTGTCACTGGTCTTGGCTGTCGCTACAGTCAGCTGCATTTCAAATTACAGCCACAAATCACACTCGCACGAATCAAAATCTTACAGCAACGTTTTCAGTGTTACATCCAATATTATAGCCGTCTCACTGTCAGTGTCTGTAAACACACAGCCTCGTTCTGCACCACTAAGACTCTTCTTCTTCAGCTGGGTGTGCTACAGTTTTGCGATCAGCACAGTGTTCCAGGCGTATCTCATCGCGTTCCTTTTCGAACCCGGATACGAGAAACCAATCAGAACAGTAGAGGAAATGTTAAAATCCGAAAAACTTTTCGCCTTCCCTGAAAATTTCCTTACTTATTTTTACAATACTTCAGGTTCTGTTGACTCAGCAGTTCGCAAAGGAGCGGTACATTGCCAAGACGAGTATACGTGTTTAACATGGGCAACTGTATACCACAATATTTCAACAATTTTAAGCGATTTCGATATTGAAATAGAACGTTGTAGTAAAAATTGGATAGATGAAAATAACAGACCAATACTGTGTGAATTGGAAGATGGTGTTGTTAGAACAATCGATCTTGTTTTTTTGGTTAGGAAGAGAAGTCCCTTTCTTGAAATTTTGGAAGACGTAATAGGTCGCATAATAGAGGGAGGAATTTTTGCTCGTATGAAAGAACAGTATATTGATGAAGAGAAATTGGATTCTAATTTTTATTATCCTACTTCCGATGACACTTACTTTTCTATCAGTGTCAGTCACCTGCAGACGGCGATATATCTCTTGCTGCTGGGATATGTACTGGCACTTGGTTGTTTTGTAACTGAAATCATGTGGCACCATTACAGGTCAAAGTGGTTTGGACAGACAAATACAGCACTCTGAAACGGCCATAATTAAGTTGTCCCTGCTGATAAACCTGCCTGATTTCAATCTGCGTGTTTTCGTCAGTGTTTGTTACATGACCATAAAAAGTAAAGGATTCAATTAATTTATTTGACACCCCTAGTCACGGTGTATGGGGCAATTATTGGATAGTGTATCCAAGTTCTCTGTAAACAAAACTTAACTTTTGTAATTATATTCCTTTAGATAAAAGTTGTTCTAAATTTTGCAATTTTCTGCCGATTTAAAAGAAGGTGTATTGAAAATTATAACTACCATATTTACCCCTAATTATTGTTAGCATATCTTCAGATGGGACTCTTGGCCCCATTGAACAAATGGACAGTATAACAACAGATTTAAAAATGTGCAAGTCCCCGTAACTCATTTTACGGAAATAGTGTAACAAAGATCCAAGTTATCGCCAGTAAATAGATGATATTTTAATTGCCGATAAGGAATTAATTGCTCGCAGTTCTGAGAGAAAATTTTCCATTTTAAACTTACGTGTACTTCACTGACAGTACTGCTGACTGCACGTGCAATGTGTGTGTGTGTTCGAGCATCTCATAATTTTGTTATTTAGTGTAAATATAATTTGTATTCCAGATAATAGAGAACATAGCGCGAAATATATAGAACAATTATATAGGTAGCAGCAATAAATTCATGCAGCCTTCATTTATTCTAATCCTTATCAAGGGTAATTAAAAGAAATATTTTATCCTGGATCATGAAAATAACCCCACTTGTCTGAAGGACGCTGTTTACACGCGTTAACTAAAGAGGAACGAGGAAGCTTTAAACGGCCCGCTTTCAATACCCTCGTCCTCCATGTTTATATTATTGTCTAAGTCGTCTCCCTGATTATTCTGTTTACCTTCCCTTATAGTTTCACTCACAATCCCCTCCTCGAAATTAAAACTTCACTTTTCTGTTTAGTTTTCTTTTTCCCGCTGCCCTTCCCAACCCTGTGGGCGTGAGCAAAAAGCGACAGTTAGCTTCTTCATGTTTGCCTGCGTGCTTTTTTGTCCGTCTGTCTATCAGTACTATATAACAACGTGGCCACAAATAATCGGATTTCAATTAAATTTAATGTTTCACTACATTTTAAAATTCTTCCAGGAAATTCGTGTTTCATTGAAAACTGACAATAATTTAGGTTATATTACATTACGAACTATGTACTGTTATGGTAATATCTTGCTGAATTGATTTTTCATTGTTACACCGTGCATGTTGTCGAGTTACTCAATTAATACACTAACTAATGCAATTATATAAAAGTTACACATTAAAACACTAAAACTGCTCCGACAACTTTTGGTCCTAAGACCATCATCAGGGAGCTATATTTTACTTCCTAAAGTCACATTAACAATAGTAACTGATTAACATCGTTGTACTAGTAGGGTGTTGTGGCAGCATGCCGTGTTGTGTAAGGTTATGTTGCGAAGAGTGCCCTGCTATGTGTAACAGTGTGTATTAATTGAGTAATCTTACTGAATTTTTCACAAAATTAGAAAATTTTAATCAATATTTTTCTTTTAGAAAATCGTGTGTTTTATGAGATAATAAGAAAAATGTCATGTTAGTATCATACACACACACACACACACACAAAATAGGTAGCTCTACAATATGGCAATTCAGCCTTGCAATCCAGATAACTAAGGCTACAGACAGGCATTCAGTGTATAAAGTACTATTGCTTTTCTACAGAAATTATTTTTACGCGGAAACTCCTCACTGTT
>Ga0123352_10014292_pt1 | contig 12638 bp, 10 predicted proteins | sample TergutLab28metaG_FD_89700 | JGI IMG/M metagenome (GOLD analysis project Ga0123352, IMG submission 89700) | Labiotermes labralis P1 segment gut microbial communities from Petit-Saut dam, French Guiana - Lab288 P1 | ecosystem: Host-associated > Arthropoda: Insects > Digestive system > Gut ... | reverse complement strand
GGGGGTGGTGAGACTGCGGTTTTTTTAGTATATTTGGGCGAGCTGTCAATGTCTACCCGGAATTCCCATTTTAGAGTACACTATGACTTCTTATGGGCTTTGACTCTGGTAAAACGTCTCTAAATTATTATTTACCCATTGTCGAATTTTCTGGCAAATGTAGCGCCCTTTTGCAAGAATTACTTTACCGGGAAGTGTTTATCGTTCATTAGCAGGAGCAAAACATGACGTTGGTTGTTAATAGTGACATTCATATTTGATTTCTTTGTGAGGGTTTAGTACGCTGAAAGTAATGGCTCACGCCTTGTCCGTATCTTGTATACGAAGCGAATAGAGTGCAGTGCAAAGATTTATACCGTATGCTCTGTTTGAGTTTATAATTTCTCGTTTTTGAGTTCCAGCAGTTAAGGAGACGACACAACCCCTACCATAATCGGGTGTGATGTGTATATTTCCTGTCAGAGCAAGATAAAAGTAAAATTGGCCAAGTTCGCCCTGGAACAGTCCATGAAGGCCCAGATGGGGAGTAGAGGTATAGCTCTACTCTTTCTTTAACTTCAGCGCTAGGTGGGGTGGGGGGTCAACATCACGCCCTGGCCTCTTTACTTCCCCCCCCCCGGAAAGAGACCGGTACCAACTGTACAGGAAGGTGGGTGGGCTCCAGGTCCGGTCTGGATGGGTGCGGAAAATCTCGCCCTTACCGGGATTCGATTCTCAGACCGTCCAACGTGTTGCGAGTCACTATATCGACTGCTCTATCCCGGCCCACATAAGATCAAGCGTCTACTCGAAGGAGCAAGTTCTATGTAGAATGTGTAGTGTCGATGATAATGGTTGAACATGCTTGTGGCACACTGGTGAAATGACAAAGAGATCGGAGTCTCAGCACCTTGCTGGGCACAGAGTCTACATTAACTGCTATCGGATCGAAACTGGATCTCGGTGGTGAAAACCCGGTAAATAATGGCCTGAACTGTAGCACATCGTCTAAGGCTAAAGTAAAGGAGATAAATACAACGTATGATACAAAACAGGTCACCACCGGGCTCTTGCTGTCGTCGCCATGACTTCAAAAGTGCACAAAATTGTATTTTAGAGTAACGATTTTATCAACTGTACTTTCAGTCACGCTTGTACAGCCCCATTGAAACACCTAGGCTGCTTGTATTCGTGGTCATTACCACAAGGCTATGGGGACTTCAACTCCATGGTGATGCAGTAGGACACTCAACCCTTCCGCTTGACATCTGTCAGAATTAACAGGAGAGGATCGATACCTGTCGAATATCGTAGTTCCCTTGTGAATAGTCGTCAAATGCTTTCCCTTCCTTTCCTTGTCTAATCAGCGGCAGTTTGTAATTTTTGTAAGGTTTGTTACTCGAGCTGAGAAGTGGAAATTGCATTTCTGGTCGAAAGTTTTCACGAGTAATAATTCAGTACTTAATTAATTCTTAAACAATCATCTTGTATATGCGTGTAATAGTAGCCTATTGCCGTGCACAACAGACTTGCAGGGTATAGCACGTACTGTTTACGAGGGCCGGAACACTGAGTTCCTGTGCTCGAATCCTTGCGTTTTCCTTGCACGTGTTTTATCTGTTTAGGTAGTAAAGTTAAAAAAAGGTAAAGTTCACCCTATAACAGGCCACGAAGGCCCAGAGGTGGAGTAGTGGTATAGCTATACTCTTTCTTTAAGGTGGGTGGTCAAATCCACCCCCCACCCCCGCCGCTTTGCCCCCGGGCAAGACCCAGTACCCATTGTAATAGGAGGCTGGGTGGGCGCCGGGGCCGGTCTGGACGGGTGCGGAAAATCTCGCCCGCCCACCGGGATTCGATCCCCGGACCGTCCAGCCCGTAGCGAGTCGCTGTTGCTACTGCCGCTATCCCGGCCCACTCTATTTTGGTAGTGGCAACGCTAAGGGCCTGTCCCTTTTCTGAGGAATCGTATCAGATGTGTACGAAATAAGATTGAAACCTGTGGAAGCCGGCGGCCCTATGCAGCATGTCCTGTATCTCCAGTGCGCATTGTTCAATTGACCCTTCAGTATTGGCCTCGTTGCACTGTAAGGACCTTTAATTCTTCACTTGCCGCCTTCCCACCGTACCGCATGGACGTGGCTACGTCGAAGAATACTATAAATTTAAAAACTCTTCGTCGTAGCTAGATGGAATTTAAACCCGAGAGTCACCGAAAGTTTAATAATCAAGAGTAAAATCGCCCGTTGTAATCCAGCAGGAAATAATTTCTTTCGTGTCCGTATCCGTCGCTCCCATTTCCATTTCCCTCGGTGCACTCTTACCCCTACCTCTCTCCATTTCTACCTAACTCTTTTCTCTTACGTTAAAGAAGATGAATCTAGTTAAAGCATGGGTCTTCGACCTGCGGCCCCTCAGGTTGCCCGCGGCCTCATTTTTAATTGTGTTATATGCTATAAAATGTCACAATAAATTAGGCAGTTAGGTATGCTACTTACGAGGACGAGGCGCATCACGGGTGGAAAAATCACCACGTTTAACTGGGCCACCCAGTTTTTGACGGTGGCATACGATGGTGCATGTTCCCCCAATGTTTCTATCAGAATGGCGTGAATTTCCTTCGGCACCTTGCCTTGCAGGGGGGATGGGGGTTGGGGTATTTGATGACAGCTCGCGTCTCAACGCTGTTGAAATCACGCACGTCGCCTGACCTTCTTCCTTTCAGCCTCTGTAATAAGAAGAGACTTGCAATTCGGCACATGAACAGACCCTTCTTTCCAACGGCACTATCGATTCCGTCCTACGACATTGGGAAGTAGGCCGGGCTAAGGAATTATCAGCACCTCCTCGTACACTATTAGGTGATACCGTCTCTTTCTCTATTTCTTTTCGTTGAATAGTTACATTAACTAATAAACACACCATACAGATCTAATATATTGGATTTTATTCAGCACTGCTACATGTTTCGGCTGTCTACATCAGCCATCATCAGGTAGGCATCGGTTCACAAAAAGTGTAAAGAGGAAAGGCCCGTCTAAACAAACAACGGCGTAAAATTGTTATTGTCATGAAACTGTGATATTAATCTATATTCTGCATCTGATACTGCATTGGTGTATACGGACTGCTAAGGATTTTTCCACAAATCAGTTTGTAATCTTTTACCTTGTCTTATTTTATTTTGTTTTACACTACAGTTTTGTGTTCAATCCCATACATTGGTTTATACCCAAGAAGTTTCTAATACAGTCTCTAACGTTATTATTCCGTTTTACGGCATAACAATTATCGATATTTTATAAAAATAAAAATTTCACACCACCGTTTATTAGGAGAGGCCTATTGCCTTTCTTTTTAACCTTTTCGTGAACCGATGTCTACCCTATGATGGTTGATGTAGACAGCCGAAACATGTAGTGATGAAAAGAAAGTAATATGTTAGATCTGTATAATGTGTTTATCGGTCAATATAACATTTTTAATGACATTCCACTTGCTGTTATTTTTCCTCGTGAAGCCTGAGAACAAGTCCTCAATAATTGGTGTGGCCCATTGCTTTAAATAGTTTGGAGATCCCTGAGTTAAACGTTTATCAAACGGGTGGCATAATCCCTAAAATAAAGCTGTCACACATGTAAATTTGTGAACACTAACATTTTCTTCAGAAGGTATGAGAACTACCTCACACGTATGTTCAGTCCTAAACTGTCTTTGCGGGTATAAATCTGGGCACGGCATTTTAAATTCCGATTGGTTTTCTCATGGCAATACTCCAAATCTCAATTAAGCTTCATCGTACGCCGAGAAGGGTATCAGATGAAACTGCAAACGTGTGCGCAAGCCATTTCAGTAACATTACTTAAAAATAATTATTTTATTTATTTATTTATTTATTTATTTGTCTTGGAAATACAGTTATTTCTTCGTGTAGTACTGTGAATGAAAAAGTCAAATTTTGTTAAGAACCGCCAATACAGTTATTCTCGTTCTAAAGCACAAACATAAAACCTTAAGCGGAAGTGGGGGCATAGCTCCACACCGTATACTAGACATCAGAGAACAGTGACTGGTCAGCATCAAACTCCTGGTGCTTTACCTGCGGAGAATGGGGCTGCAGCACCCTCCGGAGAGGAGGCGGTGTGTCGCCGGGAGCTGTCGTGGAAAGATGAGACAACCCTCTGTGTCTATTGGTAGTCGCATCCCGGTTATCCATAAGGCAGATAGTCTTTATACTTAATGTGGTGGATTTATGTCCTTCTTACCCCGATCTCCAAGTATTACAGCCAAACACAACCAATTTATACATTCCAGTTTATCATAGTTATAATGTGCTGGACATAATGTGCAAAGAATTCCAAGCTTGAGAACATTCAGCAGTAGCTGCAATACTTGACGTAGAATTTGAAAATGAAGAATCTGTACTCACGTGGTTTTCTTCACTGGTTTCTTTAGCCTACGGAAACATCCGTTCAACCATAAACACAGCGATGCAGAATCCAAGACCCAGGAACAGGAAGACAAATGCAGAATGTAGATCTGGCAATGTGAGTGTCGAGGACTTCTCGTGAATCTGCGTGTCTCTTCTAAGTGTCCAAGAAAGTTTCATCTCTCTCCACCACTGAACAACCAGTCCAGCTTCCACTGCATGTTTGATAATATTGATCCTATCCAATAAATGGTTTCCTTCAGTCAGATACATGACGAAAGTAATCCTAAGGAAAGTGTCTTTTAAACTGTAAAATAGAGGTTTTCCACTTTGTTCAACGGGATAATTCGCTGTTAAATATTCAATATAGTAGCTTGTCTCGAATACAGCAAATTCTCCTTTTATGATCGTTCGATAGTGACAGTTCGTCCCGTTTTCTGCAGTCTTTTTCGATTATTTATCATCTTCACCAATATTTCGTCAGTGGAATCATTAAAATATTTGTCAAAACCTTCGTGAAACCCATATTCTACATCAGATTCAACAAGCTCTTCAACATTTTGGATCTGGTATTCGAAACCCGGCTGTATCAAGAAAGTAGTCAAGAATGTGAGGTAGACGATGTCGATGTGACGGCGATAGAACAACCACAGCAGAAACAGTACTCTTAGCCTGGTTGTACGAGGCATGTCTGGCACCGATACCCCCTACAGAGCTGCCCACACGCTGGAAGAAGACTTGCTGATGTTCGCGTACGTCGACGTCTCTGAAGGATCTGCCCTGCTACTACGTGCCATTCGCCAAAGTAGAAGAACAACTGCCACGCACACTGCGACGAAGGTTAGCCACGTAGTCAGTTCGAACACCAAGAACAGACTTTCCCACTTTCGCGACTTCTTTTGCACGTGGAAGATGCCAAAGGAAGTAATTTTCAAAGTAAGGGACAGTGCATTCAGATACGTCGCAGAGTTCTGTGTCCAAAAAGAAGAATGTTCCAAATGCTATGTCAGATATATTCTTAATCAGGTGGCCCTTCATCCCTGTCCACGAATCTTTTCGAAGCTTTACACCCCACATTTATATGCCTCGCAGCTTCAACTGAAATGTCATACAACTTATCCGTTATTAAACAGAACAGTCTACACTCCAGTCCGTCAGTACGTCCATCGTCCGAACAGGTTTCGTTCTGCATGAACACAAATGGCTCTATACGCATTGATATTACATATCTTCAAATCTTAAGGAATCTTTAGAGGAAACAGAGATGAACCAGATAAGAAATGACCACCATTTTCAAAGACCCATGAACTTACTTTGACTTCCTTTACCTGGGTGCAAAGGTCAGGCGATTGGTACGGATACCAGGTGTATAGAACCAGTGCTTGTGTGAGGTCAGGTATTGCAGCCACTGCGTTCACGGCCCTGAAACTCCACAACAGTTCCAACACTTGTCGCACCAGCTCTCTGCCTGCGTTGTGCTGCTCTGGAATCAGAACTAGAAACTGTCCCCTCGGGTTCCACGATGTTCGGGCCTTCAGAGCATGAAGCTGTAGCTCCAACTTCTGAATTATTTGTACAAATGTGACCTGACAACTTGTGATTATGACGTTACTCCGATCTTTGTACATTGGAGTAATGTTTCTTGTGTGTCCAGGCGTCGAGGTGATTATTGGCCATTGTGTCTGAAGATGCAGGAATTTTTGCCACTTGGTCGTGACTCTCACAATTTTCTTATGTGTGGCCGGTAACAGAAAGAAGTCTCCTTACCAGAGTGTGACTGTTTGGTACAGATATCTCTAGAGTTCCACCAGGAGAGAAGTGCTTTCTGCTAACATCTAGCACACAGCGAGGCAAATGAAACTGTACGTTATGATCTGTTTCGGACGAAGCCAGTTGGAAGGTCAGATAAGATATTAGCAAGAGAATTGACTGTTTAGAGAAAGAGGATTCTAAAAGCTTAATTCTCAATGCGAAGCTAATACGAGTGGCTCCTTGCCCTTTCGTAGCCTCTAAGGTTATAAGGTAAAAGGAACGTAACTTACGTCATTAATACATTGGGCAGCACATACATCTGTTTACCTAATTCCTCTCTTACCTAGTAAACATCTTTCGCTTTCCATCGTTTAAAACAAATATCATTTGCTGACTTTCAGACTTTTACTCATTTGGGTCATGTACGTTTAGACTTGCGTATTTGTACATTTGTGGTCAGTGTATTGAAACAAACACGCCAGCCAAAGAAACCACAACTTGTAGCGCAGTTACTCAATTAATACACCAACTAATGCACTTACATAATAGTTACAAGTTAAAACACTAAAAATGCTCCGACATGTTTCGGTCCTAAGACCATCATCAGGGACCTATATTTTCCTTGCTAAATTCACATTAAAAATAGTCACTGATTAACTTCGTTGTACTAATAGGGTGTTGTGGCAGCATGTCGTGTTGTGTAAAGTTATGTTGCGAAGAGTGCCCTGCTACTGGATGTGCATTCTGTGCTTCGCTGCAACGAAGCACAGAATGCACATCCACATCACTGTAGCTGCGTTACAGAAGAGCAGTAAATTAAAAATTTGTAGGCAAATACCTGCTGTGTATGTAATAATGATATGCAACATACAGGTAAACTGTGTGGGGAAGATGCGGGTGACACAAATAGCAACTACAGTACGTCAGATGACTTTCAGTCTGTTCTGCAGGCTGATGGTATGACTGTGGGACCGTTTGTTTTGCCCTTCCGTTTTGTCGCTAAGTGAAGGCTGTCGGTACTTTGAACCGTCTACCACAACAAACTTTTGTCCTTATTTGGACGTTAATAATTAGTGTAACAAGCACTGGTACCGAATAGACTCGAAAACGTAATAACGAATGCCGAAAGGTAAAACAGCAGACTTTTTATCCTAAGGAAGAACGTAGGACAAAGTGGCACTGGGACAGGTTCTTTTTACCCCCGAGGATTTCGGCTTTCTCCTCCGTCATTCCACCAATACTCCGTCCTTATGCATTCATCTGTCGCGGAGGCTATGCGATTTTAGCAATTTTGCAGTGTCTTTAAATAAGACACTTCACCGCCTGGGGGTACGCTGCTGGTGGCGCAGTTGGTTGAGGCACTGCGCTACAAGCCGGAAGATCGCGGGTTCGATTCCCGATGGTGTCATTGAAATTTTTCATAGACATAATCCTTCCGGCCGCTGACCCTGGGGGTAAAGGCGGCTGCGCTACAAGCCGGAAGATCGCGAATTCGATTCCCGATGGTGTCATTGAAATTTTTCATTGACATAATCTTTCCGGCCTCACTATGACCCTGGGGGTAAAGGCGGCTGCGCTACAAGCTGGAAGGTCGCGGGTTCGATTCCCGATGGTGTCATTGAAATTTTTCATTGACGTAATCCTTCCGGCCGCACTATGACCCTCGGGTTGACTCAGCCTCTAACAGGAATGAGTACCAGGAATATTTCCTGGGGTTAAAGGCGGCCGGTGGGTAGGGCTGACAACCTTACCACCTTCATGTTCCGATTGTCTTGAAATCTGGGATCCTGAAACTCCTGGAACCCTCAGGGCCTCTCCAAGCCTGTAATGCGATTGCTTTACCTTTTTTACTTCACTCTCTGAAGGGATATTTGGCACTGACAGTTGTATATATTTGAAGATCCACATTCTAAACGCGAATCAGTGAACGTAACATATAATGTTAACTCAGGGGTGAACAAATTTTCCAAAAATATGGGAGCCATCTCGAATTTCTGAGCTCCATACGAGTGACATGACGCCCGGGATTTGTGGACCCCTGCTAAAACATTTCAACAAGTTTCTCCGAAAGTCTTTGTCCACCAAAGTACACGGCGTCGCACCCTAACGGACAGTAATCTTGTTCGTTCTTACGCCGTGTAATCAAATCGTGAGTTTGCTGTGTTTATTCATTCTAGACAAATGAACAGCTTCCCACGAATAATGCGGGATAGGACTGGCGGAAGTTATCACTTTGTTGAACCACAAACGTCAGAGCTGTGAATAAGAATGCGTTTTCCTTACAATTACAGCCTTTTGAATTGTTAATATGACATTACGGGCGTCACAAATCAAGTTTGTCCATTGCTTACGTCAGACTACGTGCTATGTTGGTAAACAGTTTTGAAAAGTATTTGTCGTTTTTCGATGTGTTTTACTCAGACCAAGACCGAATGTTATCAACGCTGTCTGTTCACCGAATGAAAAATCCCTTTCCTTACGACGTAAATGTTTGCATAGGTTGAGGTATACTTTTGTGTTTTGCGGGATATTTATTATGTCCATTGCGCAATAGTGTCATAAGAGGCATACTTACTTACTTACTTACTCCATGGTGCAGAGTCCTTCTTGAGAAGCTAACTGGTTAGCAGCTAGTCAAGAAATTCCCCGCTTTTCACGGAACCCCAAGGTTCATTACCGCACTCACAAGCGTCCGCCACCTGTCTCTATCCTGGGCCAACCCAATCCGGACCATATACCCACATCCCACCTCCTGGAGATCCATCCTAATATTATCCACCCATCTACGCCTAGGTCTCCCCAGTGGTCTCCTTCCCTCCGGTTTCCCCAGAAGACCCTATACACCCCCCTCTCCTCACTCATACGCGCCACATGCCCAGCCCATCTCATTCTTTTCGATTTTATCACCCGCATAATATTGGGTGAGGAGTACAAATCATTTAGCTCCTCGTTATGCAGTCTCCTCCATTCCCCCTTTACCTCGTCCCTCCTAGGTCCAAATATTCTCCTCAATATTCCCTACAATAAATAAATTCATACAACAGCGAAGGGAAACTAACTGACTAACGAACTAAGTAACTAGCCGAGTGCAGTCATTTTAAGAAGCTTACAGTCGCTCACATAGTCGACCAATTTTCTGCCTTTTATGGAATACAACAGTTCATTCCGATACTTACAAGAGCCTGGCTCCGGTCACCCTGCTGAGCCAGATCAATCCACTCCACACTTTCATATCTTATTTCTTTAAATCAATTTTAATACTTTATCATCTACGTCTGTATCTTCCATGCACCGTTTTGCCTTAACGCTTTCTGAAGACCGTCCCCAAATACAGCACAGTAACCTGAATAGGATCAGATTCGACAGTATTTAACACACAACGCCCTTGTGTCGTATCATTTAAAGCTGACCCACATTTTATGCGGTGTGGGACGGTCCCGTTGGCATTTGTGGTGCTATGCAGAGTTGTATTGTGTGTTAATTGCTGCCAATGGCCGAGACCAGCAGTATGTCTCGTTAAAAAATAGACACTAAAGCTTTACCCCTTTGCTAATTAACAATTCTAGTAGCTGAGAGTCATTCCAGATATGCACTTGTGCAGGATAGACAGACAACCTACTTTACAGGTTACATTCGGCTGTGTTAATTTTAGCGAGTGGTTGAGTGCCTTTTGCTGGTAGTACGGTGGTCCTGTGGCACTGTGTGTTATGAAACAATGTAGTCTGGTAGAAGGATACCAAGGTTTCGGACGTGCGACACCGCAGAGGTGCACAAATCCCGGACGCCAGGTCGCTGTGCCACTAAATATTGACGGTGGCGCCGAATGTTTACGTCTTCTCAGTGTGGAATTTGCTTTGTGGTACCCCCTTGTATGCCTATAATTTTGAGATGGATTCTAGATATTTTGAAAACTTGCGCTCCCCTGTAGTGCCTTCTGTATCGTTCGTACATGTAACTGAAGAGAAAGACAGTGTGTTCCTTCGAACACTCGGTGCCTGGCAATGCTTCTGAGCAACATACTGGTTCCATTTTGTATTAACCTTTAGACGCCTAACGTCAACTATAGTTGACGTACCGCACCGCTAACGTCCAAAGTTGCAGTTTATATATTTATTCAACAAATATAGGTACCGAATATTTTAAACATGGTGTATACTCTCCTTTTTTTTTTCTCTTCAAAATGCAGTTTGTTTCATAATTCTAACTTGTTTGGTTCCTGTATTATTCACATTTTATATACAGGGTGTGCTAAAGTTTAAAAAAATAATTCCGGCGCCAAAATGTTAACCTAAATATGGGATCATTATGTCAGTGCTAAGAGTTGACAGCCACCTCTCACAAGGTGTCGTGACCAAGAACACTCCTACACAATATAATTTTTATAATGGGTGTTCAAATTTTCATTTGAATTATTTGTGTGTAATGTGTTTACTATCATTCTTTATGTTTAATTTTCAGGTAAGCTGATTTCATTCGATGTCTGGTCGTTGCTGTGTAAGCTCTGAGTCACGAAAGCCCTGTAGCGTTGCAAGGTAATTACGTGAATCATGCTGGCAAGTAACAAGATACACACACACACACACACACACACACTGTTTTAACCCTTCAAATTTACGCACGAGGTGCATCACTTATAAAGCATGGGTCCTTAGAAATTTGTCCAACGGTGTATTAGCATATCAAGTTAATTATATTAATTGTAATGGAAATATTCTAACAGAGAAAGCCGCCAAATTTGAAACCGACATATTGAGAATTATGAAGCGATGAGTTCGTTGCGATATTTGATAAGGCTATGTGGACGGTAGTAGTAGTAGTAGTAGTAGTAGTGGTAGTAGTAGTAGTAGTAGTGGTAGTGTTAGTAGTAGTAGTGTAATGGTGGTGGTAGTAGTAGTAGTGGTGGTGGTGGTGGTGGTAGTAGTGGTGGTGGTGGTAGTGTTGGTGGTAGTAGTGGAAGTAGTAGTAGTGGTGGTGATGGTGGTGGTGGTGGTAGTAGTAGTAGTAGTATAGTGGTGGTGGTGGTGGTAGCAGTAGTAGTAGTGCTGGTAGTAGTGGTAGTATGTGTTGTGGATGATGGTGTTTTCTATAACATCTAATGAAGGTGTGTCTAGCCGTTATGACCTATTTAAATGTCTGCTGTGCCGGAATTTGCCTGAAGAGACTGAGTAAAACGACGCACACTCTCAGTCACGACATGGAGGCCTGCGGTCCCACATTACGCCGCGTGACCTGCTGTAGGCGGAGTAGGATTATTTAGGTCTTGCCCACAATTTTCGGCTTATTTTTCTTGTTGAGACGCTCACAATCTGAACCTAACGTTACTCCAACCAGTTTTCTGCAGTCTTACGTCATTCCTGCACGACAGGTCAGCAGTAGAATTGCGTTTTTGTACTTCACTGCACTGGCTCAGTTCGTTGAGGATGTGGACTGTGTTATTGTCCATTCCCTTCTTCACATTTTACCGGTTTCTTCGCCTGGCTACTCCATCATTTGAGTTACGCCAAACTGATTTCCTGGATGGAAGCAAAGTTCACCTTTAAAGAGCTGAAATTCCATTTTCATTCTGTACCCATGTAGCAAGTAATTCTCGCAATTCCGGATACTTACGATAGATGACAGCAGTTCCGAATACAGACAGTCGTTACGCAAGAGTCGAAAAGTATCTATGTTTCGGTCGATATTACAGCATCGAATTTTGCCGGTAAGAATTTATCTGTGGATAGTCGCAGTGCTTATTCCACAAACTGTTTCTCAAGAACTCCAGCTCTTTCGCCGATATCCAGGTTTTAAGAATAAACGAGTCTCGAGCTTCACCGGTTGTCTGCTGGGCTGATCTCCTACAGCACTCACATTAGTTCCGCTTTGCACGTTATGTTAATCGGATGCAGAAAGAGAGGTGACGGCAATACTTGGACGGTACATCAGTGGATATAGAAGTATAATCACGTAAAGTAGCATGATAAGAAATATCGACCGTGCTCTCTACCAGCATGACGCGGGAAGCTGTTTGGTGGGGACTTTTGTCTACGTCCGAAATGTTGCTACGGGAGGATTTTTTCCAATGACATCGTCGGGAATCGAACCCGCGACATTCCGGCAACTGCGCCACCGCGTGTCTCCTAGATATTTATATATACAGGATGATCGAAAAGTTTCTGTGCACCCGACTCAGTGTATTCGAACAATCCCCACACAATTGATGGGTTGAAGATGGCCATCACAGAATACATTCGGACTGTGGACCGTGCTATACTGAACACGGTCTTCGAGAACACAGTTCGGCGTGCCAATAAATGTCTGGAGACTGGCGGGGGACACTTTGAACGTCACTTGTAAATTTCTGTATTGTAATCATCGAGTGATAAAATCGAGAAGAATGAGATGGGCTGGGCATGTGGCGCGTATGGGTGAGGAGAGGTGGGTGTATAGGGTCTTGGTGGGGAAACCGGAGGGAAAGAGACCACTGGGGAGACCTAGGCAT
>Ga0123352_10014291_pt1 | contig 12638 bp, 6 predicted proteins | sample TergutLab28metaG_FD_89700 | JGI IMG/M metagenome (GOLD analysis project Ga0123352, IMG submission 89700) | Labiotermes labralis P1 segment gut microbial communities from Petit-Saut dam, French Guiana - Lab288 P1 | ecosystem: Host-associated > Arthropoda: Insects > Digestive system > Gut ... | reverse complement strand
TGACGGATCTCCATAAGGTATGATGTGGGTATATGGACTGGATTGGGCTGGCCCAGGATAGGGACAGGTGGCGGACGCTTGTGAGTGCGGTAATGAACCTTCGGGTTCCATGAAATGCGGGGAATGTCTTGACTAGCTGCAAACCAGTTAGCTTCTCAAGAAGGACTCTGCACCATGGGGTAAGTAAGTAAGTAATGTACAAACTGACTACCTTTTCTAAAGCAAACATTACGAAGCTGCTCATTATGTCATAGTCTCCACTCACTTGTCACAATCTCTCTCTTCCCCTCAGGTACCATTTCTCAGACACCCTCGGTCTATGTTCATCCCACAACATGTATATCCCAGGTGATAACCCGCTACTCAAAGTTCGACAAGAACTTCCACTGAAGATTTAAACTAGATATAAGTACCAAACACGCCGGTAACCCTTCTAGCAACTCACCTCGCAAAGCGTTCCTTGTCCTGGATGCTGTCCTCCTCCATACGGCTGTATTTGCTGCCACTGGGGTCGTCCTCATCGGATCTGCAACACGCAACACAAAAAAGGCTAATGGTGATCCGACACTGTAGGCGCCGCGACGTCTAACGCCGTCTCACGCGACGCAGCAACAATCCATAACGACGGCACGCGCTGGGCATAATCATGGCGTTTGCGATGGTTGTTTCAGAACACTATATCAACTAGGTTCAAATGTCGGCCCGGAAAGAGAGTATTCTGCCTGACAAATCCCGCCATGCAACATTTTGGAAATCACCCTTTAGGCACATAACATGCTCCTTCCGCAGAAATTGGTAACGATTGTTCCTATTAACTCCTACATAACTTCACGGACAATCCTATAGTCGCTCAGCGATTCAAGAAATACCCCTATTTCATGGTACCTGAATTTTCACTAATGTGAGCCATCCAATGGTCCCTACATTTAGCCAGATCAATCCACTCCAAAAAATCACACCCCACATCCCTAGCGGCCTCTTCCTTCCAAGTTTTCCGACAAAAATTCTGTATGAACTTGATACCTCCCCATGTGTGCCACATGCTACATACAAATAACTAAACCCCGAACCGTATATAAGTAATTTTGGGCCTGTAATCCAACAATCCTAAACTTATCTTTTATTTAATTTATAGATAAGTTTAGGATTGTTGGATTACAGGCTTTATATACATAAATGCTACGCCCACATCATTCTCCTTAACTTGATCAAAAATGATAACTGGAAAATAGTACTAATCATGGAGTTCCTCTTCATGCAGTTTCCTCCGTCCTCCTGCCACTTTATCGTACGTCTAAATACCACCGCAACAACCCATTCTCAATCACTTGCACACCTGTACAAAACAACAGCTACCCAGCAAATTTTCAGCTTTTTTAAACTTTAATCTTTTATGTCTTCGATAGTAATATTAAGACAAAACGTTCTGAACTGAATGGGATCAATTAATGAGCTTCTAACCTCTTCGTGAAACATACAGTTGGTAATGTTCGCAGATAAAATCAAAAGGCACAGTTAACAGTGCGGTGTTGTCTGGCCAGTTCAACCTGGCAAAACTACAGAAATTTTCAAGCTCTGCTTAACTCGCCTTCATCCTTGGGTTCAGTTCCTGTCCGGACCTACTCAAGGGCGCAACCACCCTCCTGTTCAATGGATATCGGCCAGAAGTAAGAGCGGCCGGAACGTGCAGCTGACCTCTTCCATTTACAGACGAAGTACAGCATGTTATACCTTAGCCCCTAATCACATTTACCCCTCTAAAGCCCACCATGCAGAAAACACACTGCATCGCTATCACAATGATTAGCTGCCTCCTGCTTTTAAGGGAAAGAATTGCAGTTTATTGTAAGAATCATATTGAACACATATATTGTGTGGGAAAAAATCTGAGTTTTTATTTGTTTACTGTTAAAGCAGGAAATAAACACAGTACCAATCGCGCTTTCTGAAAACCTCCAGGCAACAGCCGTAGGAGCACCAACACGTAGTCCACAGCCGCTTGTTCCCACGTCCAATTCTTTATTCACTATCATCTTAACAGAAGATACTACACATTCTTAAACAAATACAAACCCGAGTCGGAATATAAAACCAAATATAAGTGTTTATTAATATACTCGACAGACGTCGTTCAACGTCGATGTCGACACTGCCAGTACTGACAGAGACTTCATGTTCCGTCTGTGGATAATTAGCGACATAGTACCAACTGCTGACGTTAAGTAGCGAGATGAGTTGATGATGGACTCTGTGCGTGCAGTGTGCAGGAATACGGATCACTGCTAGTTACGAAAAGAGCCAGATAGTGACGGCAATAAATGGCAGTGAGACAAATCTATGCTTCAATCGGCAATGCAGACACCACATTCCCCGAAGAAGTTACACAGTGCTCATACTCAGTGAAATACCAGTAGCTGTGTCGCTGAGGAGCTGTAATATGAGAATGTATCAATGGTATGGTTATCTATGGAAACAGTGGGTAAAGTAAACGGTAAAAAAAAAAGTCCCTGAAGACTCCATCAAGGCATACACGCTAAGAAGTACAGCTCCACCCATTCTTAATCCCTGCGCTACATGGAAGTGAGTGGTCAGCATAATGCCCCGGCCGCTCTACGCACTGGAAATAACCCTGGTGCCCAATGGAAACGAGGGCGGAACGGCCCCATAGCCGGTCTGGACATTTTGGAGAAGGGACAAATCTGTTGCCCCTGCCGGGATATGAACACCGCACCGTCCAGCCAGAAGCCTAGTCGCTATATCGACAACGCTATCTCAGCTCCCAGCTTCAGAGGGTAACCCTTAAGATTTCAACTTACATTTCACTAGCAGCAACTGTGAATAAGGGAAAGAAGCCGTTGTACATCTCAGGCAGAGAAATCTCTGATCCACCTTGTAGCACAAGTTGTACGGCCATCATGATTTATCAGTTCTGTTCCTCTTATCTAAACTGTGGCTTGTTTTATGGAGTGTGGTTAAGACTCGAAAGAAACAAGGCGGCTTCAGTATCACTGTAGCCAAGACACCGAACAACTTCTGACACATGCCTTCGTCTCCTTTGATTTCTCTAGAGCGACACAACTCAGCAGTCCGCCTTCTGCCTAACCTCTACCGTATAAAATCCTTGTACACAAACATTAACTTATAAAATGTACGTGTAGCGTTAAAAATTCTGGAGCATTCGAGCACTTTTCTTTCAAACCGGACGTTCAAGAAATAAATACAGGGAAAGTGTATGCCGCATGAAATGCATGTTATGTTCTTTTGCAACTTCTGTCTGTACGTTTTTCATTCCGCTTAACGTTCAACCAGACGCGAGTAGAAAGACGTGTAAAGTGTGGAGTATCTTGTCACGCTTCACCAAAAACTGGCATGTTTAAAAGTGACTAGGCTACGGTATGAATGACCGAGGAATCGGGACTCGAATGATTCATTAAATATGACGCCATGAATACGTATGGGGAAATGAAGCCATAGGTCCATAAATGCCTGGCCTCAGCATTAGATGCAATGGTACAAGTGGTAGACCAGGCTTTAATCGCGGTCTAGTTGAGGTAACTGCTCTTCTGGGTTGTTGCACGGGGTGGGAAGGTTTGTCGCTGACGTTTCGGGACAGCGTATCGGTCCCAACTTCAAGGACCTAGATGTCAAAAAAAAGCTTCGCCCAAGTCTCCGCCCTTAGCTGTTTCGTTGGTTTGGCTGGCCGGCAATACGCCTGCGCTGTTCGGTGCCAGTTTCTCGCTCTGACCGCACACAAGAGTTGCACAAACGGGGTTCGATTCCCGCAACAAGATACTCCTTTTCTCCACCATTACTTCCCGACGACGTATTGAGGCCTACAGAGCCAAGGGGATCGTACTCGAACAAAGCGGCCGGAACGTGAAGTAACCCAGTACCGGCCAAGTAGTGTCGATGCCTCAGAATTTGGGCATAGGACGTGCGTCTCCACAACGGTAACGATTACTACTTTAAATATGAATTTAAGTGAAAGTAGTATTTTAGCTAATCCTCCCTGATTTACCAAAGAACGCTGCATTTTTTAGCCGAGCCTCCGCGAATTTAAAGACGAAAACTAACCTACGTTATACTTAATATTCCGTTGGTATCGTGCAGTGACCACACTCCTCGGCTCCGGACCAATCAGTTAAAGATGTAACGGGAAGTAAACTCTGTTTGATCTGAGACCCACCAAAACAAAGAAATACGTTGTGTGGGCAGCACGTAGATTTCTGGGCGTTAAACCTGGTGGTGCATCGGCTTTAAAGGGTTAATGTGCAGTCTTCTGGGCTATGGCAATATGTAGTGTGGTAGGTGCACCATTCTATGAAGACGTATTCGGCAGTGAGGTAGTTCCATGCATTCCCAACCTGGCCACACGCAGATCGCTGTACCCTCCCCAGTATCCATTTGACAGTCGCCCCGCTATCAGCTCTTTTGCAACCGGTCAGTCCTTCTGCCCGCCGCAGCCGTTTTGGTCCTTCGCCTATACAGCAAGCACATTTCTTGGAGAAGTTTGTAAAATCGTGCCAGGCCATACGATGCTATAACCCAAACATAACGGAATGTGCAGAGTTTTACCTGCACTCTCTGATCGATGCCTTCCACTGTACAGGGCTTAATTAAAATAGGCAGTTAAAACGCTGCAGGTAGGTCTCGAGATCTTCTGCTGCGATACGACCATAACTTCACTAATCTCACTGTGAGCTGGATCCATTATACTGCCAGTCCAATACTACGAAGTGCAAAAATAATCATTGTACCAGACAACCCTAGGGGCAAAGTGCTGCTATCGGTGTCAACAATTCCCAGTGGGACTTTGCTACAGACAGTAAGCCGAGGTTCGATACCAGCCTGGTGTAGGGTACGCTTCTCTTCACCATCAGTGCGACCAGAGCCGCTGCAGGGCCCACCCCGCCTCGGGTCCTCAACTCCTGTAAGGTTGGCGGCAATGCATGTTTGTGCAGTCAGCAAAACTGAAGCACGCACCAGACCGGCTGAGGTCATCATGACGGCCTTCGGTCTTTTGTTTATCGGGATTTAACGTTCCTTTGTGCCATCTTTTGTAAACAAGAGTCGAGCCTTGTTTCAGTTCCGTCAATGCCTACCACCGTTCTTTCAGCCTTTCTAACTGTGCAAGTATAGAGGCTACGGACTAATCAGGTTTCAATTCCCGTAACGTGTAGAGCTGGTACCTTTTCCATACACCGCTGTGGGAACCACCCACGCTTCCATCTAAATGGATACCGGCGGCTCTTTCATCTGGGATAAACCTGACCGCTCACCTCCATATACTGCAGAGGTTAACAAAGAGTTATATCTACATTCCTCCATGCAACTGGTGCTCTAATTAAGCACAGGGATACTTCTAGCTGACATCGCACAACACATCTCGAGTTACCACTTTTTTCTGTTACACCAGATCTTTCATGTGCCCCAGAGATAACGAGCTACGAAGCGAAATGACGTCCGTTTATTTGAACGGCCAGTACTGTGGGCCACTCCACAGTACTGCTGCACCTATTTCAATGCAACACGACTGCCTTTGTACTGTACTGAGCACCTCTGTATTTCAGCCGCGCAGTGAAGAAGTATCTCGGAGATTCAGTCTTCATTGCCTGACCATGAAGATGAAGGCAACGCAAATGTGGGAAATTCAAATCTCGTAAAAGTATCTGTGTAATCGCTTTTATGATCTATGTATCTCAATCTCAACGTTATTCCTTGCTGGAACTTCTAACTAATATACACTGTCATAATAACAAGAAAAGAAGCCGTAACGCACAACGGTTCAGCGGGCGTGCAACGCACCTCACTGTCTGTGTCTGCCATACATGCAGTATGCAAAATCATTTGCAGAATTGAACAAATTCTCATGGCTGTGAGCAGTGAAAGTGGTGCTTATTGTGCAAGCAAACCGCGACTCTCATCCTACTTTGGCACGTGCTGCCAACACAACCACCGCAACTTCCATGCAGATAAGACCTGCACCCGATTCGCAAAACCTGATGGGAAGATGTACCTTTGAAGACAAAAGCGTTGACAACACGATTACATTAGAATGTAAAAACGAAGGTAAAAAGTTGACCCTGTGTTAAATTAAATAAACACCATACAACGAATGTGTGGGAGATATAACTCCACGCATTCTTAAACTCGGCGGTAGATGGAACCGAGTGTTCAGCTTCACACCCCGGTAGTTTTGCACCCTAAAAAAAAGCCCATGGAGCCCACTGGCCAAGTGAATGAATGGGTCCCATAGCCAGTCTAGAAGCCACTGGCGTACAGTTCCGTAAGGAAATATGAACATGGTAACCGCTTTCAATTTGCTAACGCACAAGAGAAGACCGTTACACGCGATTGATGCAAATCGTGATGTATAGCCGAAAGAGAATACATATGTTACATGGATATACGCGAAAAATTCTCTCCTAATGAAGGGCTAAGGATCGCTAAAGGACTTCAGCCACTGCAATCCACTTCGCATACTACACGATAACTAACTTCAATGGAAAGTCGCCTCCATCCAGTCGACAGCCCCCTGGCTGGTCAAGAAATCCAATCCGGGACGGTTCATCACAACGTTCGCAAAAGCCCGCCACTGGTGTGCATCTCTGCAAGACAAATCCAGTCAACGCCCTCACACCCTACTTCTTTAAGGCGAATTTCAGTATTATCTCCCACCCGAGTCCATAACGAGCTTCCTTAAGTGTTACCAACTAAAATTTGGTATGTCTTCCTCGTCTCTCCAACGCCCGTTGCATGTCCAACTCACTTTTCCTCCATGATTCGCAATAATGACAGCATACTTTCCAAGGGCCAATAGTTCCTACTTCTGTCATCCGTTCCACACGCCCACTCAATCACAAACTCTATATCCCGTACTCGACCGCCATATTCCACACGATATTCCACACAATTCAAGCTCTAACACGAAACGTACCCTGCTCCTATTCACAAATTCGCACGAATGTCACGATGCCATTACTGACGGCAAGTTTCACAAACATGTAACCTGCTATAGCATGATCATTCAACCAAGTTTAATAAATATTTGGGAATGCTTTAATATTATCAGTGCCGGAGAATCGCAGTCGAACCATGGTTGTGTGGCCCAGACGGCCTGCATCAGCCCACAAATGCGTACGCAAGGTTGCAGTAACACGCAGCTCAACGCAGTTTGAACATCGTGCAAAGCATTGTTAACAAGTGTTTCGTACTCAAAAGTGTCAGAACGGAGACTAAGTATTCTGACGAAGGCGTTCGTGGCTTTGCTCGCCCATCCAGGCAAATGTGACTTATACCAAACCTGACCATGAAAGCTTCCTTCCACATCCTTTCGTAATTCACCATTCACTTATCATCCTACAGTTCGACGTTACAGGACTACAGGCTGAGGTGAAGGAAGGTTGTGCTTGTTCACGCCACGCAGGCATTCAAATGGCAAGTTGAAGTACAGCTGCACTCATTGTTAAAGTCTGCACTGGATTAGCCTCAGGCGCCGTCCGTTTCACCCCCGGGGAAACAGTTGTGTAAGCCCCAGAGCCGGTCTTGACTTTTGGCGAAGAGAAAAATCTCTTTCCCGAGCCGAAATTCGAACCTCGGATCGCTCAGCCGTTTTACTGACAAGTGACATACACTACAAATGAACAAATGAATTAATTAATCTCGGCACGAAACGGGAATCAGTAGTCAGCTTCCCTCGTCGATCGGTTTACATGCAACGAAAATGACCGCGTGAAAACTGCGCACCTCTGGGTTATTAAGCTGCGAGTATTTGTAATTCCTTACCGACGTTTCGGAACAATCTATCGGTCTCGTCTTCAGGACCCTGGAAGTTGGGACCGGTAGGTTGTCCCGAAACGTCTGTATGAAATTACCACTACTCGCTGCGTAATAACCCAGAAAAGCGCAGTTCTCATATACTTAGCGACGGGAGCCTGAAATCACGCAGAATGGCCGCCTGTTGACCACGGCATGTCCGAACTACAGATTCAACGCACTGAGGCTTCAAAAAAGAAAAGAATCTGCACCATATTTAAGAAAATATGTTAAAGTTGTCCCTGTGTTTAATTATGTGTCGTCATGACGGATGGTGGAGAAGAGGTATATCTCAACCCATTCTTAAAGTCGGCACTGCATAAAGATGAGTAGTCAGCTTCGCGCATAGTCGCGTTACGCCCTGAGAAATATCCCGCATTTCTCACTGACTACAAGGCTGGGTGGTCCTCACAGCCCGTCTGCAACGCTGTCAAGAAAAATCCCTTGCTCCTGCCCGGACTTGTAATCGTGACTCCTCAGTCATCCAGACTGTAACCTACTCGTTATACGGTCTCACCAACTCCGGCTTTCCTAACATTAGAATAGAAATAGTTATGGAAGGTAAGGACTGGATTTCGCTGGCTGAGGACAGGGTCCAAGGGCGACCTGTTGTAAAAAGAGGAAGAACTTCCGGGTTCCACAAAATACGGAACAATTCCTGAACAACTGAGTAACTACAACAGCCCAAGAAGAACTTTGCTGCATGGATTTAGTACCTAATAACTGTTAGTGGGTTCTGAACCACGAAAACAAAGCAAAGAGCTGGCTGTACGGTTTCTATCTTTATTCTTGGGGGTGAGGTCAGATTGGGTTCCACTGGCACTGCGGCCGCTAACGGACCTACTGTAAACTGTAGGGGTTAGTTCTGAATCTACCTTCAACGCACAACAATGTAGACGTAAAGGGGAAGTAACAGTAAACCTTAAAGGACCTCACAATGCCGTGTGTTGAATCAACAAATTAGCTTACCATGTTTAAACCCTGAAACAAATAATGGAGTAAAGAAGTAGCTTAGAAATAAACACAGAATGCCTAGACAATCACTGAAATGGAAAACGTAAATAAATAACGCAGTTAAGAGCGCTAAACACAGAAATATTATACACTCCGCACAACATATTAAGGCCTGCAGAGACAAAACAGAACACAAACCAAAAAATTCTTGTTTATGATTTGCGATTTCGAGCTCAACAATTTCCGTCTTTTACAGGTTAGCTCGGTCATCACGGCGACCAACGAATCGGAGTTCGATTCCCCGTAAAGCAAAACATCTTTCTCATCTCCAAAACGTCCAGGCCGGTTATGGGGCTCACTCAGCCTTCTAGTCAATTGGTAAAGAGGTCTCTTTCCCCAGGGGTAGAGCGGTCGGCGCGTGTCAACGACCACCCCCACCTGTTGCCAAGGTTACATTCTCCGAACGTCCGGTGTGATATGAGGTTTCGGGTTAATCAACGCCCTTTTTAAAAAGGCCTTACCGTGTTCCGTTCCAGACAAGGTTGACACAGCGATGAATACTAATATTACTGTCCTCTCGGAGGATGTGACACCGCGTAGCTTGGTAATTCGGAGAACTTGCACCCCCATCTTAATGCACCTTAAAGAAGTAGCAGGTTCGTCTGACACGTAGGTATCTACCAAACTACATGGTGCCGTATCTTTAAAAAAAACCGTATTACTGTATTTCTATCCAGTAGCACAGTGGGACATCCCCGAGGAGGCCTTGGCACAGGTGACGAGTTGTAATTCGATGGCCGTCACGAAGTCTAGTAGTTCGGGTTACTCCCGCTAGATGTACGAAGTCAGCAATGTCCTCCTCCCCCTCAAAACAAAACACTGACCTCGCCGCGCTGCGAGGTCATTATAACTCTGCTTTATAAACTGTAACACAACTGCCACATCGTCTCCACTGGAGACGTCCTATTTAGTCCCAATGTACAGAAAAATGCGTAAGGTGGAAACATGCTTTTCAAAACTTGTATCTAGAACAAGGCGAAAACAATGTAAAAAAAAAACTATGTGTACCGGCAAAAATGACAGAAAATAAAAACATGAATTCAACAATAATAATCTGCCATAACGTTTCTTGTTCTCTGCTCATATCTATCGGCAGTCACCCAAGCAAGTGCTCGGTCACAGTATTTGAGATCTGAGTTCACACGGCAGTGAATAATATGACGATCATTCATCAGTGATGTTACGACATGCACTTGCCAGGCTAGTTCTGTCCAAACTCCCGAAGTTTATGAAATTATTCTTCTACTCCATCACGGAGACAACAAATTCCTCCGAAACGCCGGTATCCACGCACAGGCGGTGTGACATTCCACAGTCGCAAATGCTTTAAAATCAATATTAATAATTATCCTTCATCTACACCTAGAATACTCGACCTAAACGGACCAAAATTCAATCCCCCCCCCGGCCCTCGAATTTCACCCAAGTTGCTTCACGTAGATTCCAATGTGCAAGCAATGCGCAAGGTTCCTCTTAGGTAACCGTCTGTATTTATTTAATGACGGTACAATATGGGGGGCTGCGGTTCGAGCCCGATCAATCAGCGGACGCGCGTCCCCGCCATCCGTCTCCATTATCCCCTACACGAGAGACTAATGAGCCCTTTATCGGGGACGCACGGCACGTAAACCAGATTACAAGCGTTACACCCCCTCCCCCCAACAACAGGAAGTCCTTGGATCCGATCTCACGATCACCTTATGCCACACGCTGCTCAATATCGGACTTGCCTAGGTTTCGACATACAGACTCCCAAATGAACCGGAACCAACTCCAGGTCCTTATTTGAAAACCCGACAGCTGCTCGACAACTCCTGGCTTATGTAAACCAAAGATCCATTGTCGTGTTCATAACAGACCGCCATTCTATTCCACCCGAGCCAGGTCAGTACAGTCCACACCTGCACACATCTCACTTATGCCTAATTCTTCCAACTAGTCTCCTTCTTTGGGATGTGGACAATTATTTTGTACGCACATGTTCCTTCCACCTTTGTACATTATGTTTGCCGCATTATTGTTATTGATTAAATAACCCTAGTAATGTTAGATAAAAGAGTACAACCTATGAACCGTCGACTGATGTAATTTTCGTCTCTCTTAGGTTGGAATATTCCGCCAAGCTCGTTAATCTACGTTATGTGGGTCAAAGTTTCACGCACATATAAAAGGACACGTAAAATACCACTTGCATTTTAACGTCTTTACATAGACAGGACGCAAAACACGCGCAAACATCCTCAGATGTAAAGAATCCCGGGTTCAAAAAAATCTAAGTATCATTGTTTGAAATATTTTTGTTGCATTCGCAACTAAAACTTCCAGAACTGCCACCAATCATTGCGCTGTCTGTCTGTAAGTACAAACGCCAGAATGGCTAATAAGGTTTCCATGAAACACGATAAATAAGGCAGTTTTATTCAAATCTGTCAGTACATTTCACTTTTGGTTAAAATCAGAGGACAATGCGCAATTTACAGGACGCCCACCATGCGTTTGTGCACGCACCTCGAGCATAACTCGCGAATATTTGGCGCAGTGAAGAATAGAGCAATCCCTGTACAGGCCCTTAGGGTTCCAGAAAATTGAGACTACCAGTTTCTAGACACTCGGTACATGAAGGTGGTAAGGCTGTCAGCCCTACCCACCGGCCGCCTTTACGCCCCAGGCGATATCCTTGGTATTGGCCACAGCGCGGACGGAAAGATTAAGCCAAAGAAAAATCCCAGTGACACCATGGCAAATCGAACACATGTCCTTCCGACATGTAATGCAGTACCTCAACCAAATGCGCCACATCGCACCCCAGAACAAAACCTCTAGAGGCGAACAAGAAAACGAGCACGTATAATGTCAACACGAGGCGCGTTAAGATCTTGGCATCCTGATTTGTCCACTTCATATGTACCTGTCTTGAATAGCAACAACATTCAAACTAATCCACACACTCTCCTGGCATTTATTCTGTCGATGGTACCAACATTCAAAACAGAAACAATGCTCGTTCACGGCCTACTACTGAACGCGGCTGCAAGGTTCGAAACGACAGTTTACTGGCCGCGTAATTTCTCGCCTTTCGTACACCCGACCGCAGGTCACATTGTGTGTTAATAGTTTCACGTTATTAACCGGCATGTAAATTAAATCGACGTGGCGCCATAATGTATTTAGTTTATTAACTGTTTCTTTGGCCCCTTCAGCCCTGTCGTGGTTATCTCGTAAACGGCATGAGTTTAGAAAAAATGCATTTGATATTTTGGGATTAGTGTTGTGGTTTCTCTGTTTTCTTTGTTCAAATCCATGAAATGAGAGACATATAAATTCACGGAGGTATTTTTACGAAATTCCCGTTATTTTTGTCACATTTTAACCAGAAATAAATCCAGTCAACAATTTTTTCTAAACCCAAAGTAAATAATTTTGCAAAAATCCTTCCAGTGGCAGCCGAGTTGTGCTATGCAGACAGATCGACAGACATGACGAATCTAGCAATCGCTCTTGCGCAACTGTTTTGCAGACTCGCCTAAACATGAAATATTTAATGCCCCATGTACTCCTCCTGTTAAGTCTTACTGTTATCCAGACATATATGGGGAAACAATCGGATCAGGCTTGACACTCTGCATATAACCTTAAGTTTTGTATCTAAAGGAAATCATCCCGTTGTGTTATAATGGAGAAACACACCGCACCCCCCCCCCCCCCCCGCCGAAGCAGGGGAAACAACCCCCAACAAAAAACACACCCACCCCCTTCACTCACACAACACAAAAATACAAAAAAAAAAAATTTATAACACAACAAAACAC
>Ga0123352_10014289_pt1 | contig 12639 bp, 16 predicted proteins | sample TergutLab28metaG_FD_89700 | JGI IMG/M metagenome (GOLD analysis project Ga0123352, IMG submission 89700) | Labiotermes labralis P1 segment gut microbial communities from Petit-Saut dam, French Guiana - Lab288 P1 | ecosystem: Host-associated > Arthropoda: Insects > Digestive system > Gut ... | reverse complement strand
GGTGAAGATTGAGGATAGACAAGTGTGGAATAGAATTGTCGAACAGACCAAGACCCACCCAGGGTTATAGAGTCAATAGAAGAAGAAGAAGAAGAAGAAGAAGAAGAAGAAGAAGAAGAAGAACCCTCCAATGCCACAAATATTTCTGTGGTGGAACATCGTCCTCGGCGTCGGGACGCTCCAAACCATCAAATGTTTGCAGACAGCCAAGTCCACATAAACACACTTCGTCCCTGTTAAATATGCCTTCCCATGATCTACTTCCTACACAAACAAAAGTGGTGAGCCAACTGAAGCGAAATTGAAAGCTTCAGTGCTGAAGTTTACTGTACGCATTAACGAGACACGAGACAGTTAAAGAAAAGAGTCGTAAGAGATGTCCAGAAGAAGAAGAAAGACGTCTATAGCCACATAATTTCGAATCTCGAGTTGTGCTCATAAGATAATGTGAGAAAGTCAACGCTGGAGTTTCATGGGAAGACGCATACTGTGGTTTCTGCAATAAAGAGACATTCCGAATTCTTCGCAAATTGGTGACCGGTCACAGTGCACGAAATGTGCTGTATTGTGTCATGAGACGTGTTATGGTGCAGATTCTGTAAAAGATTAATTTTTTGGGAAGTGCACACACGAAAGCATTGAGGCACAAAATGTACGGCCTATATGTAAATGTATTCACAACAAGCACTCGGCTTTTTATCCACAAGGTGTAATCCTGATGGTCCGTGAACTCTTACGGGAAAATGCACAGCCTTTACGTAAGCAATCATAATAAGAAACATACCCTACGTGTATGTACTGTTGGGGAAGGACCGGCCTTACCCACAGTGGCGCGGAAACAACTGTAAAACCGCTGAGTATGACGTACTGGTTGATTTCCCTTTTTTTGTGGCTCGATTCAACTGAAATTACCACCGCCCTTCCAATGATAGCCACTGAGCCGATGAAGAAATCTGCTGCCTTTAATGGAATCCGACTTTTAACGACAGTTAGCCACTGAACTGTGCCACACTAATAACCCTATTACTTCACAGTACTTTTGAATATTAACCTAGTCGCATGTCTTCAAATTAATCAACGTCACGACCAAAATTTACCTCAGCCACTCGTCCTACACATCCCGCCCACCCATTCTTTGTAAACGCTAAATACTGCAGCTCATCTTTATGCGATTCTATACCTCCTTGGTACTTCGTCAAAGTTCACCCTCAATCTGTATTCGTGTCTTAGGAAGAGAGGCAAAGTTTCACGACCACATAAAAGACTGGGCAAAATTAAAATTTTTGTGTTGAAAGTTTTATGCTTTTAATACGAAACACGACGGTAGAATGGTCGAAAGCGTTCCCCGATTTTAATTTCGTTTTCCTCGTCTTGAATACTTTAGCTCCCCAATTTTGAAGTATTTAGCCACATAAGTGTAAAATGTCATACGTATTTAGACTTTCAATGTACTAGTAATAGCTTCCATGCTGAAGTGAATTCTAAGAATCTAGATTCACGGAAACAGTGGTACTGAAAGCTTACGCAGACGCAAAGCAGTCGACAGATAACAGAAGTGCATGCAGTTGATTTAAAATGTAAAAATAAAAAGATAGCTAATGTGCGTATAAACGTGACACTGACGAGCGTTCGAATAACCTCTGTTGCCGTGGACAAGAAATATATATTACATATTCCGAGTGTGTGTCTGGAGCCTTCTTCATCCAGCACGCAAAGAGTATGCGCCGTATTATATCGCCATCTGTGGCCTATCTGACTCTACCATATTTTTCCAAATTATCTCATAAACGGCATACCTTGCCGGAAAATGTTTTTGAACAAAAAGTATGTGTTTTGATTTTCCGTATAACTTTTTTCTGAAATATTCCTCGAAATATTTCTCTTTATTATAATGATTCATTGATATAAATGTAAACAGATTTCATGTAAAGTACCTGTTATTTTTGTCAGACGCTAATGAAAATTGAATATTCTCTAAGGAGTTTAAAAAAATACTCAAAAATCAAATTTCGTGAAAATCCGTCCAGTGGGAGCCGAGTTGTTCCATGCGGACGGGCGGGCGGGCGGGCGGGCGGAAGGACAGATATGACGAAGCTAATTGTCGCTTTTCGTAATTTTCCGAAAGCGCTTAGAGCGACAGAAACGGGCAGTTCATCATCTTGCAGTCTTGTCTTTGAAAGCCATATTCATTTACCTTAAGTAGCCCTAATTTATCCCGTTTGAACGTTTAGTCTGTGTTTTCAGCTTGCATTCCTGTTCGACTGGAATTACGCGAAACATTAGCCTTGTGGTTCAGATATATGAATCTTGCTCGAGTCGTGGTCTTGACCGTTTCTCAAGATATTACCCGCCTAAAGTTAATCCTAGTAATCAGAATGCGTTGTAGTAGTAAGGGAAGTGCTCACATATTTCAATTCTTTTCTTACGCTTCGGGGGAATTTAGCTTAATTAAGCACTCCAGTTGTCATTTAATTTCCATGTAACCCCACAGTACTTTAAAGCAACCTGTAAAAATACTACTTTTTTTTTGTCTGCTTCAGGAAACTGCAATACTCTTGGGGCAATATTGAATTACAAACTGGAGTGGATGCCATGGTTGTGGTAGGGGTTGCTGAAAGAATATTAGTCATTACTCCCAATGCATACAACGCGGGCTGCTTGTGGTACAGAGTTGAGTTCACTTCTCGGTCGGAGAAACTTTGCCAATTTTGGGCTATTTGTCGACTCTTATGCCTGGAATCGAACTACAGCCCCTTGAGATCCACACTGCTGAAAGCATCGCTCCGTGTTTAAACGCAAATTACGGCAGGTCTGAAATGGCGTATAGAGAAGAGGAAATGCAATTAGCACATCGTTTAGCTGGAGACCGCCATGGCACCTGTGCGGCAGAGGAAATGACATCACGCGACGAGATGAGAGCGGAGGCCTCTTGACCATTTATCGACTTAAGTAAGTGTCACGGACCGTGGTGAAACAACAGAGCGAGCCGTCTTGTCGTGCGCGACAGGATTTCCTTCATATTCTGATGCTGTTTAAGACTATGTCCTGCTGTTTCCCTTAGCGCGCCGAGAAGTTGTCACCTTCCGGGTCTTCCAAATGGACATTTCGCAACATATTTACCCAACAAAGTTTGGAATTCGTTTGTCGTTCAGTAACTAGTCCTGTCCATTAAGTCCCTCAGTTGTCACGTGTTGTATAAATCACAAAGTTCACGATAGTTGAAAAATAAATGACCAACTTGATGTCATTTGCTATTTTATTTCACTTCTTATGTGCTCAACATATTTCGAACATTAACATATCCATCATCAGGAGCTTGCGACTATTCTGTTGAATTACCACATTGGTCGTATTGTTCTGTAAAGACGGATGATTTAGCATTAGCATATTGTGTAGTGGTGTGTGCTTGGTGTGACGTACTTTGTTGCTTGTTTGTAGTTGGTAGGCGTATTTCTGTTGATACTGACTGTTATGGTCTTTTCTGCTTTGTGATTATTGTGTTCTCATGTGTGTAGTGTGTTTTATTGGTTGATTGGTAATGCATTGTTAAAATAGCAAGTGACATCAAGTTGGTCTTTTATTCTTCAACTATCACAATGATGCACGGTCCAGTAAACATTAGATTCATGAAGTTCACCATTATGTAATTTTCCGAAACTTATAAACTGCTATGTGTATTTTCTTGACTTCGTGCACTATGCAGTTCTTCACACAACTGTAAAGGCGTTTAGAAGATTGCTTTTATTTTCATATTCGGATGGTCAGACAACGAAGAAGATCCTAAATTTTTGGGCCGCTATGTCGATTTAAGTCATATATTTCTGTGTAAGGCAAATCATGTAACTCGAAGCCCAACTTCAGTCGCTAATTTACCTGATCCCGCTTTGGAACAAATACCATATTGGGCACTTTAGGAGTTGAAAAATAATGTTGCAAAGGTTTGTGTCCAAATAGCTCCAGTTTGAATGTGACGTGGGTCGCTGTGTCTAAGGGCAGTGTTATGAAGACGTGCAGGAAGAGTAAAGGTAACAACCCACGTATTCCTAGCCTCCATAACTTGGGAAGGGGAGTGTCAGGCTTCATATTCTGGCCGCATTATTCCCGGAGAAATATCTCCTGGTACCCGCTGGCGATGATGCTGAATAGGCCCTAACCCCCCCCCCCTCCTCCGCACTCCGCGCTGGGCCAAGAATCTAACTCTTATCACTCAGACCGTCGACAATTACTCGGGTAGTGAACTCTCTCCTAACTCAAAAACTTCGACCGCATAACAATTTAATATTTCACAGAAATATTATCACACTAAATTCAAATATCTCAAGAATGGTGAGCGAGCCTAAGATTGTTGCCTTCTGAGACGTGAAGATGTGTATTATTGCAGGCACATAAGCCTACGTACTTTACCCTTGTGTACTACTGCAGAGCACATAAGCTTACTTGCCTCATTCATCACCGTAAGGTAAAGGTAAAGCAATCCTATTGCAGGTCTGGACAGGCCCTGAGGGTTCCAGGAGGTTGAGGCTCCCAGATTTCAAGACTGTCGACACATGAAGGTGGTAAGGTTGTCAGCCCTACGCACCGGCCGTCTTTACCCCCCAGGAAATATTCCTGGTACTCATTTCTGTTGGTGGCTGAGTCGACCCCAGAACCATAGTGCGACCGGAAAGATTATGTCAATGAAAAATTTCAATGACACCATCGGGAATCGAACCTGAGACCTTCCGGCTTGTAACGCAGTGCCTCAACCAACTGCGCCACCGAGTGCTCCGCATTTATCACCGTCACCACCTCAAATCCGACGGTTATGTTGACGTGTTTGCTGCAGACGTTCACAATGGAATTCTAAGCATAGATCTGAAAACACGACATTCGGAGGCCCTCAGCTTCTGATCAGCCTATTATAATGAGCTTCATGATAAATCGGGCGCTTCTTTCAGACGTTAGCACACGAGGAGGAAGCAGAACATAAAACTTTCCTTTCAGAAGAATGACATAAAATGTGACTGCTTTCGAGAAGTACAGCGGACGCTCAAGTTTAGAGGTAATTGTTCGACCAGGATCGATAAGCATTTAATAATCCCAGCAGCCATGCAGCCATCACTCCCGGAAACCTTGTAAACTGCGCCCGATCTTGAAACCACGGAAGAATCGGGCAATGGGACGTTGTATTATGCTGCTGACGTCAATGTGGGACGGCGTCAAACACTTGTTAAATTGCGCAACAATTTTTCAACAAATAGCGGCTCTTCGACATTTGAATGCTAGGAATTTATCGAGTCCCGGGAAATTGATCGGAAGAGACTGAAGTGTCACTTTGTTCCTACAATAACTCTGACTGTACTGCAAGTGTAATTATGCCGAAGGTGGATTTACGGTGCACACATCACTCACGATACTAAATTTGAGACGCAGGCATAGGCGTTTATTGTTACAGTAAGACTGTTCGGCTCTTCCTTTCCGTCTATCCTTTATTTTCTTACAGAAGATTGGTATAGGGAATTCGCACTTCTGCTTCATATTCGGGCGGTCCGGGATGCGGTTCGATTATGAACACGGATAATGGCTACCAATAATGAAGCTTACTGTTGTTTCATCAATAATCTTAGAATAAAGGTCCCCCGTAACATGCCATGAGGTACAGGGTGGGACCATAAGTATCGCTCTACTCGTTCTTAACCTCGGCGCTAGACAAGGGTTGGAGGTTCCCTCAACATGTGCTCGAAAATCTGTTCAGAAAATTCATTCTCCATTAAAATATGACAAGAATAACGGGTACTGTGCATGAAGACCAATATTCTTTTTTGATCACATCTCGCTCAGTTCTTATTAGAATGAGAAATGTTTCAGACAAAATGCGTCGAGAAAATCAAAACACACATTTCGTGTTCAGTGACCCTTTTCGTAAATCGTGCCGTTAATGAAATAATGTACAAAAATATTGTACAGCCAGACAAGCTAAAGATGATGATATGACGCATTTGCATTGCATTATGGATACCAGAGGCTACAAACAATCTCAGAATATGTAATGCGTATTGCTTTTCCGCTGCAACAATGGTTGCACGAATGCGCATCATTGTTACGTTATAGGTGTACTGCCTGTCTTGTTGTGTACTTATAATCAGTGACAATAAAGGTACCGTCAGTAATTCAATTTAGGCCTACCTTCTTTGATGAAATAAAATATACCAAGAGATTAGGACCCCTTTTTTCGCTTTATTTTCCACCACTTTCAACGCCACAAAACTCTGTAGTTAAATACCTCAATGATATACGAATTCTTGATCTAATACTGCTAAGAATTTGGTACCGACTCTTGAAGATAACTGCTGCAATACTTCCTAGTATACTCGGACTCAGTACCTGAATGTATGTCAAATCTGTGATGTAAATCGATAAAAATATGCCCATGTCTTAAAGGTGAAACAAGCTTTTAACACAAAACCACGTCTTCAGAGCAAACATATAAAGTGTCAGACGTAACTCCGTCGTAAACGTGAACAATATTCTTTGCAACTGCACCATAAAGGGTGGTGATCTCGTTCTGCTTGACGCCATGTTGAGACATAAAGAACATGACGACTGCATCGCGTAACGGTAATATAAAGCATAACTGCTGCCCCTAGTTTTGCATATTATTATTGGTGTGCTCGGACGAGGAATTTCACCGTTCGAACATAAAACTGTGTTTAATTGAATGACAGTCATTAGTGGGTATTAAACACTTTTACTTCGTTCGGAATTAGGAACAACTTGGGAACAATTACATGTCAGCCAGCTGCAACAGATAGCAAATGGATGCCCTGTTTCATGGAAATATCGCATGTGTCTGATACATATTCATTTATTTCTCCATATTTTTGAAATGGTTTTTTTTACATGTTCTTCATTACTGCCTAGGTTTACAGCACCACCAAATTTGTAAGTAAGTTGAAGAAGTTCATCTTTGTTGCGCAGTGCAAGACAGACACAACGTCCTCTTCATTGTTATATGAGACAACGCTGAAGAACTTAAAATTCAGAGGACCGTGCATCGTGATATTTTCTTATAATAAAAGCCAACAAGATGCACTGTTTCTCAACTTTATTTTGGTAAAAAACTCTACGTTTTTCGGACAGACTTACTGTCCATCATCAGCAGTCTTAATGCTGTATTCACAGCAACTGGTATTTGTCATACTGGTTCTGTTGACTGTCTGCTATCTCGCTAGCAGGACAGTCAACATAACTGAAACCTCAAAATGTATCTAAATTTAAGACAAATGTCAACAAATTTAAGAGAATATAATAATATAAACAGCCAACTAGATACAAAAATAATGGTTTTATTAATAATTTAAATCAGCTGAACATGTTTCGCGCGATAATTTCGCCCATCCTCAGGGGCACTAGACTGTGTTTACAGCTTGTGGTATAAAGCACCGACTATGCTGCCTGCTGGTGACCAGGATGAGGTGGAACTCAGTTATTATTATTGTATCAAAGCTACAGGTTACATAAACATCACATTTAAGCAAATATAGTTGCTTAAAATCACAGACTGATATGTGGGGACGTGAATAACGTACAGTATTATTTATTGTTACTCAAATCACAGTAAACAAAGCATTTCAGTTGTATCAGTAGCGCTAACACATAGGCTGTTTGTATCACCTAAAAGCGGTAAATGTCAAATACAAAAGCCATGTAAAATCTAGTTTGTTGTTAGTATGAAAATTGGAATGCATAATGTGATAACGTCGACGACTGTGTACTCCTGTGATTGAGTTCGAAACAGGTATAGAGTTTAGTGATGTGGACTAAATTCAACTGGCTCAGAATGCGGAACGACGATGGGTCTTGAAAATACAGCAATGGCCCTCCGAGTTCTATGAAAGACCCTCGAATTTTCGGCCAACTGAATAGCTGGTAGTTTATGAGGAAAGACTCTACTCGATGGCGTTACTGTAATTAACTAGATAAGGAAATAAAATTCTGTGCAAAGACATTCCGTCGCATTTCCTAACACAGTACAATGCTCAATATATATTAATATTTTCATACACACAACACACGTTGCCTTATCATATTTTACTGGCGACTAGTTTCGACCCTGAATGTGGGCCATCATCAGGTCGTTACACAAGAACACAATATATAGAAAATGTATATAACATAAGGTTGGAGATCTCACAATTTTTATATTTAAAATTTATTATAAATATAAATATATTTGGTTGTTTTCTAAATATAAGAGGCCGAAAGATATTTAAAAAACTGTATACAAAGTTTTTGTATATTTTCATGTTCTTATGTAACGACCTGATAATGGCCCACGGTAGGGGCCGAAAACAGTCGCCAGTAAAATATGATAGCAACGCGTAGTGTGTGATTGAAAATATGAATATATATTGTCATTGATACACCAAGAGAGATGTTTCATATAAACATTTTGACTGAAAGTGTGTGTAAACATCAGAATAATATTTAATGATTCTGCTTCTAACTATAAAAAGACATTGCGTTTTGTCGTTCATAGGGCCGTGCATCGTAGTGTTATTTCTATAGTAAAACCAACTAGATGCACCAATGTATCAAATTTATTCACTTTAGAACGACATTCTACATGTTTCTTACGGCCTTTCCGTCCATCATCAGGATTTCAAGACTGTACATACAGCAATATGCATTTGTCAAACAGATACTGCTGTCTGCTTGCTAGCAAGCAGAAACAATATCTGTTTGACAAATGTATATTGCTGTATGTACAGTCTTGAAATCCTGATGATGGGCGGAAAGGCCGTAAGAAACATGTAGAATGTCGTTCTAAAGTGAATAAATTTGATACATTGGTGTATCTAGTTGGTTTTTACTGTAGGAATAATGGCGTTTTGTGTTACAGAAATCTGTAGCAAAATGATGGGCATTAAAACAACAGTTACTTGTAATGAGCCTCGTACTAAACCAGTAAAATTTCTCGACGATATTCCAGTTACAGAAAGTTACAGCAGTCACTCATAGTATGACACAGGTCGTGCACCACGGGGAAGAGTAAATTATGTTCTATTCAGAATGACCGCATGGACACGTGCGGACTGCGGACTCTTATTGATGCATTGTTCCTGAATCATTTGAAGCGTCTCTTACGTCATTTTGAAGCATTTAAATCTAATGACCTCCTTTAGTTCCTGAATAGATCTTGGAAACTTACTGCAACCAGCATATTGTACATGGCTCCGAAAGATGAAGTCAAGGCGTGAAAGGTCCGGTGACATCGGTGGCCATTATACAGGTCCTCGTTGCCCAGTCTGTTTATGGTGTTAATTCGGACGGACAATATTATTTAATGCTGCAATTAATTCGTGCCTCTGGTATGCAATTTACTGTGTATTCTTTACGTAAGTTTTACATTCCCCGCCAGGATCGAAACATGAGTACTCCTCCTAATGTTTCTTAGGGTCTAGGATCAACGCAATCGTCTTTCTTTAATTAATCATAGTTTTGAAGGACTCGGTAATTATAAGGTAGTTTTTTGGTATAACTAGGTTTATCATTAATAAATTCTACGCTCTACAAACAGAATGTATAAATGTGTTTGGTAATGTTCACAAAACAAGTAGCTGTTCTTTCTCTATATAACATGAAATTAATGGTTTTTATAAAACGAGGTGTTTACTGTGCGGTACGAACTGAATATTTAATACAATTCAGGCTAATCTTAGTATTATAAGGGTCTATTAAATTCTAAGCGCTGACTCCAACAAATTCGACATTTGCATGGTACCGGAAGCCCTTTCGTTGCTTAGCGTCAAATGGAATGTAAAGAAAACAGTCATTCCATATTTTCAATATGCCGTTTGTCCTCTCAAAATTCTGAATTTGTTGCAATCGCAACAAAAAGGGAATCCTTTCATGTAATTTATGTAATTTAACAATGTCTCCTACATACTCTCTTAACAGTTCTGGTTGTCAGCAGTGTTTCAACGCTTGGTCACACACACACACACACACACATATATATATGTTGCATTTTGTTTGCACACTAAGTGTGTTTCGCGCGATCCCAACAGTAAGCAGCCATTATGTACCTGCAAATGGGCCGGGATTGAGTTGTCATTATAGCGACTGGCTACAGGCTGGATGGATCGAGCCCCGTTGGGGGCAAGGGGGTTTCTTTTCTCCATGCCCATCCTGACTAGGTCTGGGGCCCACCCAACCTCCCCTACAGTGGGTAACGGCGCTCTTTCCCTTGGGTAAAGCGGCAGGGCCGTGGCGTTGACCACCCGCCCCTTTCTAGCACCGAGGTTAAATAAAGAGTACAGTACATGTCTCTTATTCCTCCTCCGTTCCTTATATTTTATGCTATGGGGTGACCTTTGCTGTATTTCCGTATCAAGCATTAAAAGATTAGTGGTCTTTCAAATGGAAGAACACAGTGTTCTCTGTCAGGCACTACCTGTATCTCAATAAGTATGCTACTATACACGGACCCATAATATTCTCGCGCAAATCCACTCCGTCTGTGGTCTGTTCTACTAATGCATATTATATCGTAACCCTGGAAACTCGTGCTGTAACCAAACTCGCACACCAGTCTCCGTCGTAGCCACAGAATCCCTGTGACGAGGGGACTGGAGTAAAGCCATTCAAACATACGATGTGACATCGCTCAAAAATCAAGATATATCTAACCAAGGCAACCTGGTAACCACTGAAACCCCCGTTGTAACGTAACTCACACACCATGTAAATCCAGGTCGTGACGTCACATAAACAGAGCTCCATCGCATGCACTGCGACCGTGTAAACAAACCAAGATTTATCGTAGCCGTGACAACGTGCATGTGACTCAATCAGCCACTTATTCACACTAAGCGCATTTTTACAGGAAGACGGAGAATAATTTTCGTTTTTAGAAACTTAAAGTGAGGCAGGGCAGCTTCCTATCTCTGTCCTTTCGTCTTCGGATGATTACAAGTGACACAGGGTCGCAACTGACGAGTATATAAAACAAGGGTGAAGTGCGTTGTCAGACCTTCTTAACTCATGTGTGAACACTGACTCTACATACAGACACAAAAGGCATGCATAAGCAGGGGGTTTAAGGTCGGCGAAACTCTGTTCTAAAGTCTCCACAACCCGTAGCTCGCGGGTAACATGCTGCCCGCGCCTCACTGTTACTTTACCAGCGGAGACGTCTGTAACCCTTCCCTTGGCACAAAAAAAATAGAACGCCGAAGCAATTCCGAAAATCTGCGAAATGTTTATTTACAGAGACACACATTACTTTACAGAGACACACATTTCTTTACGAACTCATGGTGTAAAAAATGTGCTAAAAATAACGATACCATAATCCAGGTTTTAAATTGATTTTTTTACCAAATTTGTTTTTACGGTTATCAGCACTTTTTGCACCAGATGTATATAACAATGCACAGTTAAAATTATATATATATATATATATATATAATTACATGTAGGCCTGTACCTATTCATTCTTCAATCCGTTTACTGAAGTTTATTTTGCCCGCAAGCAGATGAAATTTTTTTCAAGTTGCCAGCACGATATGAAAGGTTTAGCTTGCCTGCTGTATAGTGCCTTAACATCAGTCACTATCCAGATTAGCAGCACGCGTTTGAAATGTTCAACCGAATACGAAAAAAAAAATCCTGAAGCAGCATAGAATGGCGTTTGTTCCCACTCGAGAGGTGCTCGAATGGAGTGGAACGGAAACTGATGAATTATTGATAGGCTACATGTGCAGAACATCCATTCTTCTCGCGGAACTGTGCGCCCTACAGAATGAGTACTCCTACGAGATTATTTACATTCTGTTTCCTAAGTTCTATAAAATGACTAACAGATCTTGAGGATCTTCGGTCGCGCGATCAATAGACACAAGCACGCGTGTGTTAAACTCAACCGCTCATACATTAAAGTAACTTTTGTGGTTCTATGTAGGAGATTGAAATTGTTATTCCACTTTCTTGATTGTACAGCAATGAATTGGGTTGTAATGTCACATCATATGCCGCGTGTGCATCCACATGTCTCTCAGAATAGAACATAACAAAACAATAGAGCACAGAATAGAGCAGAGTAGAATAGCACAGCGCAGAATAGAAAAGAATAGAATATAATTGAACAGCACAGAAAAGAAAAGAATTTACCCTAAAATAGAACATAACTGAAGAGAATACTAGATTTTGCTCTAGAATAGAATAGAATAAAATAGAATTTGCCCAGTTCTCTACGTGAGTGTAAGTAATTCTCACATTTTATAACGCAATTTTTAAGTTGTACATTTTATCCTTTATTTATTTCCTAATAACTCTGAAACAATGAATGAATTTTCATCAAAGCGTGATCGGCTACTGGAGGCCATGCCACCAGAATATGTTCCGAGTTTACACCGTATTACTAATGTCGAAACGGTGCCCTTGCGAACTTCTGAATGGGGCGCGAAACTAGAAATAGGGCTCCAATTTTTTTTAAACGATGTTCGTAATATAGCCTGTATAATTCTTATGAAGGTTATTTTCATGTTTTTACCGTGCAATAATTGAATTTTATTAAAATATAACCAACTAATTGCACCAATATGTGATACTAAAATCTTATTTACACATTAAAACACGTCACTTGGTTAAAATAAT
>Ga0123352_10014288_pt1 | contig 12639 bp, 9 predicted proteins | sample TergutLab28metaG_FD_89700 | JGI IMG/M metagenome (GOLD analysis project Ga0123352, IMG submission 89700) | Labiotermes labralis P1 segment gut microbial communities from Petit-Saut dam, French Guiana - Lab288 P1 | ecosystem: Host-associated > Arthropoda: Insects > Digestive system > Gut ... | reverse complement strand
TTGTAGCACATTGTAGTTTCCTCAGGCCAACATCTGGATCTGAGTTTTTCGACACATTCACGAATATTATTCTCCTCAGAATATTTCCACTATAAAATATTTAATAATGAAAATTGCTTAGAAAACTAAAATGATAAATTCCAGGAGAACCTCTAGCGGCCTGGTATAATTGATGCAAGGGCCCGGTACCGGGCCGCGGCCCGGCGGTTGAGAAACACCAGTCTAGATGGTCTGGTAATACCGAAGGCCATTTTAGAATGCTGGGTGGTTCAGAAGGCCGGATTGTTTCCTGATGGAGAGAAAATTCCCTGCTGCTATCTGGATTCACATTCCTACTCCCCAGCTACTAGGAGTCCCGGCTGTACAAATTTACCATGCTTCTGTTATCTTACCAGAACTGCAGCAATACAAGCGACCTAATTTATGCACCCATATGACAATGCTAAATACCAGTATTCTACATATAAGTGTAATAACTCCAATGTTGTTCCTGCGTCAGTAGTTCGCACTTTACAGTGTTAGTATTAGTGGCAAGCTGTAAAATGCACCTATTATACATAATGGTTACAGATCTTGTAAACAACCAACCTGATGCACAATTTTTCATGTATGTTTATTTCTATTCTCTACATGTTTCGGGCAGCCTTGTGCCCATCATCAGGAGAGTTATTGTATCAATGCGACCGTCTGGTATGCAGGTTAACCTGCATACCAGACGGTCATCTACACAGAGAGATATAAACTAGGTGTAACATTGATACAGTAATTCTCCTGATGTTGGGCACATGGCTGCCCGAAACATGTAAAGGTAAAGTGATCCCGTTACAGTCCCGGTGTGGCCCAGAGGGTGGGTAGAGGTATAGCTCTACTCTTCCATGACCGCGGCACTAGAAGGCGGTGAGTGGTCAGCAGCACGCCCTGGCCGCACTTTACCCCCCGGAAAGACCCGGTACCCATTTTACAGGAGGCTGGGTTGGCCCCAGGTTCGGTCAGGACGGGCGGAAAATTTCGTCCCCACCGGGATTCGATCCCCGGACCGTCCAGCCCGTAGTCAGTCGTTATACCGACTGAGCTACCCGGTCCACACCCGAAACATGTAGAGAATAGAAATAAACATACATGAAAAATTGTGGTCAATTTGGTTATTTACAAGGGTCATACCAAGATGCACGGTCAACAAAACATAAAATTCTGCAAGGCTAAAGACCTCTTCATCAATCAGGCCCACGTAAAAATGCCATGACTAAGTACACGTGTAGTAGTGGACAGCAATCAGTACACGTGTAGTAGAGGACAGTTCACTACAAGCATTGAGAGAGAAATATAGCTAAGTGAGGGCAATTTGAGATTTGACCACCAGTTTCATCTGTTTAATCTGTTGACATAAAAAAATGGTCAGTTAGTTGTTGTCATAATGACATAAAAACAAACAAACAAACGAAGGTAAAATCTCTAAAATTTATCAACCAACGAATGCACACATAATTTCACATAAAACACTTTTAAAACATTTTAAAACACTCCGACATGTTTCGATCTTGTCAGATCATCATCAGGGAGCCTTGTTCCCTGCTAAAGTTATGTTACAGTATTCACAATTCAATTCGTATTTGCAAACGAGGTGTTGTGGCAGCATATCATGTTGTGTGGGAATGTGTTGTGGAGCAGTGGCATACCAATTGAATTGTGAATACTGTAACATAACTTTAGCAAGGAACAAAGCTCCCTGATGATGATCTGACAAGATCGAAACATGTCGGAGTGTCTTAAAGTGTTTTAAAAGTGTTTTATGTAAAATTATATGTGCATTCGTTGGTTGATAAATTTTAGTGATTCTACAAAAATTCACGGTGCAACAATAAGAAAAACGAAGGTAAAGTTTTCACTTCGTGTATCAAGAAAGCGTGTCTGAGACTGGAGGCAGATCTCCACTGATTCTTAACCCCAGCACTTTATGGTACGAGTTGTCAGCCACACGTCCTGCCCTCTTGAACCTCAGATAACCATTCAGTAGGAGGTTGGGTAGGATCCGTGACCGGTAAGGATGGTTTGGAGGAGAACAAAATCTCTTATCTCTGCCCGCAATAGAACCACAGTTCTTCGAACGTCCAGCGCGTAGCCTAGTCACTGTACTGACCGAGCTATTTCGAACAAATCCAATAGATTGTGAGGTAAATGTATCAACGAGGGCTAATTCGTGCAACGTTCAGGGTAAATCATTACCAGCCCGTATATCAGTATGTCTCTACATTAGTGCCTCTACATCGATGTCTACTACAGTCCCTCTACATCAGTGGGTCTACACCAATTTGTCCACATAAATGGACCCCCATCTGCTGAGTAAAAATTATTCCAGCAAACCGCAATATGTCACGTCCATTTTTAGGTGAGTTCGAAAAATTGCGAAAAGTAACTATTAGATTCGTCATGTCTGTTCTACACGACCACCCTTCGTAACTTTGTTGTCCCGACGCGCTCAGTCTGGTAGGTGATCCTCTTTCGGGGAACGGGTGTGGTTCACCGAATCACATTTAGTTTTAATTATTTCTTTTTTACTTGTTGTTTCATTTATTCAATTTATTCTTGATACAAAATAATGTAGCGCTATATCCAGTAAAACAACCAGATCGTTTCCAGGAAACTGACACAGTCACTTCTCTTTACTCCTACTTACACCACACTCGTACGCGACTGAATTCGCACTGGTCTGCTAGCGTCCGTTGTCCGCTGCTAACGTTTTCTCATTTAAATCTCTCCCCTCCTACCTATCACCAACGTTCCCGAATATACGCTGACAAATTAACTTACAACGCATGGATATGAACCGTCCGTAACTGACGCCAGCAATCCTAAGAAACAAATATACTAAAAATGACCGGCTACACTGTCCGTCTGTCCGCATGGAACAACTCGGCTTCCGGTGAGGGGATTTTTATAAAATTTGATATTTGAGTATTTTTCGAAAATCTGTCCAGAAATTTCAAGTATAGTTGAAATCTGAAAATAACAAGAGGCTCCTTTACATGAAAACCGACGTACATATGTGACAACACCGCACTGGATTCTTCTTAGGATGCGAAATATTTCTGACAAAATATGTGGTGAAAATGAAACCACGTTTGTGTTCAATTACTATTTTTTTTAAAAAAAATCGCGCCCTTTGTGTCAAAAAGTGGTAAAATATGGTAGAGCCAGTCCGGTCACGCGGTAGCACAGTGGTTAAGGTGCTGTGCTACAAATCTGAAGGTCGCTGGTTCGATTCCAGCTGGTGTCATTGGATTTTTCGTTGACATAAAATCCTTCCGATCGCACTATGGTTCTGGGGTCGACTCAGCCTCTAACAGAAATGAGTACGAGGAGTATTTCCTGGGGGTAAAGGCGGCCGGTACGTAGGGCTGACATCCTTACCACCATCCTGTGCCGTTGTCATGAAATCTGGGAACCTTAACTTCCTGGAACCTTCTGGGCCTCTCCAGGCCTGTAATGGGATTGATTTGTCTTCTTACCAGTCAGGCCACAGATGACAATATAATACTTCGCGCGAACTTTGCACGCTGTATACCTAAGGCTACAGACACAAACTCAAAACATGTGATACTAATTGCCTCTGCATGGCCACAATGATTAGAGGAAAGAGCCTCAGACTTAATTTTATACAGGGGTGCTGATAAGTCCTTAGTCCAACCATGAAAGAAACAGGCTAATGTTTCTGTCAGAATGGCGTGAATTTCCTTCGGCGCCATGCCTTGCAGGAAAAAAAAAAATTGATGACAGTTCGAGTCTCGATGTTGTTGAAATCGCGCGCGTCCCTTACATGTTTCCAAGCTTGTTTAACTTTCTGGTCGGGCTAAGGACTTATCAGCACCCCTGTACGCACATTTCCTGTCTTATTCTACAATATTCAGAGTGATAATTAAACGACCATTAACAGTTGTATTACGAACTGCAATTTGATTTCAGCGAAACACCTGGATTCCTTCCACCACTTTGTGCCAGGATACTAAGACAAATAACGCAGCCCGTTTCAAGAGAACTCAGTTTCTGACATAACCGGTTCAGTAAGCTTATTAAGGTCTGTAGCACAATATTTAATCCGAAGATCTAACGATATTGCTTTCCGGCACTCGAGACGTGATCTTTGTGTGTTGCTTGTTGGTTAGCTGCCGAACACGGCCTTTTTCCTCCTTCTTCAATTTTAACTTTTCCTTCTGTGTGTGTGTGTGTGTGTGTGCGTGCGTGCGTATCCTGGTGAAATATAGCAACTATCGATATCGTCCCTAGCATTCACGCGAAATTGAAACCTGTGCTTCGTAACAAAAGTGTATTTATATAAATAACAATGTGTGTAATGTGAATCGACGTTAACAAAACAAAATTCTATTCAGGGAGAAATTACGAGCAGATTGAAGACAGGGAATGCTTGCTGTCATTCGGTGCAGAATGTTTTGTCTTCCAGTTTGCTATCCAAAAATATGAAGATTAAGACAAAGAAATATTATTTTGCCTGTTGTTTTGTATGGGTGTGAAACTTGGTCGCTCAAATTCACGGAACAACGTAGGCTGAGGGTGTTTGAGAATATGGTGCTAAGGAGAATATTTGGGCCTAAGAGGGACGATGTAACAGTGAATGGAGAAAGCTACGTGATGAGGAGCTTATTGAGCTGAATTCGTCACCCAATGTTGTTGGGGTGATCAGATCGAGAAGAATGAGATGGGTGGGGCATGTAGCACGTATGAGGGTAGAGGAGATGTGTATACAGAGTTTTGATGGAGAACCCTGAGAGAAAGAAACCTCTTGGAAAACCAAGACGTAGGTGGGAAGATACTAATAAGTGGATCTTCAGGAAGTGGGATGTGCGGGTATGGACTGGATCGAGGTGGATCAGAATAGGGACAAGTTGCGGGCACTTGGAAACGCGTTAATGAATCTTCGGGTTCCATAAAATGCGGAGAATCTCTTGACTAGCTGAGAACCGGTTGGCTTCTCAGGAACTACTCTGCTCCATGGAGTAAGTAATGTGATTCGAAATGTGGTGTAGAGGACACACAGGCACACCGTTTAGTGAGGGAATACAAATGAAGTTTAAATACGTTTTGTTGTGAAAAACTAATACAAATTTCTGTGAAATTTCAGCGAGAAATTCTTGGACATTAAATCTACTAAGAAAGTAATCTCCCTCTAAGTTTTTATGTTTATGCTTCCGTGCATAGCTGATCTGTATCAATAATTGTCCAACGAGATGCAACACAAAGCAGTCTATTTATTATTCTGAAAGTTCTGTCTGCATGTTTTGGGTGTCAACCACACCCATCATCAGGAGTACACAAAACTGTAACTACAGCCTCCGGTACTGTGCAGTGACCTCCCTCCAACGTGGTCAAGCCTGGCCACGTTGGAGGGAGGCAGCTGCACAGTATCGGATGCTGTAGTTACAGTTTTTTGTACTCCTGAAGATGGGTGTGGTTGACACCCGAAACATGTACAGTGAACTTGCAGAATAATAATAAATAGACTGCTTTGTGTTGCTTCCCGTTGGACAATTATTAATATACTCCCCATAGACGCAAAAAGTTTGCCTATAGAAACAAAAAAAGTCCCTATTATCAAAGCGCCATAACGGATTGTGTAACCCGGGTTTTCTTCAAAATCATTACTACAAATTTTGTGATGTTCATACAAGACAACTAACTTTGCCGCAATACCGACTCTTCAAGAGGTCTTTCCGTTGTCTTTTACTATTTTCATATCCATTCACAACGATACCAAAAAAAAATCTCACTCATCTTCTGCTACCAACTCCTGAACTACATCATTACGACAGAATATAAATGGCTTGCTATAAATTTGCTCCTATATGTACCTCCATTTCAACCGCTAACAAAAATATACACCCATATACTGAACAAATAGGAAGACTTAATCTAATTTTTAGGATAAACTTGTCTATGTGGATGCTTAAAGACTTGTAATTCCATCAACATAAAATGCAAATTTTGTTTCAATGCACTACAAATAGCGATATTCGTCAGCACGTGCTGACTCGAGACACAGGATATCCTATTCCCACGCACAGACTTTTTCGTCAGAGTTACCACAATTGAGTCCCTGCGCAAAGTCTGCGCTGTGAAATGACAGTTGTTATTTAAACAAAGTCAGAGTTACTTATTAAATTTCGATTACATTAACATCTGGAAGCAATGAAATAAACTTAAATTTATTTTATTGTAGCTTCTTTGAGTTTATAACAAGTGTATGCTCTTTCTGTGGAGCACTTATTTCGATTTTTTCAAAACATCTGAGATACTTCAGGCTATAAAAGGACATTAGATTCCTGTCTTCCGTGTCCTCCAGAAGACCCAGAGCGAAGCATTCTACATCACTATGTGCAGTCACAGTACATTACCGCAGATATATTTTTTATTGTGTATCCGGAAGGGCAGCAGTTTCCTTATGCTAAACTAAATTGCATTGGACGTGCGCGAAATGAGTTTCTGTAAAAAGGCAGGCTGTACGTGGGAGTGAAGACTGGGCAGAAAATCTTGTTTTGAGGGGGAATCAGATCTCCTTTATTTTTAAGGCTTCCCTGTAATGTAGCAATGTCACAAAATAAACTGTAATGTAGCAAAGTCACAAACTGCCCTCTAATGTAGCAATGTCACAAACTGCCCTCTAATTTAGCAATGTCACAAACTGCCCTGTAATAAAGCAATGTCACAAACTGCCTTGTATTTTTAGCAATGTCACAAACTGCCCTGTAATTCAGCAATGTCACAAACTGTCTTATAATGTAGCAATGTCACAAACTGCCCTGTAATATAACAATGTGACAAAATGCTCTGTAATATAGCAATGTCACAAACTGTCTTATAATGAAGCAATGTCACAAACTGCCCTGTAATAAAGCAATGTCACAAACTGCCCTGTATTTTTAGCAATGTCACAAACTGCCCTGTAATTCAGCAATGTCACAAACTGTCTTATAATGTACCAATGTCACAAACTGCCCTGTAATATCACAATGTGACAAAATGCTCTGTAATATAGCAATGTCACAAACTGTCTTATAATGTAGCAATGTCACAAACTGCCCTGTATTTTTAGCAATGTCACAAACTGCTCTGTATTTTTAGCAATGTCACAAACTGCCCTGTATTTTTAGCAATGTGACAAACTGCCTTGTAGTGTAGCAATGTCACAAACTGCCTTGAATGTAGCAATGTCACAATCTGCCCTGTAATGTAGCAATGTAACAAACTGCCCTGTAATGCACGCCACCATCCGCACCGTACACACCACCTACGCAGCGGCTCTCAAGACCACCACCCATCCACAAACTCGATGCAGAAAACCACATGCTGCAACTCAACATCTAATGTTCCTGATTATGGGCGTATGTACCCGAAACATGTCGAGCTAAGAAAATATCAATAAAATTACCTAGTTGCATCAAGTTGGCATTTCACTTTATTTCATGCGGAAGATGCACGGTCAAACAACCCTCACTAAAATACATCAATCTTACTTGAAGACTAAGAGCTACAAAACCTTCCTGATGACCAGACGCATCAGTTCGGATCTTAATTTCAAAATTTCTGAGACATCAGTCTCCATTATCATCCTCAGGACGGCTATTTATTCACACAAACAGGAAACAATGAGCGCAGCAAATCACAGCACCCTTCATAACCACATAAACTGCAAATGAGATGGAGTTGTCATTCCTGCTGATAAATTTTGTCGTGATAAAATAATATGTTCCTGAGCAAGCTATGGTAAATTCGACATAGCATTTAGAAGATTTTCATCTAATTCGGTCCCCAAAAACATAGCATTTAGAAGACTTTCGCCTAATTTGACCCAAAACAACATAGCATTTAGAAGATTTTCACCTAATTTGGTTCACAATAACATAGCATTTAGAAGATTATCATCTAATTCGGCCTAAAACAACATAGCATTTAGAAGATTTTCACCTACTTTGGCTAACAAAAACATAGCATTTAGAAGATTTTCACCTAATTTGGCCAACAACATAGCATTTAGAAGATTTTCACATAATTTGGCCAACAACATAACATTTACAAGATTTTAATCTAATATGGCCCAAAACAATATGGCATTTAGAAGATTTTCATCTAATTCGGCCTACTACAACATAGCATTTAGAAGATTTTCATCTAATTCGGCCCACAACAACATAACATTTAGAAGATTTTCATCTAATTCGGCCCACAACAACATTGCATTTAGAAGATTTTCATATAATTTAGCCCACAACAACATAGCATTTAGAAGATTTTCGTCTAATTCGGCCAACAACAACGTAGTATTTAGAAGATTTTCATCTAATTCGACCTACAACAACATGGCATTTAGAAGATTTTCACCTACTTTGGCTAACAACAACATAGCATTTAGAAGATTTTCACCTACTTTGGCCAACATCATAGCATTTATAAGATTTTCATCTAATTTGGCCCACCACAACATTGCATTTAAAAGATTTTCATCTAATTTGGCCAACAACAACATAGCATTTACAAGATTTTCATCCAATATGGCCTACAACAACATGGCATTTAGAAGATTTTCATCTAATTCGGCCCACAACAACATAGCATTTAGAAGATTTTCATCTAATTTGTGTACTGCTTAAACTTAATTATTTTAATTGTAAGTAGGAATTTCTTTATTCATTATTTTATATTCCACAGTGAACGAAATGGGATCCCGTTGAGTACTACCTTTCTGTACCTTAAACAAAATGTTCTTTATTGGTCTGATGATGACCGTTTACGGTCGAAACATGTAGCCACAGTGCAATCTATTGCATACATTATATCATTATATTGATGTTGTTGTGTACTGACGGTATATAATATTTTGTATAAGGTATATTCACCAAACCTAACGTAACCGAATCAAGCTAACTCCAGTCCTTTAGGAGAACTGTGGGATCAAAAATGCTTCCCAGAATAAAAAAATAAAATAAAATAAAAACAACTAGTGGCATCACAAGCTGCGCGAAATGTTAGTTGTCACTGTTTCAGCCACTCGTCTCCATTATCGTATTTCAACAGCGCCATTACTTCAGTGCCCAGTGATCCCTTCTGCTCAGTTATTAATGTCTGCAGGTTCTTAACATAGCACTGTAACAGTCTAACAGTGACACACGTTATCCTGTATCTCTTTATTTCGTCACGAAATTTTGAAACAACGAAACACAGGGGTGCTGATAAGTCCTTAGCCCGACCTGGAAGGAAACAAGCTAATGATTCTGTCAGAATGGCGTGAATTTCCTTCGGCGCCTTGCCTTACAGAAAAAAAAAAACTCGATGACAGCTCGCGTCTCGATGTTGTTGAAATCGCGCGCGTCCCTGACATGCTTCTGAGCTTGTTTCCTTTCTGGTCGGGCTAAGGACTTATCAGCACCCCGGTATAATTTAGGATTTTATCCTCAAATACAGGGTATATTGCTGCTTTTAACTTCTGTGCTTTAATGTATGGAGACATTTCAAATATTGGTAAAAACGATTATAAACGTATAAATCGGAACAAGTCGGAGAAAATGTCACTCTCTGAACACTTTATATGAGAAGACTGTAACTGGCTCATATAATCTGAACACACACGTGTGTAGGAACAAGAGAAACAATGCACGTGTGACGTAATATTGAGTTGTGTTCGTACAAGCATTGTTGCAGTGGAAAAGCAACGAGTGTTACGTATACTGAGTGTGAGTTTGTAGCCTTAGTTATGCAGCATGCAACACGCATGCGCCGTGTTGTCCTGTCAACTGTGGCCTGTGTGGCTATGCCATATTTTTTCCACATTATCACAAAAAATGCACGAATTTAGGAAAAAGAAGTTACTGAACATAAAATTTCCTTTTTCATTTTCTCTGCAACGTTTGTCCGAAATATTTATCATTCTATGCAGAGTTCAGCGAAATACTGCCATAAACGTACATAGACCTTCATGTAAAGCACCCGCTGTTCTTGTCAGATTTTAATGAATATTATGTCTTCTAGAGAGATTTTCGAAAATCCGTCCAGTGGGGACCGAGTTGTTCCACGCGGGCGAACGCACAGACAGATATGCGGAAGGTAATAGACGCGTTGCACAATTTTGAGAACGCGCCTAAAAACCACATTTCATATTGCACTTAAATGCATCAAGAGCACAGTCAATATAAACCTAATATCTATGGGACTAAAGCGTTTGTAACAGTGGATTCAACTATCGCGAAAGTAGCAGTGTAGAGCTTGCAGATCTGAGGCTAAATCAATCACGTGTGGAGAACAGTACGAGTTGTAACATCCAACGCCATCTAATGGGGTAACTAAATACTAATGCATTGACCGCGTAAGGTGTTATTTCCACCTAGTGACAAAGGGACGAACCAATTCTGCCTCATCACTCGCTCATTGGACTGATGGTGCCATCTGGTACGACAACGACTAATCAATCTGTAGACAACGCAGCATATCGTTATTTCGGAAATAACGCCACTTACTAAAATCCGCACAGGTCAAAAGAGCTATAATGACGCTAAGGCTATGTTGTTTGTTTATTAATCCAACTGGCAGTCTGCCAAAGGTGGGGGATGGTGACATTTTAAAGTGTTGTCCACATTGCGTGTTGTTGGTGGGGTCTCATGAAAATGTTGGTATTTGTGTACACATCATGCACGTTACTTTGGCAAATCTAAGCAAGAAATCGGTAACGCTCCGCAATACACGAAGAATATAAACTGATTATCGACTACTGAGGTTATTCTTCTTCCTTAATCGCTGATATCTCCTAAAATATGGATAGATAGGTCTATAACAGCTAACTCTGTGTGGTTCTGATAGTGGTTACATCACTCCCATTGTGTCGAAAGTGTGATACACCATCATCAGAAACTTGCAGAATATAACAATTTTGATACTGTTCTACTAATTTTTGTGAAAATTTTTTTTTTTTCGTTCAGTGGTCTTCAGAGAATTGTAACCATAAAACAATATAACCTTAATGCTTATTCTGCAAAACAGTAGAAATTTGAAATGGGAGGTACATGGTGGACAAATTCATAACAGGGTTGGTATGAAGCTAAAATAAAACACTTGTAGCAAAAGAATGTTATGAAAGTCGAAATGTTTGTGTGAAAGACATAAAAGTGGTGCTGTAAAAGCTGGTCAGTGCTACAAACTGTATCTGTTCACATTTGGTTTGTATATTAAACAGTGCCACCCCATAACGAGAACTATAAGGCCCCAAATTAAAGAAAAAAGTGCAACAGAAGATGGTTTATTTTAAGTTTCTTTAAAAATTTGTTAAGCTCCAAATTCATACATCAAATACATTAAAAACACCAAAACAATAACTCAGAATCTGTTTTACTACAGAGGAAAACCACAGAAATTGTTCCCTGTTTTCTGTATATAATAGACAATGCTGAGAAAATAACATTATATCACATTGCAACATAACTGCAATAATTACATTAATCTTGGTTATGTTTCAGTATGAATTTTAGGTTCAGGTGACAGTGCATCATGATAAATTCTTATAACAAAACAAACTAGATGCACTAATTTCTTAAATTTATTTTTGGAATAAAACTCTACATGTTTCGGACAGTTCCTCTGTCCATCAGCAAGCTGTCAGGAAACCTGTGTGACATATACCATTGCTGTGTGTACAGTGAAAAACTCCTGATGATGGACGGAGAAACTGTCCGAAACATGCAGAGTTTTATTCCAAAAATAAATTTGAGAAATTAGTGCATCTAGTTGGTTTTGTTATACAGAGTTTCAGTATGACTTCCAGTGAACCTATAAATATACTTCCTTCTTGTAATTAACTGTCTCCATCACAGAAGTAAATAAGTGTTTCGTTGTACACAATACACACTGGACTTACCACCGTGTAACTGTGTTCTCTCCACAGCCAATAGCCTGTGAAAATTTGTTCATCTCTACTAATACATGACAGGAGAACCCCAAATTACTAAAGACAAAATTCTTCCGTGTTCAAATGAATTATTTGCTTCTGATAAGAGTTATCAGGTTCCTGTACAGCGCGATTAAACTAAATCCACACAACATGAAGCGTGTCATTAAGATACAACACACTACGTATGTAGAGATCTCTACACCACGTGTGCGCGCGCAATATATATGGTACGATCCTAAGCTAGTTCTCTTAAGGCAACCTGAAGATGGCCAGTACGTGCCGAAACATTTAGATGTCAATTTAGCCAATAAGTACACCTAAGTGACACAGTTGTGTTTGACTATATACAATTTCCAAGTTGCTACTGCGTGCTTCTCATGTAGCCCTCTCGACTTAAATTTCTTATATCCTTATTTCATATTTATGTACATGCATAATAACCACTGCCACCGGGCCGCAACCCATTTGCAGTTAAAATAACAATACTAATTATTATTATTATTATTATAGGATATGGGTGTGTCTTGTCACAGGCCTTTTCTTCCCGGTACTTCTCTTGAGCCAGCGGTGATCCACACCGCTCACGCTTCAAGCTTCACATTGCAGTACTTTCCGTATTATGTGTGATGTTCCAAGTATAGCTGTCTTTTGTAGTGAATCTATCGAGTGTTTTCCTGGTATAGTTTCCAAATTTTTCT
>Ga0123352_10014286_pt1 | contig 12639 bp, 15 predicted proteins | sample TergutLab28metaG_FD_89700 | JGI IMG/M metagenome (GOLD analysis project Ga0123352, IMG submission 89700) | Labiotermes labralis P1 segment gut microbial communities from Petit-Saut dam, French Guiana - Lab288 P1 | ecosystem: Host-associated > Arthropoda: Insects > Digestive system > Gut ... | reverse complement strand
AATTAAACATTTTACCACTGATGTCACAATATATACTTTCCTTACTTACATTTGTGTCAAATAACAGGGAACAGTATTTTGCAAATTCTGAAATACACAACATAAACACCAGGCACACTTCTACACCTACCTAGGGCACATTTGAACATTTACCAAAAAGGAGTTTATTATTCAGGTAATAAGATTTTCAATAGTCTTCCATGGGACATCAAAACATACATTGATAATCCAAGGACATTTAAAAAGGCAGTAAAAAAATGTTATACACACACTCCTTCTATTCATTAAATGAATATTATAACAGTAACAACAGGATTAACTTCTAAATATCTCTCATCACACAATATAGAATTAATATTCAAGAATTCTGCACTTATATAGTTTTTACCGTACATATATTATTTTAAATATTAGTTTAGAAAGCATAGCTAATATAACTCCGCATCTACATTACAATCAGAATGTTACTTATTTAGATACATCTTGAAATCAATTGTATTGTATCTTACATCATGTATAATATTTATAACCTTGTTTCTGTATTGCAAAATTCCATTTCCGACGGGTCACAATCCCTATTGATCACATGAATGCAAAGTAAATTTAAATTAAGAGCAACGCATGGCGAAATGAACTTGTCTCAATATCACGGATGACTTTTGTACTCGATAGAAATGCAATGCGTAATCCATAGTTGACTTGTTTATACTCAGACCAAAAAATTCGCGAAACGTGTAATTTGCGGTATTCGTACTGTGGATTTATCGACTCACGGATCATACATCAAGGAATGCTCGAAGGTACTAAAAGTGAATGTTGTATATGCATTTATGGTATGTTTTAAATGTATCGTTACAAGCTGAACACTTTACTTCGTCGAAATGACGTACCAGAGTCAACATACCACACATCATCTGGTATACTGCTTTCGGCCAGTGGGGAGTGAATTGTGAGATGATATGTTTGGGTGATGTCGGCCAGCGGTTGTTCCGGCCACGGGATTGATGGTTGGGGTAATGGATTGGAGCTGTGCAGTAAATTAACGCCTAACTCGTCAAACTGTCACAGTAACAGTGACTGGCCATCTTGCTTAAAAGGCCGAGAAGTGGAGACCATCAGCGCCACGCTTTGCAGACAGCAACAACTTTGCCCCTTATGTCTATAGTAGATCCTGCTCGAACTGTGTTGTAATCGGTGATTCATGTAGGTCCTGAGAGCATGGATTAGAAAAGTTGTTTAAAATTGACTATCAAAGTATATCGTGCTTACGTACGCATGCGGGTAGTAGATGGCTAGTTCGAGAATGTGACGTATGTAATGTTACCACGTATTTGTAAATGTTGCGGGTGTAATTCTGCACAATGATGACGTCTTTTACTGTTTTTCTGTCACATTCGCGAAGTCTTTAACTGGGGTGCGCGTTACATACGGTATATGATTCTTCAAGGCATGCAGGATTTTCAAAGTCGCTACTTGGTAGTCAGTGGAAATGCATTCGTAAGGTTAATTGAATGGAGGAGAATCCAGTAACTCAGTCAACGCGTAGTCAACACGGTAGTTCCTTGTCTTTTCGCAAAGAGCCCGCAAAGCGTCGCTTTTTTTTTTTATTTGCCTTTTAGCGTATTAGGAGGCAGGGTCGGACAACTGGAGTCTGAGCCGTCCGTATGTTGTGATATGTAATTGATCGAACACAGGTGTTTCATACAGTAATGCGTGTAACTAGAAACAGTGACGGGGACATGATGTTCTTTGGTGCCTGTCCATGTTGTGTTATGTGTGCGCCAGCATATGTGAACAAATTAATGTGGCAACCTGTAAACTGTCTTCTCTACTGCTGAATGTGGTAAGGTTAGGCTTAGAGCGTGTATGTAACTAATAAACCTAGGTCACATTTGTGAACGCATATATCGGTTAAACTTCAGTTTTTCGTTTCAGTTACAGAAATGCGTTTGGCATGTACCATCATGCATAAAGACTCGGTTTTGATCGACGGAGTTCACACACCAACAAATGCACCATTTATTAACTTGGTTAAAAGTTTTTAATTTTACATTAAAATACACAATAATATCGCTCCTACATGTTTCGGTCTTTAATGACCATCATCAGGGAGCTTTATCTGTACCTAACTCAATTTATGTTTATGTAAAAACACTCGGTAAAACTACGTCGTTATATACATTAAGTGATGTGGCAGCATGTTGTAGAGCAGCATGTGTGTCGTGTGCAGTGCAGATTGAGACTAAAGGCTATTGTGGTCAGAGTCTCAATCTGCACTGCACACAACACACATACCACTCTACATGCTGCCACATCACCTAATATATATAACGACGTAGTTTTACTGAGTGTTTTAACATAAACATAACATAGGTGCAGATAAAGCTCCCTGATGATGGTCATTAAAGACCGAAACACGTAGGAGCGATATTATTGTGTATTTTAATGTAAATTTAAAAACTTTTAACCAAGTTAATAAATGGTGCATTTGTTGGTGTGTTAACTACGTAGATTTCAAAATGCATGGTGGAAGGATAAAAATTGTAAACTAGGTTTTGATGTTTAATTTTAGCGAAAAAAATATGTTGTGACTGCCAGTAAAGATACAAAAATAAGTCATTTACTAAGGATAGGCATTCAGTTTTATAATTAATGATTATAAGGCCTTAAAGCTAATTGAAGACACAGATTTGATAGTTGTGATACCTTCCATGAGAAACTTGACCTGCACACCATATCATTCATGTCATATAATATCTACAAATTTAATGTACATATTTTATTTTATTTGTTGTAGGAGTGTATGTAATTCAGAGAACCATGTCTGAGGAAGGGAAGATACCTGCATTAGAGGAGTACATTTCTCGTAAAGGTTTCCTACATTATGAAGATATACCAGAGTACATTCTTTGCAAACCAAGATTGATGCCACTGAAATCTGTTACACTTGAAAAATTAGAAAATATGCAGAAAGAAGCTGAGGAAAAGATGAAAAGACAACAAATGAATCTCCAGAAAAGTTGAAATATTCCCATTGCTTGAAATATATGTGTTCTCATATATGGATAAAGGAACTAGCCGAAATATAGAATAAAAGATAATCATGACACTAGGTCCACTTTTAACTGAAGTGGTGGTTACATTTTGCTTGGCTGCTGGTTTACTGTACAAATATGGAAATTGGCTAAGACACCATATAATTGTCACAGTTGCAGTTCTCGTGGCTTGGTACTTCTCATTTCTTATTATCTTTATTCTGCCACTGGATGTTTCTTCGGTGAGTGCAAGAGTTAATGAATTGCTATGCATGACAGGAGAACAGTGAAGTCACATACTGATACTCTGTTTCATGTCTTGGCCCATTGTGATTTATAGGGCATATTGTTTTGCCCACGCATCATTATACATTGCATTGCCTCGGCATAGTATTTGCAGATTCCAGTCACGGAAGTGATCAGTGAACTGTTAAAACATTTCTCATTACACCTCACTGAATGTTGGCCATCAGTAGCTGTAAAATATTTGTCATACATTTTGTTCAGGTCTTTATCAGGCAGTTTTTCGAGTTTATGGAAACAGAGTGTATAATCACACTCTCTTCTTTATGTGTTGTTCTACAAAGTGATTTTTCTCTCATCTTACTATTTAAAATTGATGTTAACTTCATTTTTATTGAGTGTAGTAGCATGAAACTTCCACATATCATCTAGTTGCATGTACATACCTCTCATATTGTGAGGTGGTTAAAGCATATGTATTTCATATGCAGAGGGTATCAGGGATTCTTTTCCAGGGGTAAAATGGATGGAGCACCAGGTTGACAACTCATTGTCATCAAATGCTGAGGTTAAACCACTGTCAACCAACAACCTGTCTAGGACTTTGTCAGCAGCTCTGCCCAAACAGCCATACATTGCCTCTGAGACATTTTGAAGTTTGTCCTTAGGTTGTGCTAATACATCATCTTATCACTTGATGGTAGCCATTACCTGTTCTATGATCTTCCTTTGACCACAGGATGCCTTTTATTTATCAGAGTATCCTAAGTAAGATCTGAAACTGGGGTATCACTACTGCACTTCAATTTAAATGTAAATGCAAGGACTGGTAGTTTATTGATGAAAGGTGTGCAATTATGCTGAGAATGCATGGAACTTTATCTCCACTGTTGCATACATTCTGTTAACGTTCTTTATCTGTATGTCCTCCTGTGACATAATATATTTATATTGAAAGGGCCATCCTTGTTTGTATGTAAAAATTGTAGTGAAATTTCATTTTACCTATGAATATTTGAAAAGGAAGTGGGTTTGAGTTTAATTACAAGTATAAATTTGCTTGTGTGAGGTGATATTATGTCACTGTGTTTTAAGGGAATAGATGTAATAGCAGTCCCACTGAAGGTGTCTCTGCTTTGACGTAATGGTGGGGCTTGGGAGGTCATATGAGCCAGAGACCTATGCTGGCGGTAGCTTAGTTACTGGTAGGGTCTCCCATGCCAGACACGTCAAAGGTGATGGACCAGACATAAAGGGACACCCTGGTCCTCAAGATTGGAGGTTGGTAACGGGTAGGAACTCTCAAGCGAGACAGTCCTACCCCAGGGAGTAGCGACCCTGCCGAAGTGAGCTACAGGTCTTCCTGGCCCGGGAAGTAGCACCTGGTAAGGGTCCCATCCCTAGGGTTACAGGGGGGCTAGATAGAAGTCCAAAGCCATGGTGAAGGCAAACTATCTAGGGGGGCAAACCTGATACAAACCCTGACCCTCCAGGTTTGGGGTTTTGTATGAGGCCAGCCACCTCCAAGAAAAAAAATTATGCTAAAACATCTCAACAGAGGATTGCCCAACTGATTAATGGATGTAGACAAAGGCGAGTAAAATGGAACAACGAGAATAAAATAATCATCGGAACCTGGAATGTAAGGACTTTGTTACACTCAGGTAAAATGCATGAGTTAGGAGAACAGATAAGTAAAACACAACTAGAGATACTAGCAGTACAAGAAATAAGATGGAATGGATCCGGTTGAGTCAAAAAACAGAACTACTCATTATATTACAGTGGACATAGCAGCAAAACAGGACAAGCCGGCACTGGATTTATAGTCCTGAAGAAAATGCAAAATTATGCCACAGGGTTTGAACCATATAATGAATGACTATGTAAACTAAGATTAAAAGGTAAATATAATAATATTACATTAATTAATGTATATGGTCCAACAGAGGACCATACAGAAGAAATTAAAAGACAGTTCGATGATAATCTACAATATCTGTTAGACAAAACACCTAAAAATGATATAAAATTTTAGGTGATGTAAATGCTCAACTAGGAAAAGAGAGATTATGCAATGAAGTAACTGGCCAACACACCTTACATGAAGAAACAAACAGAAATGGTGAATTGTTATGTGAGTTTTCATGTGCAAATAATATGGTAGTTATGAGTACTAATTTCCAACGTAAAAGGATACATAAAATAACATGGCTGTCACCAGATCAAAACACAGCTTGTCATATTGATCACATAATAAAAATTTAAGTAAAAAAGTGGTAATAGAAGGTGTAAAAATAATGAGAGGCCACAATATAGATTCAAACCATTTCTTAGTCAAAGCAGTAATTAAACAAAAATTAAGTGTAATATATAAAAAAAAAATCAAAACCAGCTTTGAAATGGATTAAGATAAACTTACCAAACCCATCAAAACTTAAAGAATACAGATCATTATTACATACCAAGTTAAACCTACTACCTAAACAAGAAATAAATTATGAATGGGAACACATAAAGACCGCAATAGTCAACACAGCAAGAGATGTAATACAAACAAGGTACACCCCCAAGGAATGAATGGTGGGATGAAGAATGCAAGAAAATCATCCAAGAAAAAAACAAAGCAAGGAAAAAAGGTTACAACTAAAAACAAGAGTAAGTTGGAAGACATACATTAATAAAAGAAATCAAGCAAATAAAATTTGCATACAACAGGGGGAAAAAAAAGGCTCAGCAATAAAATAACCTAATAGAAGAATACCACAGGAGGAACAAAACTAGAAAATTCTTTGAGGGAATGCGGAACTATAAACAACAAGTAGCACTTCCAATAATAATGAAAGATGCATAATATAATGTTATATGCCAACCAGACCTAATTCTAGAAAGATGGAAAGACTATTTCTATAAGATTCTTAATATATCAGAAGCTGTAGATATACAAACCATTATAAATGAACGTACAAATAATCAACCACATATTCCACTACCATCATACATCGAAATATGTTTTATAATCAATAATTTAAAACGGAACAAGGCAGCTGGTTCTGATGATATACCTCCAGAATTGCTTAAACATGGAGGTAGAACACTAAAACAAAAACTATATAAATTAATCCTCATGATATGGAATAACGAACAGTTACCACAACAAAGGAATTATCTGTCCTGTTTATAAGAAAGGTGATAGACTTAACTGTAACAACTACAGACCAATTACATTATTAAATATAGCATACAAAATATTTGCTATATTACTGAATAAGTAATTAATAGAGAATAAACTGGAAGATAAATGGGGTTCCACCCAAGTAGATCTTCTGTAGATAATAACATTCTTGTAAGACACATTTTTGAGAAAAGTCATGAGCATAATCTTGATCTGCATAACATTTGTGGATTATACACATGCTTTTGAGTCTGTTCATAGAAATAAGGTAATAGAATGTTTAAAGAAATTTGGTGTTCCAGATAAACTAATTAGATTAATAGCCTTAAACTTAATACACACAAGAGCAAGAGTTAAGGTAAACAGAGACTTTACAAAGGAATTTATAGTAAAATGCAGAGTCAAATAAGGAGATCCTATATCAGCAACCTTGTTTAGCATAGTTATTGATACAATAAAAACAGATGGAACTAATGGAAAATGTTACTAAACGTCTGAAACAATGTACTGTATATGCAAATGACATCCTACTAACAACAAGAACTAAACATTTCTTATTAGATGCATTCCAGAACCTAAAAGAATATTGGCACAATATGGGCTAGTTGTAAATGGTCAGAAAACAAAATACCTAAGATGCACGAAGAAAAATTATGGACCAGAGGAATTACAAATTGACTGGATGTACCTAGAACAAGTCCAGTCCTACAGATATCTGGGATCATCTGTAAGTAGTGATAGCTCAATAGAAGAAGAGATCCAGTATAGAATAACACTTGGAAGTAAAGCATATTATGCAAACCAATTTCTCTGTAAAAGTGGATTGGTCTCCAAGAAATCAAAATTGAAACTGTACTGGAGTATAATAAGACCAATAGTAGCATATGCCTGTGAAGTATGGGTCTTGAAAGAAACTATAAAAAGCAAGTTAATGGTATTTGAAAGGAAAGGGTTAAAAAGCTCTTTGGCCCTACAAAAGTAAGAGATGGTACATGGAGAATCAAAACAAACGATGAATTAATAAGACATACGAATATAATAAATCACATAAAAGCTCAATGATTAAGCTGGTTTGGCCATTTACGTCGAATGCTGGAATAGAAAATGGTAAAAAGTATATAAGTGGAAACCGATGTTAATACAACCACAAGGGAGACCAAAGAATAGATGGGAAGTTGATATAAGGACTGACATGAAGAATTTTAAAATAAAGAATTGGATTAGCTGCATCCAGGATTATAATATGTGGAAATTGTATGTTGAGAAGGCCAAAACATTCAAAGATTGAAGTTATATTTATAAAGAAGAAGAAGATGTAATTGTAGTGAAAGAGAAAAGAAATAGATTGTGGCAGCATCATGATGCTGTTTTATACAGAACATCAAAACATTTCACTTCAGAATGTGTTGAGGCAGGTAGGCTCTATTCTACTGTGTCAGTTTTATCAGGCCAGCCCTAGAAATTGGGACACCATGAATTCTGATAAGTATATTTCTTCAGTCTATACCATATTTTGATGGTAGGTCTTTATTAGATGATTTATAATCTCTTGTGTCTGCTTCTTGTAGACAGTGTATCGTCAGTGCATGCAAGAAAACCAACCAGAATATTCTCCAAATGGGCGGCATCTTTTGCGTGTAGATTCAACAAGTATACTGTTTGATCCGGAAAATGCTTCTGTGGGTAATGAAAATACGAGCACCATCACACCTGTTCACTGTGAGGAACCATGGAGCAATGTGCCAGAGAATGTATTTCCAAATTTATGGAGGGTTGTTTATTGGACATCGCAGTGTCTCACATGGTAGTTATGCTTTCTACTAGAGTTACTGAAAAGAAATATGTAGTTTAAAATTTTTTAGCTTATGAAAGTATGCTTAAGAAGCTCAAGTGCTTCTTCATTGCCAGGTGATAGCTGGCACATGGATTTTATGTGCATTTTCTCAAATTCATGAATATCTACAACATACATGATGATGCCGTTAGTTTTATGGGCAGTATACAAATGATTTATTATTTATTTCTTTTACTGGGTGTTCTGTTTTTGTTCGGTTCTTCTGTCACATTCCATAACTGTTGATCCTTCTAGTCTTCTTTTTTCAAACTTTTCCTGTCCTTTGTTTCTGTTCTTGGTTTCTTCCATTTTCATCTCCATATCTTTCTTGTTTACCACTGGTATCCAATGGGTTAGTTCTTCTCTCCTCTACATCGTACCTTCTTTCTGCAGGCTCATACCACCCAAACATTTTGATTTCTCTATGCACGGTACTTTGTTTTACACCCATCCAGTCTTCTGTTTCATTTTACTTTTGATGCCACTTACTTTTGCTTCAGATCTCATACTTGGAGATCACTTTAAAACATCTCCAAATATGAGATACGGGGTTCTTATAGCAGTCACTCTGAATATTGTGGTTTTCTGGGATGTCATATAGTTTGGTAGATGATTTCATTATCTTGCAGGAATGTAATGCCACTTTCAGGTTATGAGATAGAAGAAGCATGTTTGTCCAGAATATTAGTATGTAGCTGCTACATGGCATCACAATCTAAAAAACATTAATCCTCAATTTCCCCAAAGATTCATTTTTGATTATGTGATTTTTGCTGTTTGTCATTATTCATCAAGTCCAAGGGACATTCAGAAATGATTTGGACTCGCCTCATTTGCAGCAGTTTTATTATGTGTTGGCTTGATATGGCCAACTGCTAGCTTAACCCTTTAATGCGGAACGACTTGTAAAGACATCACGCAGGAAGCCCTTTAAATAGCCGAACGACTTATAAAGATGTTGCAAACAGTGTGTCGAAGTTTGGAGGAATTTTGTTCACTCCTGTTCGGTTAACTGCTGTGGCTTGCTATACTTCAGGACGCTTGAAGGTCAGGCTTTCATTCAGGAGCTGGAATGCACCCCCTCCACCTCCTAAACTCCTCCACAAACATGGATATATACGTAGACACTTAGTAACTGCACATTTTCCCAGCTAATACGGTTCTGACACTTCTTGCTTTGATTATCGCTTGCTCTGGAGTTCAGTGTGGGTTGAAATATCAACACTGGCCTATGAAGCGAAAACTCTTTCTTGACCAGAAAGATTGTCAGCCATGGCCGGGAAATAATAAAACTTGAGGATGAAGCCATCAGTGAAATTCTGGTTGCTGACACTGGCTCGGACTTAGGTGCGGAGGCTAGCGATGTTGTTGAAGACTAGTTTGAGGAGGAGGAGGAATAACAACAACAAGCCTCAGCAGAATTTGGCATAACAAACACTGGTCAGCGAACCCGACTGCGCTGCCTTCTGTGTTCTTCTCACGGCCAAAGGAAGGACACACAGTGCGCCAGATGTGATGTGTGCCTGTGCGTGGTGCCTTGTTTCATGGAGTATCGCACAAAAGTAAATTTGTAATACATCACCCTCTTTATGAATACTGTGTGTCGTGATAAAACAGTGATCCAAGGTGCCACAGACATTATGCAGCAGCCAGAATTATGCGAGTATGAACTATTTACACCACATTTTATATTATACATGCGATTCACAGGCCTAAATTTGTTATAAAAATAGGTGAACATTTTTTCGCGGATTAACCAATTCATAAGCAGAGTGAAAAATTTAATTTCATTAAATTTGAAGGAAAAGTCTATGAGATATGCTTTTTTTTTTCTAAGAGTAGGCATTAATATTTAAAATCCCCAGTAAACAAATTCCGGCAGGCAGCGTTGCTCGGAGGGATTTAATTCCGGCATCAAAGGGTTAACATATTCTCCTCCTAAGTTACATATTGCACTCATCTCCTTGGGAGCTTCCAGATGGCTTCATGGAACCACTGTTAGGGGTGCTGTGATAACACTCATGTGCAGATGCCTGTGCAGTTTTCTTGTCACTGTTGAAGCTCTGTACCCAGTTGAATACTGCTGCATGCAGTTGCATTCTGTGCCCAAATTATGGATAACCAACAAAGAGTATCTGATGGTTTAACACCTTTCTGAATGAACCATGTTGTCTTTCTCTGCCCAGGAAAATCATCTACATTTTGCAACTCCTTTCCACTTGAACCACTAGACTTTGTAATGTCACAGTAGTTTTTAACAGGCATGCATGCATAGGACCATTTCATGGTGGAATGCTGTACTAAGACTATGCTATCTGATGATAATTTGCATGATCTGCAGCTTGTTATTTGCCAAATGAGCATACTCTGTCCAAGTAATTTCTGAACGCCCATTGTAGTAGAAGTGTCACGTGTCAAAGAATTCCAGTATTTATGGGATATAAATATGTAGCTATTTCTTTGTCATTTTTGTTATGAAAAGAAGAGTCTATTTAGTGCTGTTGATGTTTTACATTCAGAATTAGTTCTGGTTTTTTACAGGCTTGTGTTACCGCTGATGCAATCCTACATAAAGGCTGGGGATTTCACTGTGCGTGGAAAGCTGAAATCTGCTCTGATTGACAATGCTATCTATTATGGATCTTATCTCTTCATTTGTGGAGTCCTGCTTATTTATATTGCGTTGAAACCAGGTCTTGACCTTGATGGGTGAGAAATGTTTCCAGTTTAAACATTTATGATCCATTATTAACTGCATAGGGGATTGCCCACAGGTTTCAGAAATTTGATTCACGTAAACTAAAATACAGTGGGGACAAAAAAATTAATTTGTGACCAGAGATTCTAGTATTAATATAGAATGTGTTGGAAGCTTTTACATGGCATTTGTTTCTTTCTCCTTGTATTCTTTCTTTCTTCTCCCTTATGTTCATATATTTTATCTTTAAAGAGATATTGAATGAAAAGTTGTTTGGATTTCAGGCAGAAGCTGAAGGCTATTGCATCATCAGCTAGTAACACATGGGGCCTGTTTCTTCTTGTGCTGCTCTTAGGCTATGCTCTAGTAGAAGTTCCACGCTCTCTGTGGAATTCTAGCAAACGTGGCTATGTACTGAACTACAGCTACTTCAAGGCAGCCAAACTGAGCTCTGAAAAGTGTGAGGCAGAAGAGACTGTTGATGATATTCTAGAGGTGACTTGCAACTCCTAATTTAAATTGTCTTCCCGCCTGATTATCCTTTGGGGTATGGCCACCATGCAGGCATGTTACTTGCAGGTAGCGTGATGTGTAGAGGGTCATAGGAAGCAGGTGACTCCCAGACATATTGCTGGTAGTGTGCTACTTGCATTGCATGTGACAGGAAGGGATGTCTCAGGTTTAATACAGCAGCTTTTACTTTTGTGGAAAACATCTTTAAAGCCTCATGATTTTTGATCTCATTTGTGTTACGTGAATGAATTCAATCAATGTAGGGATTCATTTGTATATAATAAGAGAAATAAATTGCTGTCATGTGCTAGTTGTGTTAATAGCAATTTATTTCTCTTATTATCATGCCTAACACAATGAGATGACAAGCCTAAAAATTTATTTGTAGAACTGTCACCTGTGTAGAAAAGCCCAAAATATGTGGGAAACAATTTTTAATTACTCCAGCAGTGTGGGATCTGTACTCCTGCAAAATGTGCATGCTTTCCCTGAGAATATTTTACACCACTATTTACCTTTGCTTGACAGACATGTGGCTTCATTGGTGTAATATTAACTAGCATGTTTGTTCTGCCAGTGGGGAGACTAGAGGCCAGCTTAGAAGTTGGTGGGTCAGCTCACTAATCTGGGTAAGCTTCCTCTTGTTGGTGAAGGTCATGTTCCCACCAAGTAACCCACTACCCACTCTCCTCCAAGCAACACACTTGCAGTGTAGCCATACCCTAGGACTTCAACTGCAAATGTGGAGGTAGGCATATCCCCCCAGAATTCTGGTAAACAGTTATCAGCCTACATGGTATCATACTCCAGAAGATCACAATCTGATCTTGACTCTGACATTACCTCAGCTCTCAAATAAGTTCACATTAAGTTTTAATGTAAATGTAAATACTCTGTTCTTTTACAGTTTCTTTACATTAGGATAAATGTGGAACAGGCATGTAAAGTGTTACTTGAGCAAAGTGCACTTGCTAAACATGTGTCTGAGATTGCCTTATTTGTACCTGCCGATATACATGGTGTTTCACGACTTTAGGGCATAACTGCAGGAGGTGATTTCCTAGGTCTTTGTGATAAAAAAAGTTCATATAAACATGTGTCCGATTTTGGACGGTTACGGAGTTATGACCGTTTTTTAATT
>Ga0123352_10014284_pt1 | contig 12640 bp, 13 predicted proteins | sample TergutLab28metaG_FD_89700 | JGI IMG/M metagenome (GOLD analysis project Ga0123352, IMG submission 89700) | Labiotermes labralis P1 segment gut microbial communities from Petit-Saut dam, French Guiana - Lab288 P1 | ecosystem: Host-associated > Arthropoda: Insects > Digestive system > Gut ... | reverse complement strand
TAATTGCACATATTCCCGAATATCCTGTTGGCACACCTGCCGAAGTTGCACACATGATTGCAGAATTTATACCTGTTGCCAAAATTGCAATTGGCATAAAAAAACTAAAAATCTTTACATTTGGACCTCGCCCATTCGACTTTGTTGCATGTAATGCACCAATCAAACCACTATTTGACCTTGGTGTTGAAATTCAAGAAAACTCCGAACTGGACTTGTACGCGAATTTTAAAGCAAATGCAAACGACCCCCGCATAGAAAAAGTCGTTGCCGATATGGCAGCAGAACTTGGTGCGGGCAACAAGCAAGCAGGAATACTATCCAAACTGGCACAATTGGAAATAACACTAGAAGACTGGGCAGAAAAAAATCTTGGCGCATCTGAATATGTTGCCTTTGCAAATAAGTGCTGGCCTGCCTTCCAAAGCCAATTTGGTATGGTACCTTGTTATGTAAATAGCCGCCTAACAGGGCGCGGCATCCCTGTTGCATGCGAGACGGATATTTACGGTGCCCTTTCAGAATATATTTTAACCTGTGCAACTGCACTGCCACCAACACTTTTGGATATTAACAACACTGTTCCGGCAGATATGATAGATGCAAACAAAGATGTGTTAAAAGACTACTCTGCAACAGATCTATTTATGGGTTTCCACTGCGGTAATACGCCTATCTGCCATTTAGAAGGTGCGGAAATGAAGTATCAACTAATAATGAAGCGTTTGCTTGAGCCTGACAGCGACCCAGACATAACCCGAGGCACACTTGAGGGCGTACTAAAAAGCGGCGATATTACGTTGTTTAGGCTGCAATCTACGGCAGACTGTCAGCTTCGGTCATACATTGCCCAGGGCGAAACATTAAAAATGGATCCAAAATCCTTTGGAGGCATTGGTGTAATTGCAATTAACCAAATGGCTCGCTTTTATCGCCATGTTTTAATTGCCAAACAATATCCCCATCACACCGCAATGGGGTATGGCCATATTGGCAAAACATTATTTAGCGCACTCAAACTTATGGGTATTTGCGATATTGCATACAACCAGCCTGCAAGTTTGCCTTATTGTGGTGAAAATCCGTTTTAAAGTACATGAGCCCGCATATTGCTAATATTTGTGCGGGTTAGTACATATATATTAACAAGCAGAGATTTCGGAGGAATATGTATGGAAAGTAATATGGGGCAAAATTATTCAACATGGAAAGTATTTGCAATGGGCTTTATCGCAGGAATTTTATTTGCAGTTATGATTTTTATTGGGCTTGGCATTTACGACCAGCAAGTGCGTTGGGAAGGGCAGCTTAGCCCAAATCGCAAAATAACTGAAATTTATTCAATGATAAACAGGCATTCTATTTTGCCATTTGATAAAAATGAAATGATAGAAAATATGTATCGTGGGTTTTTAGCCGGGGTAGGGGATCCGTATACCCAATACTTTGATTTGAACGCACTCGCCGCATTTCATGTGCGCACAGAGGGCACTTTTGTAGGTATTGGTGTGCGCGTAGTAATGGACCCTGTAGACCACATGCTAACCTTGGTAAATGTTTTCCGGGATGCACCTGCAGGGCAGGCAGGACTACTGCCGGGTGACAAAATTATAGCAGTAGACGGCATAGATGTAATAGGGCGATCCCAGCCGGAAATTATGGGGCTTATAGCCGGTGAGGAAGGAACACCTGTAAACATCGAAATTTTCCGCCCATATGAAAATGAGCGATTTAAGGTTGATATTATTCGCGCCCAGGTAATTGTGCCAACAGTGTTCCATGAAATGCTGGAAACCGAAGAAGCGCGCATAGGATATGTACGTATAGAAGCCTTCGAACGACCAACAGAAGCCCAGTTTACAGCAGCTATAGAAGAACTTTTAGCAAAGGGCATGGAGCGGTTGATTATTGACGTGCGTAATAATCCGGGTGGCCTTTTGGACGTAGTAGTTGACATAACAAATAGACTTGTTCCCCAAGGGATTATCACATACCTAGAACGTGCTTGCGGCAGCAGGGATAACCATTACTCAAACGACACATATCTTGGCATACCGATGGTTGTACTAATAAATGAACGCAGTGCAAGTGCCTCTGAAGTTTTAAGTGGCGCCGTGCAAGATATGGGAACAGGTCTGCTTGTTGGCGAACAGACATTTGGCAAAGGTATTGTACAAAACTTGTATTATCTTTCTGACGGAACAGCGATTAAGCTAACCGTTGCAAAGTATTTTACACCAAATGGCTCTTCCATACACGGAATAGGGCTTGCGCCAGACTTTAATGTAGAAATGGAAGAAGCCCTAAGCCGTTTAATTGGCGAATTACCACTGGAAGAGGATGTGCAGCTGCAAGTAGCAATACGCGTTGTGTTAGCCCAGTAAGTTAGGCACAGAACTCCTAAGCAAAACAGCGGGGTTATCCTTCATAGGGGTAATAGTGTATACTCCGGTTTTAGCGGGAATAAAAACCGATTGACCGGTATTTACTTCCACGTCAATTGCGTTCGCGGTTATAGTAACACAGCCCTCTACGCAGGTGAAAATATAAAATACGGCAGGGTCTGATTCTTCCGTAATTGAGTTGAATAAAGCGTATTTTGTAATGGCGAAGTACGAATTGGTGATGGCATTTACTAATTTGTTTTCGCCATTTTTGCATTCGCATTTATTGTGCGCGGAAATTTCAGTTGGTAACGAATTGATACCAACTGAAATTTTACCTGTTACATTAACAACCGATTTCGGAATTTTTTCTTCAAAATCTGATACAGCCAAGGCATCCTCCACATGCAGCGTCCGCGGTTTGCCATCCAACCCAATGCGATTGTAATCATACAATCGATAGGTAACATCCGAATTTTGCTGCACTTCCGCCACAATAACACCGGGGGTTAATGCATGTACAAGCCCGGATGGGATATTTACAATGTCACCAGTTTTTACATATAAGCGATCTAGACAATCTTCCACAGTTCCATTATTGTAGGCATCCGCAAGTTTTTCCCGGGTTACCCCGGGTTTTAGCCCAATAATCAAATATCCATCATCTGGCGGGTTTAGTATATACCACATTTCATTTTTGCCTGTATCCGTTAAGTCTTGCTGTTGTGCATAATCATCTCCGGGATGAACTTGTATAGACAGTGCGTCATTTGCATCAATAATTTTTACAAGCAAAGGAAAGCGCTCACAAGTTGATAAATGTATACCCAAAACGCCAGTTTTGTCTTGTGCAATATAATCCTCAAATGTCAATCCGGCATGGGGGCCGTTTTCTATAATGCCCATTTCACCTGGCCTACAAGATATATCCCAGGTTTCGCCAACTTTATCCGATGGAAGTTGCCGTCCAAACATGGTAGCAAGTCTGGTACCACCCCAAATCATTTCCTTATAAATAGGTTTAAACTTAATAGGATAATATTTAATATCGCCCATAATATTAACCGCCTCTCTATATTGTAGAAAACGGTTCGTAACCGTTTCGCCGTAAAATTTCGCACCCTACTGGATACATGCTACAATAAATCCGGGCGCTTCATTTGAGTCCGCTTCACAGCTTCCTCCCGCCTCCAAACTTCAATCTGTCCATGATGCCCAGAAAGCAATATATCCGGTACTTTACGCCCCATAAATTCAGCAGGGCGCGTATAATGAGGGTACTCTAGCATCAGAGCCTGTCCTACGCCGGAAAAACTCTCATCCATATGAGATTCCGGCTTGCCAAGCACACCCGGCACAAGCCGTGATACTGCATCCATTAGCACGAGTGCTGCAGGTTCGCCGCCTGTAAGCACATAATCACCTATGGAAATTTCCTGGGTCACAATTTCCTCAATTACGCGCTCATCTACGCCTTCGTAATGGCCGCATAGTAAAATCATCTCCGGATAGAGAGATAATTCCTGCGCCATAGCCTGTGTGAGCACTTTACCCTGGGGCGAAAGGTATACCACAGGCATGGTTTTACATATGGCTTGTTTGCGTACATGTGTATACGCATCGTAAATAGGCGGTGCCATCATCACCATACCTGCGCCGCCGCCATATGGCGCGTCATCTACCTGGCCATGTTTGTTTATAGCAAAATCTCTGATATTAACAGGGTTTACTTCAATGAGTCCACTTTTTATGCCACGCCCTAAAATACTGTGGCTTGTAGATTGAATTATCATGTCCGGAAAAAGGGTTAGTACGTGAAATATCATATTTGCCTCCCAAGGGTCAAGGGCGAAGGCTTGTAATTCGCATCTGATCCTCTTCACAATTACTTCTTAAATTTTTAACTCCCGCAGGCCATCCATAAGGCGCACTACCATTTTTTTATCTGGCAAAGATACGGATATTACTACGTTTTTTATAGCCGGTATCATAAACGAATCTCCTTCTGCGACCTCTATTACATATACGTCATTGGCATTTGTGTTTAGCACACGGCTTAAAATGCCTATGTGCTCACCTGTTTCCGTTTCAACATTTAAGCCTACAAGGTCACGAACGAAGTATTCGCCATCCTCAAGGGGTAGGGCCTTTTCATCTGGTATAAGAAGTGTGCTGCGCATCAGGGTTTCAGCCATATTGCGGTCGTTAATGCCATCCAATTTAATAAGCACAAACCCTTTATGCTGCCGCGCCCCAAGTAATTTATAGGGCTTGGTCCCACCTTCCTGCCGTAATAAAATTTCATCCCCAACAAGTAACGCAAAACGGCCAGGGTCGTCTGTTGTAGGGAAAACGCGTAATTCGCCCCTTATACCTTGTGGTTTTGTTATAACTCCTATTTCAAACATGTTATATTCCCTCTATCTATTATCGTAATGTCCTTTACATGAAATAATCAATAAGGTATTTTTATCTTGCAGGCTATATACAAGCCTGTCTCCTTTATTTATCTGTCTGGAAAATCGTATATGGTTTTTGTAATACTTTAGCTGTTCGGGCTTGCCTCGTCCACCCAACATGCCATACTGTTGTATATCGCTAATAAGGTCATATATTTTTTTAGCAGTTGCCCGATCTGATTTTATCCAGCTTTTTAACTCTTTGTTTGCAATATCGGTAAAATATACATCCATGACTATTCTCCGTCGACTAATGCCCTTAGCTCTTCCATCGTATACTTAACAACTTCTCCCTGCTCAGCCTGTGCAATGGACGCATCAAGTTTTGCCAAATATTCAGCATTAGCCTGTTGTTTAGTTGTTAGTTCAAAAGGCACTTTTTTCTCCCGCACCAGTGCTCTTAGGCTAGAGTTGATATAGGTAGTCATGTTTAACCCGATTTCATTTAGCATATCCTCAGCTTGCTGTTTCACATTTTCATCAATTCTTACAGTGATCGCTTTTGACATAATATCGCTCCTTTATGAGGTTATTGTATTGCAAAACTATTATATTGACAATACATTTTACACTACTTACAGCATGCACGCACTCATTTTCGGTCTTGTAACTTTACAATTTATCATCTGCTATGTTAGCATATCTTAAGAAAGCGTTCTAGAAAAGAGGTATGTAAAGTGGACACCAATAAAACCCGAGAAAAACTCTACGCCTTGTTGGGAGACTTGCCAAAGGCGTCACCGTCAATTACATCAATTTCAGTGGCAGAAGATGAATATGAGGATTTTATTTTAGAAAATCTGGTGCTTGAGCTCAATGGTATCGAACCTGTTCCTGCCTATTTTACACGCCCAAAAAACACCTCTGCACCTTATCCGGTAATTTTATTTTCCCACTCTCACGGCGGATATTATCACATGGGCAAAAATGAACTGCTTACCCCCGCATCCTACGGTTTCAAAATTCCATATGCTAAGGCTATGGCAAAATTAGGCATTGCCTGCCTTTGTATCGACCACTGGTGCTTTGGCGAAAGATCTGGCCGGTCAGAAATGGACACTTTCAAGTCTATGTTATGGGATGGCAAAGTAATGTGGGGTATGATGGTTTACGATTCTTTGCGTGCGGTTGATTATCTCGTTTCAAGGGCGGATATAGACAAAAACCGCATAGGCGCCTTGGGTATGTCCATGGGAAGCACCATGTCAATTTGGGTAACAGCTTTAGACGCGCGAATAAAAACCTGTGTAGACATTTGCTGCCTCACAGACTTTGAAGAACTCGAAAACCAAAATGGCCTTGGCGGTCATGGCATTTACTATTATGTTCCTGCACTACGAAAATATTTTACCATGGCAGATATAAACGCACTGATTGCCCCAAGACCGCATTTATCTACAGCCGGGTTGTACGATGCTCTTACACCTGTTAAAGGCCTTATAAAAATTGATAAAGAACTACAAGAAGTATACGCAAAGGCCGGCGCGCATAAAAAATTCTGTCTAAAAACCTACCCTTGCGGGCATATCGAAACAAGGCAAATGCGCGAAGATATACTCGAATTTATTAAGGATTCATTGTAATAATAATCGCCTGTGGACGTGCAAAAACACGAGGCACAGAATATCGCCCAATTCCACGGGTTACATAAACAGGCACACCATCTCGCGACCTAGCCCAGCCATATGCAAAGCGTAAATTATAATTTGTAATGCTCCCCCTATATAGGTAAAACGCCCAACCAAAAAAGGTAACTTGCCCGCCATGTGTATGTCCTGCAAGAACCAAATCTACGCTGCTAGTATCCTGCTGCATAGATACATCCGGATTGTGTGTAAGCAGCAAAACAAAATCATCCTCGTATGCATTGGCAGTAGTTGTTGCAATACATGGGTTTCCAAACCACAAGTCTTCCACACCGCCTAAGAAAAACCCATCGCGTATATGCAGACCTGTATTTGCTAAAAAACCGATCCCGGCCTTTGCCATAATTTCCGAAATCGGAAACCTTACATCGTGGTTACCCTCTACGCCAAAAATGCCGTCAACGGTTTCGACTTTAGCAAAGGCAGTTAATGTTTCTATAAAGTTTGACTGTCTAAAATCGTAATCGCCGCCCAAAAGTAGTAAATCTAAATTACGAGCGTTAAGTTCTGCAACGATATCACTTAATTCATCTGCATCCAGCCTGTGTGTGTCTGCAATAAATCCAATGCGATAGCCGGATAATTCCTGTGGCCAATCTTCAGAATAGAATGTGATTTCCTTGTATTGTATAATTCTATCTAGCGTTAGCATGTGGGCAATATGAATTACACCAATTAAAATCACAATTGCGAAAATAATTTTCTTAACCTTTTTTATCCAAGTCATAAGCTATTTCCTTTTTTGAATATATATTAGCATAAAAATTTATCCCTTGACAGCGGGTAAGTTTTATATTAACATACATACACGATGAATGTATGTCTTGGAAAGGAGTGATAGGGTGCCAAGAAACAAATATCCAGAGGAAACAGTTCAAAAGATTTTGGACGTATCTCTAAATCTGTTTATAGAAAAAGGTTTTGAGCAAACCACCGTTCTTGACATTGTTGACAACCTAGGTGGCCTAACTCGTGGTGCGTTTTACCACCATTTTAAAACAAAGGACGAGGTGCTTATGGCATTAATTGATAGGGGATTTAATGAATTTAACCCCTACGAAGAGGCCGCAAAAGCACAGGCAGCCAATGGGTTGGAGCGGTTAAGACTCGCACTTAAACTTGCACTCAAATTAAATATCGAAAGCAGGGAGCACAATAAATTACTTACAATGGCGCTTCCTTTAATGAAAAGTCCGCGCTTTTTATTTGAGCAGGTAAAGGGCCTTTCTATAGATGCTAAGTTAATGGCTCCGCTGATAGAGGAGGGGATAGCTGACGGTTCTATACCACCAGGAAATGCAAAACTGCTATCAGAATTGTTTATGGTGCTTGTAAATTTTTGGATGATACCGGCCTTGTTTCCATATACGGAGGCGGAGTACGTTGAGAAGATTATATTTGTAAAACAAGTCTTGCACAATGCAGGCCTTCCTATTATAGACGATGAGCTTGAGAACATGGCCAAAGAAACGCTTTTGTCCATAAATAAATAAAATTTGCCCTTTGGGTAAATTTTTTTTAACAAAGATACATTCATCCAGCATGTATAATAAATTATTTTTTAAAGGAGAAGAAGCCATGGAACAAATAGCAACAAAGCTTTGGAATAAAAATTTTACAATGCTAACAATAGGGCAAATTATTTCCTTGTTTGCAAATGGAATACTTCGCTTTGCATTGCCTTTGCACGTGTTTTTAATTACCGATTCGGCAGAATTAATGGGGAGAGTCTTGGCTCTATCCATCATTCCAATGGCTATACTATCACCATTTGGTGGTGCCCTTGCCGACCGCGTGAACAAAAAGCGGATTATCGTTTTTCTTGATTTAATTACCGCTGCTATAACGTTGTTTTACCTTTGGACGATAGGCTTTTTATCTATTGTACCCATTACTGTAATTGCACTCATGCTATTTTCCTGCATCAAAACCATGATGTCTGCGGCTACGGATGCCAGTGTACCCTCAATTGTTCCGGCAAATGAATTAGTCCGTGCAAATTCTGTTACCATGACAATAAACGCTTTATCTATGCTGCTTGGACCAACCCTTGGCGGTGTTCTCATGGCAGGGTTTGGGCTGGAGGCAATTTTGATAGTAAGCGGCATATGCCTTGCCCTTGCGGCTGTAATGGAATTCTTTATTCGCATTCCAAACGTAAAGCAGAAGTCATCGGGGAATATGATTGTTGATGTAACAAAAGATATAGTTGATGGATTTCGATTTGCAATAGTGAAAAAGCCGATAATCGCAAAAATTCTTTTATCAATTGCCGGGATCAATTTGTTTGTGGCAAGTATTGCCTTTATTGGGTTACCTGTAGTTATTTTGCGAGACTTGGGTATGAGTGAACGTATGCTTGGTATTTCGATGGGATTCTCTGCCGCGGGCGGATTGGCCGGTGGAATTGTGGCTGGCATTATCGGACAAAAATTGCGCATTCAAAAGGCATATTGGACATTGGTTATTGTTGGGATACTCATTTTGCCGCTGTGTTTGGTATTTTTTATGGTTGAATATGCGTTTATTGCCTACTGTTTAATAACGGCGATTATGTTTTTGATAGGTGGGATAATATCTGTGTTTACAGTTCAAGTAATGACATTTGTTCAACTTACAACCCCAGTAGAATTGCTTGGTAAAATAATGGGACTTGTAATGCTGGCGAGCCTTTTGGCACAGCCACTGGGAAACTGGCTAATTGGGGCTTTGTTCGACCGGCTTGGAGAGAATTCTTGGATTGTTTTATTAGCATCTGGGATTTTGACAATACTTATTGCGTTGTGGTCACGTATATATTTTAAAAGCCTACCTACTGAAAGTTCGGAAGAATTTAATAAAGTCTAAGAAAATCGGAGAAGGAGAACCAAATGGAAAATATCGTAACGGTTTCATCATTAAAAAAAGCCTTTAAAACACAGCAGGTTTTAAAAGGCGTAGATTTTACAATTCGTAAGGGCAGCATATTCGCGCTGCTTGGGTCTAACGGTGCGGGAAAAACCACCGCCGTTAAAATTTTATCCACTTTATCAAAACCGAATAGCGGCACAGCCACAATATGTGGTTTTGACGTAGTACGGCAGGCGGACAAAGTGCGGGAGTGCATTAGCTTAACCGGGCAATTTGCCGCAGTGGACGAAGCACTAACAGGCCGGGAGAATTTGCAGCTTATCGCATCCTTAAAAAGAGTACCCCTCACAAAAGCAGACGATCTGCTATCCGCATTCCACTTAGAAGATGCCGCAAACAAACGTGCATCTGCCTATTCCGGCGGAATGCGCCGCAGGCTTGATATCGCTATGAGTTTAATCGGCAGTCCAAAGGTGCTTTTCTTAGACGAGCCAACAACAGGACTTGACCCTCAAAACCGCATTGCGATGTGGGATATGGTAAAAGGGCTGGCAAGCCAGGGTACAACAGTGCTGCTAACCACCCAATATTTAGAAGAAGCAGAATATCTGGCCAATCATATAGCCATTTTGCACGAAGGAATAATAAAAACAGAAGGTACAGCCGACCATCTTAAAACTATATTGCCGCGTGGCAGCGTTCAACTAGAATTTAGTAATAGTGAAGCGGCTCAAAATGCCTGCAAAATTTTAAAAGACTATGCAATAAATACAACCGGCAAAAAATCTATTAATGTCTCCACCGATGGAAGTGCCGGTCAGTTTGCGGATATTTTAAATCACCTCATTGCCAAAAATATTTCGATAGTAAACTTCGAACAAAAATTGCCGACCCTAGAAGATGTGTTTCTTACATTGGTAAACGGAAAATAAATTCAAGTGCCTAGTAATACTAGCCACTTGACATGAAAACGCCCACAATGGGCGAGGAGGATATATAATATGATTTATGATTCATGGACTATGCTAAAACGCTGCTTAACAATTTCTTTTCGAAACCCCGAGTCTATTTTAATGGCCATCATTATACCGGCACTGATGATGTTGCTGTTTGGCGGCGTATTTGGCAATATAGTTGACATAGGCGAATATAATTACATCGACTTTATTGTACCAGGCATTATTTTGCACAGTATTGCACAAGGCAGCATTTTTACTGCAATAAATGTGAATATGGATATGACCAAAGGTATGGTAGACCGCTTTCGGTCTATGTCCATATCTCGTGCATCGGTGCTCGTTGGCCATGCAGGCGCTTCCGTTGTACGTACAGCTATTTCAACTGCAATAACCATTGGCGCAGCAATGGTTATTGGATTTAGACCCCAGGGTGGTTTAGTTGCTTGGCTTATTATTACCGGTATTTTAATTCTGTACATTACAGCCATTGCATGGATTGCCATATTTTGCGGCGTTGTCATGAAATCTGCAGAAAGCGCAAGTTCCATAATGAATATATTTGTAATTTTGCCTTTTGTAAGTTCCGGTTTTGTTCCAACTGCAACCATGCCTACCGCCCTTAGAATTTTTGCAGAAAACCAGCCAATGACGCCTATTGTTGATAGCCTTCGTGGATTTATGCTGGGCTTACCTGCGGATGGGAGCTTGCCCATTGCTTTAATTTGGTGTGTTGTAATAATAGTGGCTGCGTTTATTGGTGCGGTTCAGATTTATAAGCGGAAGATGTCATAGCAATGAAAGGTGTATTCACTACAATTGCGATACAATAACACATTAGCAAATCGTACGATTTGTGCTGTGAAGGATGTAAATAACGCCACAGACTGAAAAGATAGCATTGCGTCATTGCTACAAGATAATGGCGCACCTATGTACCATATAAGCGTGGAACGTGCGCAAATTCATATGATGGGTGATAGTGTGAATCATAAATTTGGATTGTGTCTACTGATAGCTTTGCGTAGCATTGTGTTTTTGATGACAAGCCTTCTGTTATTCGTTGCTTTAAACATTCCATTCGATAATTTAAGCAAGTGGTGGACTTTGCTTGTGCTTTTTTGTAATATCGTTACCATTTTAGTTTTGCTGTTCATTTGTCGCGCAAAGGAAACGACATACTGGAATTTCATAAATTTCGAAAAGGGAAAAACGAAGAGAAAAACAATCGTCATCGTGATGTTTGTGATGCTTGTGGTTGGAATGTGTGGGATGCAATTGGCAGGGCTCATTAGCTATGGTGAAATTCCTCATTTTCCAATCATGATGATACAACCAATTCCCTTGTGGATAGCGATTATAAATATTTTCCTTTTGCCCTTGACCACAACCGTAGCTGAAGATGGCATATACTTAGGAGCAATCAATCAAAATGATTCCAAATCCATTGTAATAGGGTCGGCATTTTTCTATGCTCTTCAGCATAGCTTTATCCCATTTCTGCCCGATGCAAGATTTATTCTTTATAGGTTTTTGTCTTTTTTGCCTATCGCAATAATTATGTGTTTTTGGTATCGCAAAAACAAAAATCCGTTGCCATTTATGGTCGGTCATTTTGTATTGAACCTCGCCACGGTTGTCCAGATTGTCATTATTTCCGCATCGCCTGGAATGCTTGAGCAAATGTTATCGTAGCGAATAATCAATGACGGTGTTATTTCCACCCTTGACAGGATTTAAGACTAGTTATAGCCACGAAAAATCCCAAATAGTCAGCACTTGCTACTGTTTTTTAGTTGTATCAACATTGCAGTTAATACCGACGTTTGGGTACAAATTCTACGCAGATATGTTATAGTTTAGTGAAAATTTGTATTTAAGGTGGAAATTTATGTTGACCATAAAAAAATTTTGGCAAGAATTTTTGACTACAACAAGCAAGAGTAGCACAACAAACTACATCGAAAGTTTTCACTTTGACCTAACAGAAGAAACCGCAAACGATCTATTAGCACTGGTGTTGTCTGGAGTGAAACAAGCAACCGCAGGTAGTTTGCTTGCATATGAGTGTAAAGGGGATCCTATTCCGCAAAAAGGCGACTATAGTATTGTCACCGATTGGAATGGGAATCCTCGTTGTGTAATTGAAACAACAAATATTTCGATTTTGCCATTTAACGAGATAACTTTCGATATTTGTAAACGTGAGGGCGAAGATTATACTTTAGAATCATGGCAAAGATCACATCGGCGATTCTTTACAGAAGAAGGCAAAATACTGGGATATGAATTTACAGAAAATATGCCTGTGGTTTTTGAGGACTTTAAGGTAGTTTTTGAAAAAT
>Ga0123352_10014283_pt1 | contig 12640 bp, 12 predicted proteins | sample TergutLab28metaG_FD_89700 | JGI IMG/M metagenome (GOLD analysis project Ga0123352, IMG submission 89700) | Labiotermes labralis P1 segment gut microbial communities from Petit-Saut dam, French Guiana - Lab288 P1 | ecosystem: Host-associated > Arthropoda: Insects > Digestive system > Gut ... | reverse complement strand
TCTACCTTCTGGTCTTGTTCTTAAATACAAGTGATCAATAGTCACACATAAAACACAGGCAATCAATCAATAAATAAATCAATCAATCAATCTCTCACATACATGCGCGCGCACGCGCACACACACACACACACAAAGATTTTAAACTCCTGCTAACAGTTCAAGCATGAAATGACCTGAATGATGAATCAGGGAACATGTTAAATGAAAATGTCATTACCTAATTTGAGGTTCTAAGCTAACATTTGCCTTGAGAAACTGAGGAAAGCCATGATAAACCTCACTCAGGGCAGTGAATCTCTGGGCTGTGTTTTAAATCCAGGAGATCTTGAACAGAGTGCAACCCACCCCCACCAACATGGCTTCTTCAGTACAAAATAAAAAAATTCTACAGTGTGTACTGTGCCGATTTTCATGTCAACATTTTTTCTTCTTCTAATGGTTTGGAACTTAATTCTTACATGAGGATTCCGTACTTCTGAGATATGACAATGTGTCAATTCTTCCACAACTTATCAACCCTTGGAGATCACGGCATAATGTTGCTGTAAAACAATGCAATATGATTACCCAGTGATGCAGTGTCATATCCCAGAACTGAAGCCTCAGTTGCACTGCTGTGACAGTTCAAAACAAGCATGATTTTTATATACTTACTGATTCCAAGATTCCTTCTGTTGTGAGCACCACTCAGTATTTTCATGTAAGCACATTATAGTATTATGCACTACATTTCCATACTCAAACTGGGACAGAAAACTATGAAGAAATAATCAATAAATGGGTTAAAATATAAGTATTCTAACTACAATGCTTACCTCGTACAGAGCTTTAATATTCTTAACGATGATGTCCATATTACGTATGCGAACTGACACATTACCCAGACATGGTATTACTCCATGATGCATTGGTTCTGGATCTCTGCATAAAGACAGAAGTATTTCTCATAAGATATGAGACTTTCATGGCAGTGAATATGCACACTCTCCATAAGTACATCAATACCGATATATTAAATTAAAGATATCAGCTGTATACAAACATATGATAACAACAATAACATACATTTGTAACAGAATTTTGTGAATAAGAATCCCATCGGTGAGGTCTTCATACTCAGCAAGCCTGTCAGCATTCTCCAAGCATGAACTGAACTGTAACATGACATAAAGGGGCATATCAGTCTTCAATTGTGAGACCACTATTTTACCAGTATGTGAAACACTTCCTGCACATAAAGCTATAAATAAGGCACACACGAGGAGGTGGATAATTCAACTCCAAGTGGTTCTACACTCATCTCAACATATTACTGACTTATGGAGAGGGTAAGGAAGGTCTGAAGTTTATCTCAGATACAGTAATCCAATTGTGTTATCATAGTTAAGTGGAATTTACCTGAAATTTCAAGAAGTTAATTCTCACTACACACTATAGAATTATATACCCACATTCTTAGCAAGTAAAGCTATAACAGTAAGTACAGAAGTGGTGAGTGGAGGAAACTTGAAAAGAAGAAAATGCAATATTTTTATTTCTATAATTTCCTTATTTTTGCTCATCTAGCAACAAGTATTGTGCATATGAACAACAAGAAAAATAAGAACATTACATAAAAGACCTTTACAAGCAGTGCAACCATGAATAGAAATGCCAGTAATACTACTGCTAGAATAAATTAATGAAAATTCCAGTTCTAGATGACTCTTTTAATTGTTCACACACCATAACATAGTATATAGATAACATCAATACATACCCATGTAACAAGAGGTCCTGTCATGAGATCTTCAATCTCTGCTGCAGTAGCCATTACAAACAGTATATATTTATTTGTCTGAAATGTTCTGACGTTATCTTATGCAAAACTGGGGCCTTTTTGGCGGAGGTAACTTCAGCATTCTGGAACTGAATTATTTTCAAACTGAGAGTTTATTATTTTTTTAAACCTAAATTATTCACACCCCCACCCTTCATTCCCAAGACATACTTGGCTCATTTCTGCTTAATATTAGAATTTTGCGATGCATTAGTTTATTTATTTACCTGCAATCCACAAACCCTGATAAAGCTACAAAAAAACCATTGGATACAGAATTAGTCAATGTAATGTGGATATTTGCTTGTAAGAAGCATATGTCTAGCTAAATAGCAAAATAAAATAATAAATTTATCTATGTTAACTAAAAATATGATAAATAATGTAAAGAATGTACAATATTTTTATTTATAAATTATTATAAAGTTATAAAACAACAATTATAAAAATATATAAAGACCAAGATCTTTAGTTCAGTTCCAATTAAAATATTTATCTAGTGAGTAAAAGGAGTTTGTGAGTATAATCTGTCTTAAAGCTGGTCTAAATGGTTTCAGTTCATTAGATAAAATCTTAAGGCTAGATGGAAGAAGATTAAGAACCTTAAACCAAAAACAATAGTCTACCTTTTGAAAAGTAGTTAATTTTGATATAGAAGGGTGTAAATCAGTACTGTCTGGTATTAATATTATGAATATCAGAATTGGATTTATGTAATTCTCTATTCTGGACTATAAATAATAATAGGGAAAATATATATTGGGATTTAAGTGGGAGGATATTTAGTTTCTTAAATAATGTATGACATGAACCTCTGTTTCTTTAATATGTAATAACTCTAATTATTCTCTTTTTCATTGTTACACCGTGCATGTTGTTGAGTTACTCAATTATTATACCAACTACTGCACATATATAAAATTTATAAAATTTATACATTAAAACCACTCTGACATGTTTTGGTCCTAGGACATCATCAGGGAGCCATATTGTCCTTGCTAAAGTCACATTAATTTCGCTGTACCAGTTGGGTATTGTGGTAGCATGCCGTGTTGTGTAATGTTATGTTGCAAAGAGTGCCCTGCTACGGATGTGCATTCTGTGCTCCGTTGCGTTATATGTATCACGCAACGGAGTGTGACTTTAGCAAGAACGATATGGCTCCCTGATGATGGTCCTAGGACCGAAACATGTCGCAGCGTTTTTAATGTTTTAATGTGTAAATGTTATAAATTTTATATATGTGCAGTAGTTGGTATAATAATTGAGTAATACAATTATTCTTTTTTGTACCTTAAAGATATTATCACAATAGGATGAATTACCTCAGAAAATTATACCATAAGTTAATATGGAGTGAACATAAAAAAAAATAGATCATCCTTAATGTTTCTTGAGTTATGAGAGGCTTGCCAGACCTAATCCCATAATATGCAGTAATTAATTTAAACACTAACTGATCAATATGGTCATTCCATGATAATGAACTAACATTGAATAATGCAAGAAGTTTAGTGCTATAAGTATTAATAATTTGTTTGTTCTCATAGCACATATTCATGTTAATTTTATAACTATTTTTAGTCAAGAAATGCATATAAAATGTTTTATCAAAATTTAATGAGGGTAGATTAATTCTAAACCAGTCATTAAAATTTCTAAATACTTTACTAATGTCATTTGTAAATTCTGTAGAACTGTGGTTAGTTACAATTATGCTAGTATCATCAGCAAAGAAAACCAGTTTAGATATATTAGATACAGTGTCTGGAAGGTCATTTATGTATTAAAAAAAAAAGACCAGGAATTGCACCCTGGGGAACACCTTGTTTAACTAACCCCCATCCAAAAGAGGTTGTATTGGAATATTTATTGTCTACCAGAACTCTATGGTATCTACCATTTAGATAAGATTTTATCAAAGCATTAGCTTTATTTGTAATTCCATAAAATTCCAATTTCAATAAAAGCATATCATGATTCACACAGTCAAAGGCTTTTTCCAAGTCACAAAATATACCACCAACTAATAATTTATTGTTTAGGACTAATAATATATCATCTATTAATTTTTAAGAGGCTTTATCTTTCGATGAATTACGTCTAAAGCCATATTGTTTGTTTGCTAAAATATTATTATGTTATATGTGTTCATTAAGTCTTGCGTATATAACATTTTCGAAGATTTCCGAAAATGATGTAAGTAATGATATAGGTCAAAATTAGATATGTTAGTTCTGTCACATTTTTTTTTAATATACAATGGCTTAACTACTGAAAATTTTAATTGAGTTGGAAAAATAACCGGTTTAAAGTGATTTAGTACATATGTAAGTCAAGGGAGAGGTAACAAATTGACTACTAAATCTTAGAATTTTCACCAAAATTTCGTCATATGCGTGTAAGTTTTCAGATTTCAAAGATTTAATAATTTTTTCAATTTCAGTAGTTTATACATGATTAAACTTAATATTTGGAAAAGGGTGTTCAAAGGCTTGAATTAAATAATGAAGGGGGTTATTACTATTTAATTTAGCATTATCAGCATTTGTGTTATTGAAACTAATTTTATCTAAAATTGCTAAAAAAGTATGTGTTAAAAAGAGTTTGCAATAGTTTGATAATTATCAGTTAATTTTTCATTTATATTTTAGAGGTGTATACCTTTATCACTAGTTCTTTTGAGTGTTTCAGTTTGTATAATATTCCACGTAGTTTCCATTGGATTAATAGAATTTGAAATCTTTCTGTTGCAATAAAGTTATTTAGCTTCTTTAATGACATTAGACAGTGTCCTGTAGTAACATTTACAGTGTTCCCTGAGTTTTGGGTTATTTGTATTCCTACTAATAAGTTCTCTTTTATGAAGAAAAGAAGTCTTTATGCCTTTTGTTATCCACACTTTGTTACTGGGTTTATACTGTGATGTTATTAAAGGAAAAATGGAATAAAAATTTCTTAAATACATATTAAGAAAATTATTAATAATGTATTATCATCATCAGTGAAAATATTATCTCAAGATTCATAAATCAAGTTGATCATAAATATATTAAATTTCCTTCTAGTTTGAGTATAACTAATTTGATTTTGTGGGATAATATTATGTATTGTTATAATTTTGGCATTATGATCAGATAATCCATTAATAAAGAGACATATGGCATACTTGTCATTGTTAACTTTATCAATAAATGTATTATCAATTGCAGAAGTAGAGTTATTACGAATTCTTGGTGGGGATTGTACTGTACTACAGAGACTAAAAGAAGATAACAAGAAGTCTGCTTTCTTTTACCATTATCATTAATATAATTTATATTTATATCTCCAGAGATAATAAATTCTACAGTATTAGTATAAAGTGAAATGAGTACTGACTCTAATGCTGTTAAAAAATACAAGAAATTTCCAATTGGAGATCTAGAAATAGATAATAAACAAAAGCTTAGAGCTGAAAAATGTAACTTAACTGCACATACTTCAAGACCCTGCTCCTTACAAAATTCATTTAAATTCATAGTTGAAAACTGTAAAGTTTCATGAATAAAAATAAACACTCCATTTTAAGAAGTTTCCTGCAAAATTTGGCACCAAGATTAGAATTTGTAAAAGTACAGTTTAATTCAGAATTTGTTAGGCGATGTTCAGTTAAATAAATTATATGAGAGAAATCTGGAGATAAAAATTAATCAATTCATTTGTTTTGTTTTGAAAACCCCTAATATTTTCATGATACACCTTGAAACGCCTAACAATGTGGTGATGCAAAAGTGAACCAGTACTTGTCTTTGACTGCCGATTCCAACTACAAAGATCTTGGTTCTTATTATAAGAAATAACGTTTGATTCATTAAGCTAATACAGCTGGCTATCTTGCATTTAAAAACTCAAACACGGTCTACAACAAAAAATCGGATGATCTTGGGACTGGAGTTTCTTTGCCTATTAGATATTCTATTCATTGTTGTTTCCTGATTTAGTGAATTTTCTAGATTACTAATACAATTTGCAACTATGTTAAAATTCGCAACTATATTAAAATATTTATACACAGCTGTCCAATAAGAGGGCCACTCAATGCACAAGATTTACTACACGTAAAAACCCAATAAGTCTACAAATGTTGTTGAATAATGTCATTCCTCAGTATTGGTACGTGCCTCTTCATATGGAATGTAAAATACCAACGTTTTCACTCATATAAATAATGTAATGAGTTCACAAAATACGTGAAGACCATAGTCACAACACAAATCACACAAGCACGGACATTACACTGACACATACAGATGATCTGTGGACACATAGCCAACCGCGTTGCAGAGGGAAGTTTGTGTACAACCGGACATGGCCACATAGAAACCTAACTGTTTGTGTATTTACAAAGTTGTGTTCTGATGAGAAGACAGCTATTGTCTGAACTCTACAAGTTATAAGTATTCAATTTATGTATTCGACAGTATGACTGAGGTATGAAGCATAATAGCGACTAGTTACATTACAAACAATTGCAGCAGCCTATATCGTAGTTTTCAGGGTCATGAAAACATTAGGAGTGAGGTTATGTGTGACGAAATCATAACACATTTCGAATTCCATTGCATTGAAGAAAGATTACAAAACGCAGATAGGGTACTTACTGTAGCAGAATATCTGCCGCAATACGAGTCATTTGTGTGGAATTTGATTCCTTTCTCTTTAGAGTTAGTATGCCTAATGTATACCGAATTTACGCCATCACCCATTATGAAATTTTGGTTTATTCATTTATTTATTCATGTGTTCATAGTTACACACCGCAGCACAAAAATAGCCCATCTTCCTACCTGTATCCGCCAATTGCATTCCACAGCTTGACCAGTGACGTTAAGTAAAACTGTAAGGCATCTAAGTGCAGAATATGGTTTGGATTCCCAATATTACCAAATTCCAGGGTGGCTGTTGATTGCACATTGCCCTTTCTGGTAGCTATGGTTGTGTCTGATTACGAGAAATGGTTTGAATAGCTTGTGGGACTTCATATTCTGCACTGTCATCATCCTGTGTAACAGGCAAGGAGCTGTTAGTGGTTACATTAATTACAATATTCTGTGACAGGATGTACAACGGCATTCAGTGCACACTTTGGTGTTCCGTTCCCTGAAACGAAGTCATGATATGTTTCTATCAAATCAAGGATTTTTGGCTACTATCGATGAGAAGGCGTAAGTAATTACAATTGAAGAATTGTAAAATGTTTACATATTTTGTGTCCTTTGGCAGAATTAGAAGAAAGGATTTATTGTTATTGTTGCTAAATGTGTATGAGTTTGCTGGGAACTTGGTAATAAATTTAAGTTTGATAAAGCAGTCAGTATGAAGAACTTAAAGGAAAGTTTATGCCTTTAGGCACTACACAGACATTATGTGGTGTAGTTGAGGTGAACTGTGAAAAACCTGCCAGGATAGTTGATTGCTTGGTCACATCTGAAGTGGATAACTCCCCAAATGTTATGCTGTGTTTGAAATCATTTTTGATGTGTTAGTGGAATTCCAACAATGTTACTGTGAACTGGATCTGTGCCATTAAATTTACAGCCAGTTGCAGTGTTACCCTATCAACAGTGTCCACATGGAAATTTAAGACTTCTATGATGTTATGGTCTGTCCATTTGTATATTGACACAGTGTAACTTGTGAGAAGATTTGAATATTCAACGACACCACTGACGATTTGGAAGACCTTTGAAAAGGCTGTTAGATGAGGCCAAAACAGGTCTTTATATTGAGGCCTACCTTGTGTTGGAATGTGATGTCTGTTTTTTTTTAAATTTATTTATCATCATTCTGCATGCTCCATTACTATGCAGTAATAGTACATGTGTTGGTGGTTTCTTACATAATTTCAACTAAATTTCTTTGTTCTCTATACAAGTTTGTTAAATTAACTATAATTGTCTATAATTTGTCAAAGGGTATATTGTTCATAAATTTTTTAAAATCTTTGTGAAATTTGTTAATGAGTTTGTTTTTACTCACGGGCCAGTTTTCTGTCCGTAATATGGCACCTTTTAGACTGTCTCTTTCCTGCTTGAGTAGTTTGCAATCATATAATATGTGGTCTACTGTTTGTTCTCCACTTTTGCAGGAGCACATTGGGCTGTCTAAGGTTTTGTATTTGTGCAGATATGATTTAATATTACCGTGTCCTGTTGCCATTGTTGTAAAATTTGGAGTTACATTAATTTTAATTTTTAACCTATCTGCTATTTTGGGGAAGAATGATTTTATAATTGCACCCTTTGTTGTAAGGTCCCATTCACTTTGCCACTTCGTTACACTGAGATCACTTAGTTCACTTATCGCTGTGATGACTGGTGTGAGAATCTAAGATCTTAGTGTCACATGCATAGCATACAGACTATACAATGCAATTTTTTCTAACTTTAATGTACTTAAATATTTTGTATTCCAGTGAAAAGGTGAAGAAAACTGTAAAAGCAAGGGATTGTTATGGTTTAGTGTTTGACCGTGTGAAGAGCACTAATGCTGCAAAGATCCACAATGCAGAACGAGGAGACCTGAATCTTCAGCAGGCAGCTATACAAGGTCAGTTGCTTATATTTTAATACTTACTGCAGTAAGACAACTGTGAATTTTATCCTGTTGCATGCCAAGAGTTTTTAACAGAAAGAGTTACTTTATGTATGTATAATTTGGACAAGTTTAATTTCAGTGGTGAAAAGCCACGTACAAGAAAAGTAGTCAAGAATTAGTACCAGATTTATAAAAGGAGGAGGCTGTGACACCATTTGTGTCATGTTATTCTGTAGGGAGTGAGGAATACATGACAGATCTAAGTCAGAATAGGTAGACTTCGCACCACGATTTGAATCCCGAGTTTATAAACTTCATAAGGCTGCTGTCATGCAAGGTATTCTATTTATAACCTGTCCTTAAATTGCTGACACCACTGTTTCAAATGTAGCTCACCCATGTTCTGTCTGAATATTTAGATTTTTAAAATAGAAGAAAAAGAGGGGAATGATACAAAAAAATGTGATATGCAGTATTTGGGATATATGAATAGTTCCTTAATTTCTGTTCAAAATGTTTGTAATTGTTTTATGATGCTGTAAGCAAATTAAAGACTGTCAGGCATTGACTTATTGGATAACAGTGAGTACTGAGTTTGTAAGTATGTGGAAGGACGTGGTCTTGGCCTGTACTTCTCATGGCATTGCCTGGCAGAACTGTGGAAAACACAAAAAGCCTCAGGAGGTGCTGTTCCAGCTAAGATTCAAACTGGGGATCTCCTGAATACAGGTCACAAGCACTACCACTTAATTAATTGTATTTCATACATAGAATCATTTGGAAAGATCTGACTGCTTTGTGTTTTAGATGGTGTGAACTACACTGGTGATGCTGCAGTTGTTGGTGAAGGTGCCCTTGTCCCAGCTAATGCTGGGCCTGGCAGTGGTCTTGTTCATGTGCCTGCTCCTGCAGCTGGCAGTACAGTGCAAAGCATTATGCCCCGTCGAGCCACTGCCATGCCAAAACCAAAATGGCATGCACCATGGAAGTTGTATCGTGTAATATCAGGCCATTTAGGATGGGTACGATGTGTGGCAGTGGAACCTGGCAATGAATGGTTTGCTACCGGTTCAGCTGACAGAGTCATCAAGGTTAGCCATTTAAAAATGTTGTTCTCTTAAAACCGCTATCATTTGTTTGTGCCCAATCTTCAGGCATGAAGGTGGAGGCAGTCTGGTCTTCTGAAATGTTGGCAATTGGTCCAGACTACATGGTATCACATCCCACTTGACAGAAGTCTTCATACTTGCTGCCATGAGGACTCAAAATATCACAAGAGAGCTGTTATTTGTTACATGTGACATTTCAAAAAAGAATTTCACTAGCCAGTTATTTGACTCTTTAATTTGAAGGTACAAATGAACAAATATGAACTTACATTCCACTAGTAAGGTCTGTGCATAAGGACATCTAAGTAGGTCATGCCAAAAGCAATGAGCAACAATTTTTTTGTGAATTAAAATTTATTATTATGTAAAAACCAAGTACATCATCTTAATCCATAGACATGTACTTATTTTTCTACATAATCCCCGTTTCTCTGTACACATTTTTCCCACTGTTCTGGAAGTTTGACTATTCCCTTGCGGCAGACCTCCGTTCCAGCTGCCCGAAGACATTGACACACAGCTGTCTGGAGTGCCTCACTTGTCTTCTAATGTTGGCCTCGCATCTGATTCTTCACAAAACCAAAGAGGTGGTAATCGGAGGGTGCCAGATCAGGACTGTATGGAAGGTGAGGGAGAACTTCCCACCCCATGTTCTCAATTTTTTCCAAGGTCAAAAGAGCAGTGTGAGGCCGAGCATTATTGTGCCGCAGGATGACCTTTCTTCCGGGACATTTATCGCACAGTGCACAGCGAAGCTTGAGTAGTGTCTGTACATAATGAGCAGCATTTATGGTTTTTCGAGATTCCAGAAATTCAATCAAGATGCACTCCTCTGCATCCCAGAAGACAGTGCCCATAATCTTCTTAGCTGATGGCATTGTCTTTGGTTTCTTTTTTTGTTGGTGAATCCAAATGATGCCATTCCATACTCTGCCGCTTCCTTTCGGGGTTGAAATGATGAAACCAGCTTTCATCGCCTGTCACAATACTGAGCAAAAAATCATCTCCTTTGTCTCGATATCTCCGAAGCATTTCTGAAGTGATGGCTTTTCGCTGAACTTTTATGGTCTTCAGTCAGTAAATGCGGTACCCAATGGGCACAAATTTTCCAATAACCTAAGCTTCCAATCATCTCCCGAACTGCATTGTGACCTATTCCTAGTTTTGTTGCAATTGCATCCAGCGTCACATGTCTGTCTTCGTAATAATTTCATCAGCTCTCTTGTTGGGTTCAGTTGAGGCTGTTTGAGGGCGACCACTATGAGGCTGATCTTGGATGCTTGTGTTCCCATCTTTAAAATGCTTTACCCATCGTCTAATACTACTAGCACCCATCTCCATACACATGCTGAAGTCTGTGGTGAATATCAGCAGCGGGAATCTCTTCTTTAACAAGAAATTCAATGACAGCACGCTGACGAAACGAAACATTGTTGTCAGCCATTTTGTATCACTTGTTTTTGGTCACGTGTTGCAAGCTACTGGCGCCACCTACCAAAGATACTCAATTGTTTGATGTTGCAGAGTTGCCAACTAGGGGACGTTGCTCATGACTTTCAGTATGACCCTCGTAATTTTCAAATTTGAACATGTCATATGCATGTGAATTTTTCTATGAAATTATTTTGCTCTTACTTAAATTCATCTTGTTTGAATGTGGAAAGAATTAAGCTTGCAGTTGCATGAATATGCTGTAAGGGGCTTAAAAGTGTTGGTGTACACGGGGTGACATTTCATACTATGCAGGCAGACTGATAGCTTTATTTCTTCTTCTGCATAGATCTGGGATTTGGCCAGTGGCCATTTGAAGGTATCGCTGACTGGACATATCAGCAGTGTTCGGGGCCTAGCTGTCAGTGCACGGCACCCTTATCTGTTCAGCTGTGGTGAGGACCGGCAGGTCAAGTGTTGGGATCTGGAATACAACAAGGTAAGAATGTCAGAGGCAGCAATGGAGAGAAGGTCACTCAGAATGTACTTCATGTGACATCAGGAATGAATGTGATGAAAATATGAATACTGATATGATTTACAGGAGTAGCTTACACTGCATTGTGAGATGTTCACAACCATACCAAAGGTTTGGTATCATTTTTATTATGGATATCTCATGTTAAAAATAGTAATAAAAGTAATACACTATGTTCCAGGGACATGATTGCTCCCTGCCCTCACAGGGGTTGTTATTTTTAGCATAAGCCAGTGGACAAAGTAAATGATTCCAAATGATATACCATGCAATGTAGGTCCATTACTGTTTATAAATTTTATTGAGTGTAATTCTCAGTATGGTGTATACTAATCCTAACAGTCCTACAGCAGACTATCTGCTTGAATTCAAACAGTTAGTTTTGATTATCTGTAAATTACATGGTGCTGCAATATTTTAAAAGTAATTTACCATGATGGAACAGTGTGGATTAAAGAAACCTGAACTGCAAGCAGTAAAGTCCAAGGCTGTGTGCTATTAGCTTTGTGAAATTAGTTGTGTGTATGTAGCAGATGAACATCAAGGAACATCAAGTACCAAACACAAAACAGAAAAGGATGGATTTGGAAAATATTCTACTGGAGAATACCTTTCCACTCATCTTCTGTTGCCAGACCTGACAACTGACCACTGACATGCGTCTAGTACTCACAATTACAATGATGTTTCTGTAATGCAGATCTGATTTAGGATGTGTATAGATAATGTAAAGGTACAGTTCACCCTAGAACAGGCCACAAAGGCCCAGAGGGGGAGTAAAGGTATAGCTTTACTCTTTCTTTTACCTCGGTGCTAGATGGGGGTGGGTGGTCAATGCCATGCCCCGGCCGCTTTAGCCCCGGGATGGGCCCGGTATCCATTGTATAGGAGGCTTGGTTGGTCCCAGGGCTGGTCTGGATGGGTGCGGAAAATCTCGGCCCACTGGGATTCAATCCCTGGATCGTCCACCCTTTAGTAAGGCACTATACCAACAATGTTATCCTGGCCCACATGTTTATATATATATTCTTTTCTGTAATATATATATATATATATACAGGGTGTCCCAGGAGGAATGTGCCAGACTTCGGGAGAGTGTTCCTTATGTTAAAGTATACCGATATAACCCAAAACACCTATATCCAAAGTTGAATGGTTACG
>Ga0123352_10014282_pt1 | contig 12641 bp, 9 predicted proteins | sample TergutLab28metaG_FD_89700 | JGI IMG/M metagenome (GOLD analysis project Ga0123352, IMG submission 89700) | Labiotermes labralis P1 segment gut microbial communities from Petit-Saut dam, French Guiana - Lab288 P1 | ecosystem: Host-associated > Arthropoda: Insects > Digestive system > Gut ... | reverse complement strand
GAAATATATTTCCCTACTGTTGATCCAGTGTTTAATATAGATTTTCTCCAAATACTGTAGATATAATTCAGCCAGAGTTCCAGATAAAGGTGAACCCATGGCTACTCCTTTAGTAGGTCTGTAGTATAGATTATTATACTGAAAGTAGTTTTGTTGCACAATGGTTTCCAGTATAGGTATTATTTGTTCCTTCTCTCCTTTACTGACTGTGCTTTGCCCTAGCCAGTGTTTAATTGCTTCTATTATACCTTTTGTGGGTAGGTTGGTGTACAGATCATTGGTATCCAAGGTGATGATTCTATGGTTAGGTTTTGTATTAGTTTGATCAGTTCCTCTGCTGTCTTTAGTGAGTTCTTGGTGTTATAAGTGTATGGTAAAATTTGCCAGTCCATTATTTTTCTGTTGATGTATTTAGCTAATTTATGTGCTGGTGCATGTGTATTATTAATTACTGGTCTAATAGGCATATCAGGCTTGTGAGTTTTTATGAGGACGTTAAGTACCCGAGCCCTTGGTTGCATCTGGGTTAGGTATTTATGTGTTTTTTTGTCAATTAGTTGCGGGTAAGATTGTATTGCTTTTTGTACTTGTTTGTGGAATTTACTTGTGGGGTCATTGGTGATCGTTGGGATATTGTTGTCCCTTAAAAATGTATTTATTTTCCTTGCACTGATTTTTATCTATTAAAACCAAAGTTTTGTTTTTGTCAGCCTTCATTATTATGATGTCTTCTTTACTCAATTCCATTTTCAATGATTTTATAACACTTTGCTGGTGTCTATGTAGCGGGTTTTTTATGTTTCTCTGGTATCTGTTTAATGAGATTTTTGCTTGAAATCTGTAAAAGTTTTTCCATTTAGGTTCCATGCACCTAATGGCATTTTCTGTTTCTATTATGATATTGTTGATGCATTTCTTGGGGTTTATTTCTATTGCGTACTGGGGACCTAAGCTTAAAACCTTTACCTGCTCTACTGTGAGTTGTTTGTTGGTTAAGTTTATTATTCTGGGTTGCCTATGTGATTTTAATGTTTTACGTATATTGTGCAATTTGTTGGTTTTAAACAAGTATTGATATTGTATTGCACGGCAATAAAATGAAACAAGAAGGCAGTTTACTTTGACGTAACATTGAGGTCCATCTGCCTAACTATGGTTGCTGTGGAAAAGCAACAAGTATTACATATTCTGGGTGTGTGTGTTCAGCGTGCAATGAGGATGCGCCGCGTTGTCGTCCGTGGCCTTCCTGGCTGTACGTTATTTTTCCACATTATCTCATAAACGGCACGATTTTAGAGAAAACGTTATTGAATATAAAATGTGTGTTTTTATATTCTCTGCAACTTTTATCTGAAAAATTCTCATTCTAAGACGAATTGAGCGATATATGATCTAAAATGTATTGGTCTTAATGTAAAGTACCAGTTATTCTTTTCAGATTTGAATGAAACTTGAACTTTCTCGACAGATTTTTATCTCAGTAATTAACCAACTTGATGCACAACATTTTGTTTTACAATAAGTTTTATTTCATGCCTCTACATGTTTCGAGCACATGTGCTCATCATCAGGAGGTCAAAATTATATTATACAGCCTCTGGTATCATCACACCTATAGGTGTGATGATATTTTTAGCTAAAAGCCCACCAGCATTAGACATCGGAAAAGGACAAACAATAACTGGAGACCCACATAGGACGGCAGCGAGCAGACATACCTGAGCTGTACACTCCAAGCTAGCGCACATCACGAAACCCCCCCCCCTCCGCGTCCCTTCAATAGCAAACAATAACAAACATCACAGATGATATCTCACCATCGTGACATAACCATACCAATCCTATAAAGCACCACCACCATTCTTTCGGATGAAAACCTGATGATGGCCGGAATAGGCCGAAACATGTAGTTACTATCATCCTTTATTAAACATCTTTTTAGAAATTGTTGTGTTATTGACTGATACCTACACCTATTGCTGTCATTCAGTTTAGCAAGTTGCCTTCCCTTTCCACTGTAATAGTTCCTAGAGTAGAATTCCTGCTATTTTGTGTGGGTGCAAAGCTCGGTCTGATACTGAGGGAAACGTGTCGCAGGAACGTAAAAAAATATACATGACGAAGAGTTTCGTTGTTTATACTTAGATTCTAGTTATCGTTGATGTTATGAAATAATTAAATCAAAGAGGCTGAGATGAGAAAAAAGGTGCACCACATACCCATGAGTTAAATTCTTCTTCGGTGGCGCTACAGCCCGGGGTGGGCCTTGGCCTCCTTTACAATACGCCTCCAGGCCTCTCGATCCCTTGCTCTGTCTCTCCATTCGTTTATCCCTATCTTTCTCAGGTCCGTGTACACGTCATCCAGCCATCTCATTTTTGGTCTTCTCTTCGTCTTGTTGCATACAGCTTTCCGTACAACATCTTTTTAGGAATTGCGGTGTCTTGCATTCTTTCTATGTGACCAAGCCATCGTATATGAGCTAAATTAATCCCACCAAATTTTAGGTCTCAAGCCTTTTGGGATGCAATGTCGAATGGTAAATAGTTACTGAGAGTCTGAAGTAAAGTTGCGCCTTTGTCATCGGGATCAACCATTGTGTAACACCCTGGACTAATTGACCTTGAAGAGGGTGACGTAATTACCAATGGAAACGCATAACATTTCAGAAAACGCGAACCGTCGTCAGCGTCTCTGTGCGCACCTCAACACTCGTAATGAACTTTAGCCGGCAGACTGCACGTGAGCCCTCTTCGTACATGTAAGTGTTATATGAAAATAGATCATGACCTAATATACACGATATTGTGGATTAGTAGATCCTGTTTAGAGTCCATTGGTGGTCTTGTGATGGTGGAACTGCAGGTTCCATAAAACCAAAAATATTCTTGGCCATTTGAACAACAATATGCCTTGCGAAATTTGAGGCTTCCGTTGCAATGTAAATTAGGTTTGTCTCATTAATTATTTTAACCATTGTTTAGATGTCAGTTTAGCAGCATACTTATTTATCTTGAAATTCGGACTGAGGAATAGTCGGCAAAGACCTCATTGTACTGCATGCATATTAATTGGTGTATTTATATGAAGTTAATTTGAGTTTATCCTTTATGTTCTAAACAGTCATAATTTTGTAAACTTGTTGGTGCTTGGTTTCAATTCCCAATTTTTGAAGCAACCAGTATTTTCGACCTAGGTAAAATAAACATCCCAGTCATGCCGTTGTTCTGGAATTTATCGTTAAACAGCGATACTGTGTTTTGGCCTCAAATTCGAAGTGGCTTTGTGGCCGAAAAAACAGATACATTTGATTGCTGTTTTGTTTTGTGTTTCCCTTTTCATATTTTGCTGTGCAGAATACAGTTAGTTATACACGTAGGTTGTTTGCACAGTACGGTGTGGTGGTTGCACACAAATTGGGCATATTGGTGGCTGCTGAATTTTGTAGCATCCCTCAAATACGTGTAAAACAGAAATACGTTAAAATGTCTGGTACTTTCCCTGTTCACGTAGTTTCAAAATTGCATTCATATTTATGGGGTCCTGATGATTGTTTCGGCATGATCAAAGCAAACAATTTAAACGTTTACTATTTAATAATACTTTATCAGGGCAAAGGATAAGCTGGTTAGGTTACCTAGATAGAATGGAGGAGGATAGGATGCCCAAAAGATCTTCACTCAAGAAATGGAAAGGAGGAGAAGAAGGGGAACACACAGGAAAAAATGGAAAGATGAAGTAGAAAGAGATCCTCAATTGCTGGGAGTGAGAAGATGGAGAGAGTTGGTGGCAGATAAGAAAAAATGGAAGGACATTGTTCGACAGACCAAAGCCCACTGTGGGCAGTCGTGCCAATGGAAGAAGAAGAAGAAGAAGAAGATTTAAGAATACTTTATTATAAGGTCACATTCAACAAAAGTCCTAAAAAGATAATATATTTCGCATTATATATAGCATAATCTCATGTGATAAAGTTACGTCCTATTTATTTGACAAACTAGATGACACTTGCTTTATTATATATTGCTCAACATGTTTCAGACGTTAATACGTCTGAAACATGTTGAGCAATATATAATAAAGCAAGTGTCATCTAGTTTGTCAACCTTTATTCAAATATCAAAATGATGCACGGTCCAATACGCATAAGATTATGTCCTATTTAGCTATGTCCTATTATATTATCGTAGGTTTTGTAGCGCAAAAATGGTAGACCGGTGTTAAGGTGATTATTATAGATGACTCAGGAAAGGATAAATAGAAGTGTTATGGCGTGTTTTAAATTATTATTGTTATTCTGGAACTAGTGTTATTTACAAAGCAACTTGTGCTTGGTTGTAAATACATGACGCAAATGAGGTGCATATATCAGACGGCTGTAGAACGCCTTGAAGTGAAGCCTTTTGGAAAATAAAGGTTATAGGGAAGTGATGTTGAACTGGACGTGTCAGAGGTCATATGGACCATATTTATTTCTCCTTCTTTGGTTTTCAAGAGCTGTGTATAATTTGTAACTTTGGTTATAGGAGTTCAGCTGCATCTTGTATTAAAGCTATCCCAACATTTTAGTGAAGGTCTGAAGGTTTCAGGATGAGACAAAAGGTACGCAACTAATTGAACTTGTTTCTATGTTTTTTATGACGTGTGCATAATGATTCACGTCACTTTTATTTACGAACACATAATGCACATTTTATTTGTAAGCTAATCGCTTTTTCATTATAACCTCGACGCGTTTCGGCGTCGGTCTACCGCCATCTTCAGGGAGTTATTAACTGTTTTTGTAATATATTAAAATGACGTAAGCACTAATTGATTCCAGGCTTTACAATTTTTTACACCAAATTCAGACTTTATAACAGTTGGGTTCTTTACGGTGTTGCACATTGAAATATTTAAGTGACTGAAAAGCTGACCTGGTCCTCACAATTGAAACTTTTTTTATGTTCTCAAATATTTTAATTTTTTACCATTATCAAAGCACTTCAGCTATGGTGGTGGTGATGATTATGATGATTGCGATATGACGACGACGAAGACGATGATGGTGATGATGATGACAAAAATTTTAAGAGTTAAAACAGTTAAATTGTTTTTGAAGACAGTAGCATGTCCGGCGCATGTGGAATGTGGCGTGCTGGCGTCCTTTTTAGCAACAAACCCCGAAACGCGTCAGAATGACAGTTAAAAAGTGGCTAGCTTATAAATAGTGTGCATTAACCGTTGGCTAATAAAAGTGACTTTTGTGTGGCTTTTGATTGCTGCTCTTTTTGAGAGTCAATGGATGCTGGAAATGTGGTTTTATTAGCAGAGAGTTTTTCTGTCGCATTGTGACGCAGTCATTCGATCGGCCCGGCAGTTAAAGTGGAGGAAAGTTATCCCACTGCGTGCCATACAGCAATGTGTCTTATTTCTTACGGAAGAGTACGACTCTAATTTGTAAAGTGCAGTCGTGTCTTTTGCTTGCGAATTGACTTTACTGTGTGGGAATTTTCTGTTGTGTTGTGCCTGGTTATACCTGTATTAGGTTCGTTATACTATGAACATCCTAACAAGTGGCGACCAGAGAAGAGTGACAGAGACCTGTAGTTTTGAAAAGAAGCGTATATTTTCTCTTCTAGCTTCGCCACCACTCAAGGGACCCTACGCACATCTTCAAGCCTAGAGCTTTGCCTTTAGTAATATATGGGGAAGTGTAGGTACAGCTAAAACCATTCTTAACATGAGCACTGAATGGTGGTGAGTTATCAGCTCACGTTCTGGCCTTTTCCACGAAGTAAAATTTTAGACTTGACTTTCTGCTTCACGACACTTTGTAATAATTTAAGGGTTCTAATTTTTAGCAACCTACGAAATCACTCGGTAATTATAGTTAATAATTATAATAATAATAATAATCATGCATTATATTTTGTAGCCCCTTCCGTCTAAGAATGTAGTATTTTCTCCCACCTCAGTGCTCAATAAAATAGAGTCCTTATTTGAGAAATGATTATTAATATACCTGCTCCAGAAGAATGCTTATTACGGAACATGAGTGATCGTTAACTTGGTCACTGGAGCCCGCCAATGGACAGTTAGCTGAATTAGATGAATCCAGTCCTTACGCAATGCGGTATTTCTTTAAGATTCGCTCTATCTTTAACCTTTTCGTCTACACCCAATTTTTCGTACGTTTCAACTTATTAATTGTTACGAGGGATAGTAAAAGTCAGGCCATTTTAAAATTCACAGAATTTTATTGAAGTTGGTGAATTCATCGTTCCCGTGGACGTTCCGGGCTTCTTTGTTTACGTTAAAATTCTTAAAATACCGCTGGGAATCGGCAGTTCTGTATGATTCCTGCATTTCTTAAACATCTAAACTGATATCGCATTTGCTTCTGTTTTGCGTTAGAATTTCCAATTCCTTGCGAGATTTCAGGCTTCCACCTCTAAGTAGATGAGCACTGCCCTCTTCTGGGCTATTATACAGCGTGTAGCTCTAATCCCTTGCCGACGTTTTGGAACAACCGTATCGGCCCCAAATGAGTGGATCAAGAATCCAAGCTTCTTGGATTCGTCATTCAAGACAAGCAGTTCTGAATACCACACCTTTTATCGAAAAAGGCTTTTAGTTTAGAATCCATAACTCAGCTGCGATTAAAGACAAACTTAAGTCTCCCCCCACCCCACACACACACACACATTTCACCTACCAAAAATTGCCACGACTACAACGAAATATCAACAGATTGTTCGGAATAAAAAAAAAATATTCTCTCATTTACTTACGCAAAATCTCCAAATGAGAAACGACATCTATACACAATCCAATTACCATTTAACGTAAACATTTTATTTTTACATCTGAGATGTTTATATATAAATCACCGATAATCTCATGTCTCTGTTTAGTATTTGTTACCTGAAGATTGTCCCTTTGGTCCGAAACGTGTAATAACACCCATATATTGGTAATAAAAACCCCTGATATGTGATCGACAGATTTTTTTATATCTTTGTTATAATAATCACAACGGTATGAAGCTTTACGATTGTAATTTTCTATTCCAACACTTAGGTAATGTATTTTATATCTTCTCTTCTGGAACCTCTGAAGTGTCGATTGGTTTGAAGAGTGGCAAAGTCGTTACTACCGTTTGAAATGGAAATTGTATGCGTTTATGTAATTTTAATTAAAATCTGCTAAATCTTGTTTAATCGAATTCAGTTTCTTCGTGCAGTCTTGTTCTGCTTGTATTTAGCGGTATGTTTCGCGTCTGCTTTCCCTTTAGATTTACAAACTTGTAAAATGAACACACTCTTAATCTTGAAGTATCCTAACCTTTCCACACAGTCTTTCTCTCTCTACCGCTTTTGAAAGTTTATTTTCGGAAAAGATGTTTACACTGAAAGATTAATTCGAGGCTGTTTATACAGAGAACTCCTCCATCTAATCATACAAACGGAAGTGAAACGTTCTCTTTCGATAAACTCCTCAGTCACCTTCGCCTTCTAAGATTTATGCTTTGAACTTCTTATGGAATCAAAACAAACACACGCTATCAGTCTCTTATTTTTTTCCTCCATGTAAGGAAACTACTACATGCTTTATTCATAAAGTAAATCGGTCCCATTACAGGCCCGAGTTGCCCAGAGGATTCCAGGAAGTTAAGGTTCCCAAATTACGTGACAATGACCCAGGATGATGGTAAGGTCAGCCTTACGCACCGGCCGCTTTTTACCCCCAGGAAATACTCCTGGTACTCATTCCTGTTAGAGGCTGAGTCGACCCCAGGGCCATAGTGCGATCGGAAGGATTATGTCAATGAAAAATTCCAATGACACCATCTGGAATCGAGCCAGCGACCTCCCGATTTGTAGCACAGCGCCTTAACCACTGTGCTGCCGAGAGTTCCTTATTCATAAGGTACCGGCTTCGAATTTCGAAACGCATATCGGCTATTTTGTGAGATTGTTTTCATCGATTTTCTTTGTAGTTCCAGGACATCTCCCGGAAAATATCTGAAATGAGCCACGGCAAACTTTTCCACGCCAGCATTCTTTGTGGACATTCTATGCCACTCGCAACATTATCGTTTCATTCGACGGTACATAGCTTTCGGTTCCGGATAGTACGGCATCGTTATGTGGCAAGTAAATAGGCAGTCTTATGATATTACTGTATTTACATTCGAATCCCGTTATAACCACACTGGTTTATACGACAGTTCGTCTACAGCGTCAGCTAATCTGTTGTACAGATTAATTCATCGTCGTTAACCATAGTCTTATACTACTCGGTTACAACAACAGTCTTTCACAACGACAGAAAATTTTCAGTCCCTTTCGTGATGTTATAACGGAGTTCACTTGTAAATGTATGCGTCCACTGTATTAGCCGCTGAAACAATGGCTTATATTCTTATAATAAAATCAAATAGATGCACTAATTTCTCAAATTTATTTTGGGATAAAACTCTACATGTTTCGGACAGTTCTTCTGTCCATCTTCAGGAGTTTTTCACTGTACACACAACAATGGTATATGTCACACAGGTTTGCTGACAGCTTGCGAGCAGGATCAGAACGGAACTCTGTTTGCGAGCTGAATCAGGACGGAACTCTGAACTGTCAGCAAACCTGTATGACATATACCAGTGCTGTGTGTACAATAAAATTACTGCTGATGATGGACAGATAATCTGTCCGAAACATTTACGGTTTTATTCCAAAATAAAATTGAGAAATCAGTGCATCTAATTGGTTTTATTATAAGAATTTATCACGATGCACGGTCGCCTGAACGTTAAATGGTTTCTAATAACAACTGTAATGCTAATGTTACCTTCTGGTTTATTTCCTACCGTCAATAACACTAACATAAATGCTGGTAATGTGTGTGAGGTGGAAGCGACATTAACACTACTTAGTATGTTACACGCAGATGTTTTATTGGTAATAGAGCATCCACAAATGTGCAATTTTTCCCTGAATGAAGAAAGAAAAGTTAGAAAGTGTTAGACGCGAATTTTTTAGGCGGGAGCGCTACTAGCACCCTTTACTTTAGAATCCTGCTTTTTTAATATGTCAAATAATGGTGTAACGGTTGTGCGAATAAATTATTTGTTTGAGAGTTTTATAGCTATTACTATTGAAAAAGAGGTTTAAGGCATCTGAAATGTTATATGGAAGCAGAATATATTACATAAAATATGTTTATGAAATATTGTTCATTGCAGCAACGGCACAAATGGAAACTCTTTGAGAACTGAAGGTTATATGCGACAGTCTTAACTTCTATGTATCTCAGATGATTCTGTCAGTGTCGCTTATTTTGCTGCTAATCTCGCCGTGTAAGTCTAAGAATAATGCATGTCACATGGTCTTGTTTAGGGAAGAATTCTTGAATTGAAATTTGTGAGAATATCTGGTTTCATACAATGGCCATTTGGTATTTAATGTTAGGCTATACGGATTGATTTCTATTAATACAAATTATGGCAAAAAGAGGGAAAAGTAATATTATGGTACTGTTGTAATACAGAAAAAAAGTGACCGCTTGTTATCATTTTGCTAATAAGAGGTTTTGAGCTCCTTTTGACTTACGGAAAAAAAGTATTTCGTCGTTTGTTGAAACATCAGGTTTCCCTTTCAGCCTCATTACCCTCGTGGAAACTCTAACAAGCTTAAATAAACCAGCCTGGCCATTGAGATAATTGGCCCTAATACTCTTTGATACCAAACCCATCTCCCTGACAGTCCCTACTTACTTCTCTTACACTCTACCTCCGTCCCCCTTCACGTGACGTGCTCAGGTTGATCAGCCCAGCTTAGTGCTTGCAGTCATTTTATGGAGGAAATTGTCGCTTTTCATTTCTAAACCGGGTATTTAAACCGTTAATGACAGAATTTTAAAAAACAGATTAATTAGTGATTAAAAGCTTGCCTCGGTACTTAGGCTCAAAACACCACATCAGTGCTGAGGGTAAATGAGTTTTAGAATTACGGGAAATGCTTCCTATCAGCCACGTTTGAAACTTAACCAGTCTATAGTGGAAGTTTTGTGAACCTTTGCCGAACTTGTTAGGAACTCGTGCTCTGTCCGTCTGTTTTATAAATTCAGGCATAGATATTACACTGCCCGAGAGATCTTTATATGTGTGTGTGTGTGTGTGTGTGTGTGCCGGGTAGCTCAGTCGGTATAACGAATCACTGTGGGGACGAGATTTTCCGCCCATCCAGACCGGCCCTGGGGCCCAACAAGCCTCCTTTACAATGGGTACCGGGTCTTTCACGGCGGTAAAGTGCGGTCGGGACGTGCTGCTGACCACTCACCCGCTTCTAGTGCCGCGGTCATGGAAGAGTAGAGCTAAACCTGTACCCACCCTCCGGGCCACACCGGGCCTATAACGGGAACACTTTACCTTTGTAACTTCAGTAGCTAAATTCAGAACTCCTGAAGTAGTAACGAGATTGTCTACACTTATTATGTTAAGTCATATTAGATATCGTTACATGTGCCATAGTTTTATTGTTTCCAAAGACGCTCCAATGGTTGCAAAATTTGGGAGTTGATGATAATCAATCGGACGGTGTATAGTGCGGACGGTGCCGTGCGTCGCACAGCACCGTCCGCACCGTAAACACGATCCACGCAGCGGCTCTCAAGACCACCACCCATCCAAAAACTGGTGCAAAAAACCATATGCTGCAACTCAACATCTAATGCTCCTTATGCTGGGCTTATACGCCCGAAACATGTAGAGATAAGAATACATCAATAAAATTACCTAGTTGCATCAAGTTGGCATTTCACATTATTTCACGCTAAAATTTATGTCTAAATTCAAATGAACAGAACTTAGAGAAACTGAAACCGGTACGAAACTAAGGCGCGATGAGAAGACGAAAAAGAAATGAGGAAATTTAATAAGAAGAAGAGAAAGTGATGTAACGGAAGTGGTACAAATCCAGCAAGAAATTGATGGTGCAGGAGACTCGGTTGTATTGCTGACGAATGTGAGATGGTCACCGAGACACTCTGTTTGAAACATGTTTGATTCTTTATAACACGTATCAATTTATTCTTCGTACTCGTTTTATTCCGAAAATAAAATATGAAACGTTTAGCCATTAACATATTAAAGGTACTTCTTTTAGAAAGGATTTTGAAAGCTATTGATACCGCGAGCATATGAACATTGCATACTGCAATTTGGTGTAGTTCCTATTGTGACTTACTGAAAGGAGATACACTTGGTGGGAGAGGAAGAAAATTACATACGAAGGGGTTTCATGATTGAGTCAGGCAGACTAGATTGGCAGAATATGAAACAGACACGTTGAAATTAAGTAGGCCTATGTAATATACACAGAAATTCTTAGTTACAAGGAAAAGACCACTTGGGAGACATAGAAGCAGATAGAATTATAAGCCAAAATATGCACAAAGCTGAAGGTCGCTAGTATGTAATTTTGCAGGGTATGTTTATGTTTTTCGGAAATGAGATTTGGTAGTCGTTGTGAATAGGAGCAGAGTTTTGTATAAATCAGTGCCAGTGTGATATCCGTTTCGGTCGCTACTTTGATGTCCATTTTTTTAGACAGCATCGCCTCTGATATATATCATTCATTGTTATATAAGTTTTGGTGTTATAATGTGAGGAAATACAGCAGTAGTTCCATGTTTTTTTTTAAAATTGAATGCTTACTGTAATGCTGAAGTGTTCACTTTGAAATAAGTACCGTGTGGTGGTGCTGATAACCGTCAGATTTTCATGTTAAATTTTAAAATTGCCTTACACTTTTATTAAAATATGTGTTGTTACATTGAGCGAGTGTGCTTGCCTTATTATTTGAAGTTTCTTACGTTGTTTGTTGTATTTATTGGTGGTTGACTTGGTTATGAAATTGCTAGATTTGTTTAGGTGATAAATTGTTTTCTATATTTTTTTATAATGATTCTTCGTTTTCTGTTTCTTTGTGATTTATGCCTTTTTTTTTCTACTTACGGTGTTTCTTTTAGTCCTTTGGAGGTTGGTTATAGGGCTACAAGGGTTCTTGATTCTGGTTGGATAGAGTACTTTGGTGGTCAATGTATATATTGAATTCTTTTTAATCTTGGTAGGGTTAATCAGTGTTTGGGAATGTTGTGATGAAGTTTTGGGTTTCAGTTGATAAACTTTATTGTCAGGATGCCTGAATATGAGAGCTGTTCAATAACTCAATTTATTTAACTAACTGGTCAATAAGTTTTCCTGCGCGTTTGTTTTATTGGGTAACCGAATAAATACCATTAGCTAACCCCCAAACAGAATTATCGGTACTTCAACAACAAGCCGGCTGCGTCACCTATTGAATTTGCCTGTGACTTCCATCACTCACACATTTTTGGATTGCTAGTTGATCTTGAATTTGTTTATTCCGTTTTTTTATCTTAGTAATTAACCAACTTGATGCACAAAATTTTGTTTTACAACAAGTTTATTTCATGCCTCTACATGTTTCGAGCACAATGTGCTCATCATCAGTTGCTCAAAATTGCATTACACAGCCTCTGGTATCATCACACTGAAACAAGTGAGTGGTCTAAGTTACTAAAATACAATTCTATAAATATGAGCAAATAGTAGTAAAATTTATGTGTGCATTTCTCGG
>Ga0123352_10014281_pt1 | contig 12642 bp, 11 predicted proteins | sample TergutLab28metaG_FD_89700 | JGI IMG/M metagenome (GOLD analysis project Ga0123352, IMG submission 89700) | Labiotermes labralis P1 segment gut microbial communities from Petit-Saut dam, French Guiana - Lab288 P1 | ecosystem: Host-associated > Arthropoda: Insects > Digestive system > Gut ... | reverse complement strand
CAATGTCCACCAGCTTTTCGTCTAAGTTACGTGGGAATTGTCCATGCATCCTCTTGCCTTGCCATCTTTCTTTTGTTTTCTCCGCTATACTGTCCTTTACTTTTCTCGTTTCTTTCTGTACTTATTATTATTATTATCATCTCCTTCATGCAGGGTATTTATACTTATATTCCTGAGACAAACTATGTCCCTAAGGAAAACAGTGTTGCAGCTATTCTGTTGTTGCTATTCGTGGTGCTTATATCGTTTGTTTCAGTGTTGAATCTGTTGTATTTTTACATTAGTACTTTCCGAAGTATGTGTGCAGTGCCCAATATGGCTGTTTTCTGTAGTTCCTTGACTTCATGTTTTCCTGGTAGGTTGCTCACATATTTTCTAAATGACTTTGAAATAGTCCCATTCGCCCACTTAGTATTATCATCATCATCATCACCACCATATTTTCCTTCCATGCTGCCCTTACTCGCCTCTATTTGATATTCCTTAAATACAATTTGACCAGCAGTACAATTCATTAAACCCAACTCCACCAGCCCGCTGTCACTTCCTGCTTTGGTCCAAACGTACTCCTCGGCACCCTCAGTCCACGTTCTTCTCTAGAAAATGCTGGGATCATGTTTAAAAAGGAACACAATAAGTTTCTTCCCAATCTGTAATTCCCTGTCATCCAACGCTATTCATAAGCGCTGCAACTGATAACATTCTCTATGTTGCTAAGAATCGAACTGTGATCTTCAGATTCACACCTTTGCCTGCCTTATACCAGTAAAGTGTGTTAGCTCGAGCACTCGCTAGAAGTCCCACCCTTCGTCATAATCGGTTCTAATCAACAGAACGCAACTTCCGGTTACAAGCGATTGGCCCACACGGCGTTAACGATCCTCTGCTGTTTCCGCCAATTAAACATGAAGTCTTACTGAAAATTTGAAGAATTGTGAGTCTTTAGCGATGTAAATGTTTCCTGCCGGGGCCATGAGTCAGATAAAAACGCGTACTTTTTTTAGAAGACCTGAAGGGTAGAGATAATTTGGGTGATAGAGGTGTGCGTGTGAGACAATAGGATGTATTTTTCAAAAAGAGCGTGCAGTGAATTTACTCACGTCGGGCTGTTGTGCGCAAGGTTATGAACTTCAATAAGCGACAGGGAATTAACTGACCAGCCAAGCGAAAGCCAGATGGCCAAAGAGTACCTACCCCCTTTTCGTGGAACCCGAAGATTTATCGCCTTGTTTACAAAAACCCGTCTGGGACGTTTCTGTGCAGTCCGCTACTTCCCGCCCAATTTCTGTAAGGTCTCTTTTTTTTAACACATACCTTGAAATTAACTGTAGAAATACAATTTAATACGAGACACTTGTTTACAGATATATAACACGTGCATGGCTACGCTTGTAAGACGGTCACGTGGTGTTCCCACTACCCATATTTTATTCCACCAGGACACTGCAAGATTTTAACAATTTTATTGATATATATTTTGGTGTCCAATTATTTGGTATAATAACAAAATTATAAGCTTGTATTTTAATTGTAAAGCACAGGCCTCTAGATCAGTTCTTACCTTTTATATAATTGTAGAACTACCTGGTGATGGCCGTAATTACCGGCCGAAACATGTCGTAGTGAATGTGATGAGTAAATGAATATACAGTCATACATAGTGTTGTATTAATCGAAAAAGCAAAGATATTTCTCATATTACCGCTTCCCTCCCACTGCCTTTAACGTTCATACTATCTGTAAACTGTTCTCTTCCGCTCGGTACTTGTAATTACATTTTTATGTACGTTCTGCATGTACCGATAAACTTGCTGCCTCATACAATGAGCCAAAGAACGTTTACCTATTGACAGGATTTAACACCCCGTGTAAAGAGCGCCAGCTTCTGACACGTACCTTTGTCTGCACATCTGGAGTCACTACACAAACGTCCTCTCCACCCGTCCACTCCGCACTGACTAAGGCCGCCGATCGATTCCAGCAGAGCCTACTACTCCCCCCCCCCAGGCTCTGTTTTGTACAGAACACGTGTTCCCGTCGGGTGAAAATACGTGCTGTTTCTGTGTTGCTGCATTGCAATCGTGCATTTCATTTTCAGCTTTAATGTGGAATGGTAATTATTCGTAGTAGCTGATTTAAGATTTAATAAACGCTGCGTTTTGTCCACATAGCGTATTTATGTGTTTTGTGTGATTCTTATAATAAACTGCGATTGTTGACCTCAGCACCGTTAAGGACTATTTGCATATATATCCGTTTCGTGCACAAACGATGTTTCTTCTGTCTGTACGGAAATGTAACAACCGTCGTGTTCTTGCATATGCTCTTCTAACCTGATACGATAGATTGTATGGAAGAGCAGTACCCAAATTGTATCACTTTCGCGGAGTACCCAGATGTTTTAATGTTCTTTGCGGAACCCCGTGAGAATTTGAATCCCTCTTGCCGTCAGTCCTAGGAACAATATTACTAGCGGAAAGGGTTACGTCATGCTGGGGTGTTATGGCCCTGGTCAGGCTTACGGGCCTAACAGATTAGATTGGGAGAAAGACAAACCTTAGGAAGCTATATCCTTTAAATAGGATAGGATATGAAGTGGCTGCAAATAAAACTACGTGTGTGTTCGTGTCTTGTAACCAGAGTTTACGATAAAATTGCATCATAGAGAGACAGAAAACAAATCCTATGAAAATATGGCAAAGCTCATCTATTTGTAAACAATACTAGTACATAAAAATTGCATTGACAAAGAACCTATGAGCAGATTAAATGTGAATAACGATTCAGAAGCTTTTGTCTTATTACCTATTACTAGGAACGCAAATACTTAAATATACAAAACTATAATGTTGGCAGTTGTGTTGCAAAGATGTGAAACTTGGTATCTCACGCTGAGGGAATAATGTAAACACAGGTGCGAGATTTTAGAAGAGCTAAGACCTAGACACAAAATGTTCGAGAACTTAGTGATGAGGAAAGTAACTAAAAGTGAAAAGCAACGGGACGCTGGAAGAAACTGCATAATGCGTGTCAAGCTTTGTATTCTTCTACAAATACTGTCAGGAAATGCATAGTGGATTTTGGTGGCAAAACCCTAAGGAAAGACACCTAGGCGTATGTGGGAGAATAATATTCAGACGAGTCGTAGAGGCATACGTATGGAAATTGTGGACCCGGAAATACGTATCCGAATCATGATTGTTTGAATGGGGTTGTAACGTTCACCGATACGCGGAAGTTCGTAAGCGGATCATGATTGTTTGAATGAGGTTCTAACATGACCGTATCGTTTATCATAACCTCTCTACGGTGCACAAGCAAGAAGTTGTTTGTATCGTCGCAAAAGTTTCCCCTTGCATCTCGTACGTCAAAGTTTATATCGACTTGCAGGATGGCTACTAAATCAGCTCTTGTTTTACTGGCAGAAGGAGCGGAAGAAATGGAACTCGTTATTTCTGTTGATGTTCTGCGTCGTGCTGGGGTTAGTTACTTCATGTTAATATCGTTCTCATGAGTTTTTTATAATTGCAATTGTATTGTTATTCCCATGGAGTCAGAGCTGTTTGTTTTAATGAGCGCGATTAAGCCTATGAAATTGCAGTTGGACTCGGTTGTTTTTATGCTTGCATGTTAACAGTATGACCGACCAAACATATTCAGAAGAATACTACAAAGGGCGTAATTGTTTGTGTTCATCCTCCCATTCGCAGTGACTGCCGCTGGTTGGCATGTGTCTAATGGGTAAAATTCCAGGGATTGTTTGTGTGCTTGACTGGCTGAATAGAGCCATGGAAAATGTATGGGGTGTAAAATCTGAGATTACACTTGACCCACGATGTGCAGACTATGCCAAGAACTGCAACCAGAATTAGAATGTCATGATGACAAGATGCTTGGGTAGTTCATTAGTGTTTGTTTTTATTGAAATGTATGCATGCATTCAAATAATATGAATTATTTTAAGACAAGTAAACTAAAATATTCTCAGCAAATAAATACAGATGGGAAGTGTCACCTGGGGCAGGATTTTATGTACTGTTAAAAGAGGGGTGAATTTAACCCTTACAGAACATGCAACATAGAACATAGTCAAAGGTATGATTGTCTCCCATAGCCATGTTGCTGTTATTCCTTGGCATGCCTGCTCAGATTGTTTTCCTGAATCCCATATAATGTATCAGATTTATTCCTGTTACTGATACAGGACCCAGAGGAAAACGGAGATTAGCATTTTATTTAGTGGTATTATGGATCATGAAAATTATATTGAGTCAATGGTTGGATGAGTGTGAGTATGGAACGTTGGTAGAGCGATACTGACAAGGGAAAAGCAAATTACTCAAAGAAAAATCTGCCCCCAGTGCCACTTTGCCCTTGTGACAAGAACTTTGACTTTCAGATAGCTGTTACGATAGCAGGTCTGTCAGGTACAGACCCTGTGAAGTGCAGTCGCAATGTGGTTGTTTGCCCCGACACTAGCCTACAAGATGCTGTAACAAGGGCTCCATATGATGTAATTGTCCTACCTGGGGGGCTGCAAGGAGCAAAGAATCTGGCTGCGGTAAGTGGGTATGAGATATTTGGTAGGGTAGGAAACTCATAGTACCAGCATAGTGGCAGTTACTTCCAAGGGTGTACAGAATGAGGCTCTGGTTTCACTTGAAGTATAGAACAGGCTGAAAGTCATGTCACACACTGTGCATCTGGCCATGGAAGGTATAAAATTATGATGTCTGGTTGCATGTAAACTGTCTGTATGATATGTGTTTGAGAGTAATACAAAAGTTATAGTGGTAGTATTAGCTATTTTGTTTACACTAGTTAGAAATATTTCTGAACAGAGCTATTTATTCCCTCATATATTTAAATGAGCAGTTAGGATTCTTGTGTTTTCTGTGTACATAATTATATTGCACCATACGTACTGGTACAACAAAGACTTTATATTTTGACCTTCGAATTCCTGGCCATAAAATATTAGAAAAGTTGTGCCAAACTGCACAGAAAGTGACAGAGAGTCAGCTGTTAGGGACATACTTGGCCCTGAGGTGATTACATTTAAATTGAGATTTGACATTGTAATAGTAGTGTATTATAGACAGGTCTTCCAGGTTGTGATGCCATGTAGTCTGATAGATGATTACCAACATACCTCCTGAGGTGTTTGTAGCTATCTAATATGACATGACATTGCAACACAGAAGAATGCAATCTGATGTTTAAGCTGCTATAGTGTATGACATATGAAGCCAGTTTCTGAAGTAAGTGCCAGGACCAACTAAAAGAAGTACCCTTTATTTCCATGATGTACAGTTGTTTTCCTTATCAGTATGACAGTAACGACATAAGGAGTAAAATAAACCTCATTGTTATTAAGGCAGTGGGACTGAGTTAATTTTATTCATGTCATTTAAACAAAAAACTCAGGTTTAATATGTTGGGCAATGTACGCATGGCTTTATGGTTATGGCAGGAATGAAGAAAATTGTGTAAGACCTCAGGCTAGTGCCTCAGCCATATTTCAAACTGGGCATCTCCCATATACAAGTCAGAAGTATGACTGCTTGAACCCACATGCAGAGTTGTATGCTATCAAATGATGACTATAAATAGTGTGTCTGAGTGTGTTACCTGTCATCATTTGCCTGGAAGGAATGGGGAAACAGCACATAGAGTAGATGTTGTACATTTAATATTTAAAGCAGACAATGTTGAGGTGTCAGGACCTCCATATTGCTGTATTCTGTATGGTGACACAATAATAATAGTACCAACAGCCTGAAGTACCTGTTAACAAAGTGATAAATGTGTGTTGTGTTTTTAGTCTTCTGAGGTTGGTTTGCTCCTGCAGCAACAAGAAAAGGAAGGACGTCTAGTGGCTGCAATTTGTGCTGGTGAGTGGATTTTCTTAACTCTGTAGCCAAGACATTGATCCCTGTATCAGAAAATCTTAATCCATGGCAACTTTAATCCAAATCACATCCCAAGAGCACATTTCCTCAGGATCTGTTTGAACATTTTTCTTTTACCTATCAAATAACATTTTTCTGAGACATTTACTATAAGAAAATTGTTTTAAGTATGTGTTTAACTTCCTTGCCATAGCAGAGCATAAGTGCCAGATTTTCTGTCTTGGTTCCTCAGCGAGGTACATTACACAGGCCTTCTCATGGTCATGCACTCTTGTGACAAGAAGTTTCAGCCATTCATACTGTCTTGGTTGTTACAGCTCCGACTGCCCTGCAAGCCCACAATGTTTGTATCAGCAAGTCCCTGACATCATACCCCTCATTCAGAGAGCAGCTGCAAGAGAAGTACACATACAAGGAGGACAACGTTGTGGTGGATGGTTGGTATATCTTTGCCTCTGCCTACTACTGTCAAGTGCCACATTATAGTACACACATAAGAACCATAATGTGGTAGTGGCCATTTGATGTAACTTGGCCTGGCATCAGTCCTGTTAACTGCCATAATAATACATATACGAGGAGGACACTGTGGTAGAAGCTATATCTTATAATTAGGCCTGCCATCACTCCTTTTAACTATCATGTAATATTAATTATTCAGAGGAAACTGCCATAATACTACACATAAGGACAGTGTGGTAGTTGACAGTTGGTATAACTTTATATGTGATGAGAACTGCACTCTTGCAGGTTATTACTCAGTGAGGCCAATGCTACTCCATGGTAAAATTAACAAGTGCTAGGCTGAGAGACCAAGGAACATAATAATATGGACTAAGGACAGGGGAAAATCAAAGGGAGGAAAGAGATGAGAACAATGAGCAATTCAGTAACACAGAAATTCAAAGAGGAGGATGTAGTCTCTCAGTACTAAACCAAGGTAAAGAGGATGGGAGAAGTGTCTGAGTAGTACAAGAAGGGCAGAAAAAGAACCTATGTTAAATGGGAAACAAAAATAAGAGGAGAAAGAAGAAAAGGGAGAAGAAATTGGTGAATAATAAAGAAAAGGGAAGGGGAGAAGCAAGTGACAGTACACTGGAAGTGAAATAGAAGAAAATAGAAGTGAAATTTTAAAAAAAATATTACAAACCCAACACAAGGAAAAAAGGTGAGGAAAGCTGTCCAGGCCCAGGAGGGAAGAATATCTGGCAGTCAGTAGTGTGATCATGTTACATGTCATCACCCCTTTTAAACCATCACATCATAGTAACCATATGGGTAGGAAATTGTGGTAGTGGGCACTTGGTGTAAATTGGCCTCCTATAAGTTCTTGTAACTGCCATATGATAATACACATACAGAAATGTATCAAATTACACAGTAGGCATTTCATAAACCTATGCAAGCTGATCTTATGGTTACTGAATTAAGTAAAAAAATTCATAGCTTACAACATGACATAAGGCCTTCAAACATCCAAATAACAAGTGTGTATTTAAAAAAAACTATTATTTGAAATGGCATTATTGAAGCCTGATTTTTCAGACCTCGGCACTTAAAATTAGCAAGATTTTCTCATATTTCAGTTTCAGACACTTGAAACCCTCAAGAGGGGAAACACAGTTTCCTGTTTAGGAGATACTTGAAACTCAATGTGAGTGGATGCAGTGCAGTCTTCTTGGACAGTCAGCCATGTAAAAATCCAACACTTGGAGACTGGGTCCTTAGCATTTGGTGGTTATGTGATATGTTACTGTCTGAACAGTGCCAACTGATGTCATGTATTTATTCTCGCTTGCAAATCATATCCTGTTCCAGGTAACTTGGTGACAAGCCGGGGCCCAGCCACAGCCTTTGATTTTGCCCTCACCATCGCTGAAACTCTCCTTGGAGCTGGCACTTCTGAGCCTGTCGCTAAAGCAATGCTTAAAGTCTGAATTGTAACCCATAGAGTTCGTTCAAGAAAATTAAAATTTAATCACATACAGACACTGGCCAGTGTTTAGTCAGTAAAATGTCCAAGTGGGTCAGAGGTGTTTTTGGATAGGTTTAATTATAAACAAGAAAATGAACCTCAGAACTGACATTTCATTTTCTCACAACAGCGTTTCTGAGGATTCAGGTCTACTTATGTCCTGCTGTGGGTATGGGTGAGTAGTTCCTGAAACATCAGGAACCACTTCCTCGACATAATTACATCACATCCCATAAGACTGAATCCTCGAGACCTACTTAACATTCTGTCATGAAATTTGATATTCAAAAAATTGTTGAAGCATATTAGTTGTAAATCAGATGGGACAATTTATGATACTTTACATAGAGAAAAAGAGAATAGAATAGTGTTTGGGTTTGAGGCCTTCCAGGCACACTGCACCTAGGCCTTAAATTTACATAAAGACTGTCATGTGTTTCGTGTGCAAGAGCACTTTCATCCCTGCTCTGTGTGTGTGTGTGTGTGGGGATCATGCTTTGTATCTATAATCAAAATTAAACTCTGTATCATTTAAACTGTGTGTGCCAAATATAGAAACATGATGGTCCAGATCGTTTACATTTTCCTGTATTCTAGCAACACTGTTACAAGTGAGCGTGAGAGGGATCTGCACATTACCGTGTAGCATCACTGATGCTAAGATTTGGAGAAACCACAAACTGTCTGAAGCATCTGATGTAACAACAGAATGAATACACCACGATACTGATGCTATATACAGTGACACTGTACATTGTGGCAACAGAACACAGTCTTGTTCTATTGGATAAGCTTTAATTAGTAACTGCCAAATATAATACTCATATTTCTTTGATGTTTGGTATTTTATTGTGCTGTATGTATTAATAAACAGTATTTATACACATGGTATATAAGTACTGTATATTAACACTTTTATTTATTGGAAACACCAATTTAAGCTATGTATGAAGCTCAGAGGTTGTATGAGGTATTCTTGAAAGTGACTGAAAGATCATAAAAATCACATTATATACCGACTCTGCCAGTCCACTATTTATGTTGTTCTGGACGGACTGAATTCCAAATACAGTTGGAAGATCTCGGTTGGTCTTCATTGCTTACCTGTATCATTATGTCATTTATAAAATCCACATTTCCTTTCATTTACAGATCCTACATGTCTGTCTCATTGACCAGCTGAAGTATTAACTTTGTTGATTTGTAAATTAGGTTATGATGTGACAATGTAAATTTAGTAAGATAGTTGGATATACAGAGAGTTTTTTAACACTGATCTGAGTACTGCATCAGCACTCTGCAGCAATTGATCTTGCTCTATGGTGTGCTGTCTGGTGCTAATATAGGAGTCTCAGTACTGTATAGTGGGCAGCACCATCAGTCACTATGCAGCAATGCATCCATGAATGGATTCTGATTTTCTTTATACACCTATATTATGTATAAGTACTGCTTGAGGTGTGGGAGAAGCTGAAAGAATACCATGCCACTTCCTGTACAAAAATTTAAAATCATCCCATTATTGCAAAATACTGCCAGCCAAAGAAAATCATATTTTTATAATGTTTCAGGATTTGCTTCTTATTACCCCTGTGCCTTCTCCCTGATATGTATACAGAAGGAAAAATGGAGCACTAACAATAACAGTAATAATTATACAACAATAAACAATATATGCCACAATTACAGAAAACAATGTAAATATCAGAAATTGGCATTTGAAATCAAGAAACAGTGGCAACTGAACATGATTATTGTTACTCCGCTGGTCTTTTCTGCTATGGCAGTCAACCCTAACATACTTCACCAAAGCCCCACCAACTTCAGTTTACTGCCATGACTGGTGTCCTCGGTCCAGAGGTTCATACTAGACGCCTGTTCCATTGTGAGAAACTTCCCAAGTGATGAAGTCCACTTATGTGATGAAGAGACTGAAAACCACTAGTCAAGTCAGTTTACTGTGTTCCCAGCTTTATGCACTCATCTGAATATTCCCTGATGCAACCCTGCAGCAGATACATGGTTAAAAGCCTGTACTTTGGAAGGACCATATTGTCATTAACAACAAACTTTAAATGGAAATTTATGAAGTTACATGTTTCGACTCGCCTATAAAAGGCCATCATAAGGCAGTAAAATGCACGTGTTACACCTTGCCTAGTTTTAGCATTATTTACATTGAGATCTAACTTGTTTATTTTTATATACATATAATGAGCCAAAAACAAAAAATTATTGGGTACAAAATAAATGTATATAATAGCAATCAGTTAAAAAAGCTAAGAATAATTATAGTTATAATAATAATAATAACATGAATTTTTAAATATTAAAACTGGTGCTTTCCAATACAATTGTAGAAATTAATCAGTGATGATGGCCAAGGCAATGTTACATCTTTTTAAATGTGTACGTAATTTTTAAATATTTTGTATATATTATAAAAATTAAATGTATATGACAACATGAACTTTTAAAAATGATACAGGGTTAAAATGACACAACATCCTCTTGTGCCACTGTCACTGATTGCTTCCCACAACTCTACAGGGAAGCACCACTTTTGGTAATTTACAAATTGCATTATTATCACTATAATCATTCTTAATCTTTTAACTGATGGCTATTATATAAATTTATCTTGTATCCAATACGTTTTGACTCATCATATATATACATATTTACATATTGTAGAAAATTAAATGTTTGTGCAAATAACACTAGAACTCGATACGGTGTAACATGTATAATTTTCCCTTTGTACCCTACTGCCTGATGACCGGGCTGTCACCATCCCTAAATAATATCATTAATAATAATAATAATAGTTATGCAGATGACCTTATGTTAATGGCTAAGGAAGAAACGGTGCTTCAGGGCATGATTGATAAATTAATTGAAATTGGTAGATACTATGGTATGGAAATGAATGTGGAAAAAACAAAAGTAATGAGAATTTCAAGACAACCATCCCCAGTAACAATTAAGATAGACCAAAAACAACTGGAGAATGTGAAATGTTTTAAATATCTCGGTAGCATGTTAACAGAAAATGGAATTTGTACATGTGAAATTGAATCCAGAATTGCCATGGCAAAAACTGCATTTAGCAAGAAGAACCTTTTTACCAGCAAATTGGATGTAAATTTGAGGAAGAAACTAGTGAAATGCTACGTTTGGAGCATAGCTCTGTATGGTGCTGAAACTTGGACGCTTCAGACCAGAAACACCTGGAAAGTTTTGAAATGTAGTGCTGGAGAAGATAAGTTGGACCGATCATGTGAGAAATGAAGAAGTGTTACTTAGAGTCAATGAGCAGAGGAATATCCTACGTGAAATAAGAAAACGGAAGGCTAACTGGATTGGTCACATCTTACGGAGAAACTGCCTTCTAAAAAAAGTTACTGAAGGAAAGATAAAGGGATAGATAGAAGTGACAAGAAGACATAAGAAGTTACTGGATGACCTTAAGGACAGTAGAGGATACTGTGAATTGAAGGAGGAAGCTCTAAATCGCACTGTGTGGAGGAATCGATTTGGAAGAGGCTTTGGACCTGTCGTTTGACAGATTACAGATGATGATGATGATGAATAGTGATTTTCGGAGTAGAGGGTCTGTAGCTTTCCACGTGATAACCCGTGGCTAACATGTAACACAGGCAGTGAGAAAGCAAAAGAAGAGAACAGATTAAATGGTCACCAAGAGGAAGCCTAGAAAATATACCGAATCTCGGCAAAAAGGCGTTATGGCCACACGACTACGATCTGTTTGCTTATTTCCTTACTCAAAAGGATATCCAAATGTCATTGCTACGAATACCTTGTCAACCTCTGGTATAATACATTATTGGCATGGATCATTATTGTCCATGTTTCTTATACTTGTAATGCAACTGAAACGCATAAAATTACTTAAACACCTGTCACATGATAACGATTCTCTCCACTCTCCTTCATTCGGCATGTCTAGTCATATCCCGCGATTGCGAACAAAGTGTCGTAATAAAGCTCGTAACGGTAATTTCATTTGTAAACTTGTACAATGCAACCCCTAATCCATGGCGGTGATGGTGTTGGTAGCGTTCACGGATTGCGTGCGGAATGTTGGATACAATGGAAGCACCATGGAAGCATATGTTCCATTGTTGAACTAGTTATAGTTTTGTCTTTCACTAGTGTGTGGTGGTTTCTTGAAATGTAGTTAGACTTATGGTCTCGACTTCAAAATTGGCTTTCAGTTGTATTGTGCATACTGCCATAATTTAAGTAAAGTGTTCTTATTAAATCATTCCGAGAAGCTGTGTTCTCTTATTTCTGGATATTGCAACCTCGTAAGACGAATGTGAATCAAAATGTCAGAGTTTGTAAGAAATACCCCGTGAATATTTAAATGTATTACAGTTTATGAAAACTGTGTAATGGCTGCCTATTGCAATGTGCCAAATATATTTTTGGAGTCGTAGAAGCGATTATCATCCATTAGCCATTGTTAGGCTTCTAATTATTGTAATATAAATTTCGTCACGCTAGGCCGTTGATTTTCAATAGAGTTACAAGAAGTTTAATGGTAAAATTTAGTACCGAACCCCATTACTCATTTTAAAATATTGCAAATCTTTCGATCTATTTTCTTGCGCAGATTGCTTGGTTTTTTTTTTTTTACCACAAAAACTGTGTGTGTGGAGTATTCCGCGATCCGCCATATTTCACGAACTCCTTTTTGCCAGCTCGAGAAAAGGAGATGCGAGAATTTTG
>Ga0123352_10014280_pt1 | contig 12643 bp, 10 predicted proteins | sample TergutLab28metaG_FD_89700 | JGI IMG/M metagenome (GOLD analysis project Ga0123352, IMG submission 89700) | Labiotermes labralis P1 segment gut microbial communities from Petit-Saut dam, French Guiana - Lab288 P1 | ecosystem: Host-associated > Arthropoda: Insects > Digestive system > Gut ... | reverse complement strand
TATGTGGACTGGATTGGGCTGGCCCAGGATAGAGACAGGTGACGGACGCTTGTGAGTGCGGTAATGAACCTTCGGGTTCCGTGAAATGCGGGGAATTTCTTGACTAGCTGCAAGCCAGTCAGCTTCTCAAGAAGGACTCTGCACCATGGAGTAAGTGAGTGAGTGAGTAAGTAAATAAGTAAATAAGTAAGTAAGTAAGTAAGTGGGTAAGTAAGTAAGTAAGTAAGCAAGTTGGTAACTAAGTAAGTAAGTAAGCAAGTGGGTAAGTAAGTAAGAGAATAAGTAAGTAATTAAGTAAGTAAGTAATGAACTTACAGATTTAAGGCCACGAAAATCGAATTTAAAAATAAATTTTATGGGTTTTAATATTTATACTGAAACATTTGTTGCTCTGTGCAGATATTTAATTACTGCAGAGTGAAACGGATAACTGGCGAATAAAAAACCAACTAGATGCCGCTTATTATTTTATTGTACTTCTTATAGGCTCAACATGTTTCGGGAATTACTATGCCCGAAACATGTTGAGCCCATAAGAAGTACAATAAAATAATAAGTGGCATTTAGTTGGTTTTTTATTCGCCAGTTATCACAAAGATGCACGGTCCAATAAACATCAGTGAAACGGATCTCTGTAAAAGAGTCCACCTGATTAGGATACCAGCAATTCATTGTAACCTTCACTCTAACACTGTATACTAAAACAACCAGTACAGTGGCGAAGCTAATTTTGTGTGAAGTTTTAAAAACACTGAGCAAAATTAGTGATAGCAGAATGCTGTGTGAACAACAGATCACAAAACTTGTTAAAATATAAATTTCCAGTACTTTCAACCTGGCAAACGTATATAAAATATGCCCTGGAATATTAAGCACTGAGCAGAATCTATACTGTTTAATATCGATATATTTTATCACCAAAAAAGTCTACGAGTAAAAGACCGTTTTCAATTGTTTTAGTAAGCCTAGGCCCTAACCGAAATCAAGGTTCTCTGCTCCATTTTATGAAAACTGCCCATGTCAGATAGGCGTGTAGGAAGTGTGATTATGAAGCTCCGAGTAACATTGTGCATAATATGAGGGGGATGCGTTGCTGCACATACCGGACTTTGAAATACAGAGAAGCCTCTCTATCTACTACGTATTTCTTCAAAAGATTTCGCTGCTTGTTTTCGCTTGTGCTGAAGTTTGAAAGTTCTCCCGGCCGTCTGAAGTGAAGGTACCACGCGTGTTCCTTATTGTCGTCATTAGCACATCGCCTACTTAAATGTTACTCTAGACAGGGACGGACAAAATGTTTAAGGTCACACTCCAAAAATTTCTACAACCGCGGAAATGAACTTTATTTTCACTCTAGTATGCACACACAAAAATTTACGGTTTGTTTTTAATTACTTAATATTTTTTAACTAAATATCTGTTATGTGGTCAGGGATATTTTCGGCATACCACTTTTGGTACGCGTGTCAGTGGTTCATAATTACTACTGTAACTTACATACAAGAACTTTCCTTCTACATTTATCACGGATGCAAAAGGGTTTCCGTCGTTCGGAGTAGGTTAATAAAAATGCCGATGAATTTAATAAAATCTCCACAAGTATACAAACGCGCCTAAAATTGTAATATGTTTTCTTATCAATACAATCAAAAGCGTCGCCATACCACCCAGGAAAATATCAAGCTACATGCCACCAACCAAAGATGCACCAGGATTAAGAACATCAGGCATATACAAGATCCCTTGTGAATGTGGCAAGGTGTACATCGGGCAGAGCGGACGGTCCATCCAGCTCCGCATTAAAGAGCATAAAAGACACATGAGACTGGTTCAACCCGACAAATCAGCGGTTGCCAAACAGTTTCAATCATGACCACATCATCAGATTACAGGATACTAAACTCCTCTCCTTTAAAACTGGCTACATGGATCGTCTCATCAGAGAAGCCATCGAAATAGAGATGCATCCTAATAACATCAACAGAGATGGGGGTTTCAACCTCAGCAGATCCTGGAAACCGCTGCTACACAAACTCAAGAAAAGGAGGCATCCGCTGATTACACCACAGTGATCCCACCCGCACTCGCACTTATATACCTGCCCTAAAATTATTAAACTTTGTTGGAGTGTATTTTTTACTGTGTGAAAACAGTGTTGTCTTCCGATTATGTTCAGTACTGGAAGAGAGGAAGACTGATGTCACAGGAATCGACATTTATATGAAAAGTTTAATCTATAAATTTATATAACTCTATGTAAATTCTACAACCGAACTTTTTTTAAAAAAAAAGTCCCCCCCCCCACACACACACATCAGATCCTGTGGAACTGGCAGTTACAACTCAATTATTTATTGTTGTTGTTATTTATCATTTATTCTTGTTGCTCTTTTTATTCGAAACGTCATCATGTAACACATAACGGCTTGTTTTTAATCACATATTCGATGATCTTTTCGTCCCTAAGTAGTTGAACCATTTTCTCCACACAAACCGTTTCAAGCACTTTATAAGATTCAAGGTGCTTTCAGGCATACGAAATGATATGTGTTACGTTGTCTGCAGTGTTTCATATTGGTGAAGTGGAACACTCACTGCAGCATAATGAATGCAGCAAATGATACTGACATAAACAAAACTGCCTTCGATTTTTCACTTTGGACAGACGCTTTGCACAGCTCATCTTCACAGGCTCCACAAAATTCCAGGGCGAATTCCTCCTTTATTTCTTGGATGTTGTTCACGTCGCATGTTGTACTTGAGTCATTTGCGTAAAAAAACACAACTTCTCACCGTGAGGCGGTCTCCTTCCGAATCTGGACAAAACAGGAAAGTGTACTGACTGAGATATTCTCAGACATCGAGGATATACCAGGGCAGGGACCTGGAACACAGAAAGGAACAGAAGACTGGAAGCTGTTACACAGTGGGGAGTTTTATAATTTGTAATTTTTACTTCATATTATTGGAGTAATTAAATCCAAGTGTTTGAGGCGAATGTGATATGATATGATGAGATATATTTGTTAACTGCAGTTGGGTAGCCACCCGGTGGCAGTAGAACAGTACACATTTACACACAAACAATAAACAGAACGACACAAAACAAACGATACGCAGAACAACAAAACAATTTGGAAGAGTGCGGGCCGTGCCCCATCTTTGAGGGTTTTACCCTGGCATTTACCTTACAACTGAGGAAAAAACATGGTAAAACCTCAGTCAGGGTACGCGAAGAGTGCCAGCTGGCACGATGAAAATACATAGACATACAATAAGAATACATAGACATAAAAATGAACATACATAAATCACAGTATTAAACAGGAATACAACCATACATACATTGATAAAAAATAGAACCTACAGAATATATAACATTAACTTCATATTGTCTATATGTCTTCTAATAATGTTCTAATAATATTGCTAAGACCATCACCACACTCCATCCAATTACACTTCCCTGCACCTATCGACACTTCACTTCCTCTCATTTACATTTCACTACTCTCTCATTTGGCTTAACCTAATGGTAGTGGAAAATAAGAAAAATTCTGGTCGAAAATCTGAAGGAAAGGCACAAATTTGGAGAAATAAGCGCAAGCTAGAGGCCCACACACAATGCCGCTAACAGTAAAGTCGGCTGACCCACGAAGAACTATTATGTATCGCGTCGAGTCTACGAACGAGTGCAGTTCTGCTTTAGTGCTCCCTAGCAAGTTTGCAAATATGGGGTGGCCTTTGGACGTCTGAGAAGCGTAAGAGGGAAGGTGGACTGTATTCAGCGTGTGGATTGGACATGTAGGCTACAGGGGCATGTTACGTTTCTGGACTGAATGACCGGAATGGACTGAATGCTCTGAAGTTAGTTCAATTTTCATTCACAGCAGTCCAGCTATAACCACTATTTGATGAGAAGTCAGATCAAACACTTCTGATTTCCTAAAAAAACTAACTAAACAACTAACACCACGAAGCAGAGTTCTTCTGGAGAAGAAAATAGTTTCTTAGCTAGTCAAAAATTCCACGCATTTTATGGAACAATCTGCATTACCGCGTTCATATGAACACAGAACTTGTCCGCATCCCGAGCCAGATCATTGCAGCTCACGCTCCCCATCCTTTTTCATGAAGGTCTACTTTAATATTATCCTTACAGCTACGCATAGGCTTTCGAAGTGATCTCCTGCTTTCAGGGTTTACCACCAAAGCCTCGTAATAACCTATCGTCTTCCACATACGTGCCAAATACTCCGGCCGACCCAATCTTCTCCTAAAAAAAATCATCATTAAGAACGTTCGTAATGTACAACAAATAGACACGTCTAATGAAGACTAGATTAGTCACTTATTTCTCTACATGTTACTGTTGACTGCCGGTAATTAACTGTGGAGGAGAAGGGGTATTTGTATCTGCGGTAATAGTATCGTCCATAAACAGATACTAAAGGGACTGAAGTATGCGAAACAGTAAACACATTTAGAAGTTGCGTGATTTCAGGCTTCCGCCACTTCTGGGACTTTACGCAGCGTTGGTTGATAGTTACCGACGTCCAGGGGCTGCGTTGTTACGCAGCCCCCCCCCCCCTTTTCTCGGTATTCTTCTTGGGAAAGCTTGACCCTTGAAGATGGGTATGATAGGCTGTCCCGAAACGTCGGTAACTTTCAATCAACAATGCGTAACATCCCGGAAGAGCGAGGACCTCACAGTTGGAATATATTATCCAATTTCGAGTGCATCTTTCTACAGTAATTTTCTTGGAGGTGAAATGCGTGGTCTGTGTCGGTATGTGTTATTGTTCGTGTCGTTGACTATCTACGTATCGTCATGAAAATGGAGTCAGTTAATTATACGATCATGGTCTTGGGACTTGTTCTTGCGATAAAACTGATGCCTTGGCACAAAGGCGATGTTCTGGGGCTGCTGGACCCTGAATACGAAGGAATTATGGTACTTCGAAAAGTCGATAGCTGTTCGCCAGTTAAAATGACGTGACGTCCTAAGAGACTTGGATATCCAGCAACACTGCTTTAACGACCTTACATCTTTTCATATTTTTTATCTTTTGCTGACCGTGCATCTCAGTATAATCTTAGTAATTAACCAACTTAATGCACAAATTCTTGTTTTATAATAAGTTTATTATATTCCTCCACATGTTTCGAGCACTCTTGTGCTCGAAACATGTACAGGAATATAATAATGTAAAGGAATATAATAAACTTATTATAAAACAAGAATGGAGGAGGATAGGATGCCCAAAAAGATTTTCACTCAAGAACTGGAAGTGACGAGAAGAAGGGGAAGACCCAGGAAAAGATGGAAAGATGAAGTAAAAAGAGATCTTAAAGTGCTGGGAGTGAGAAGATGGAGAGAGTTGGTGGCAAATGGGAAAAAATGGAAGGACATTTTTCGACAGGCCAAAGCCCACAGTGAGCTGTAGTGCCAATGGAAAAAGAAGAAGTGAGAAGTGCAGTTCTCACATGACGCAACTGAATTAAAAACGCATATCTGAGCGCATGACGGAGAATGTTACGAGAAAATGGAGCAACAGAGCAGCATTAGAATGTCCTGCCATAACTGACTGATGATCAACAACAGTATGTAGGCGTTTGTTCTGATAATTCGACATCACAGATACTGCACTGCGTTATCAGTCGGATATTCTACTGCTTCCGCTTAGAGATCCATTGGAAGCACATAGCAAACCAGGGGTGCTGAAAACTGGAGAGAGGAACAAGGACTATTTCGAAATTTTACCGATGTTCAGTAGCCATATAGGTGGCATGGAAAGATTTGCGCACTATTATCAATCTCTTCTGCTGCTGCTCGCCGATCACCATCTCCGTACGTTCTGAGGCATGTCTTCTACCGCTACTAGACGAGTGGCATCGTGGGTCGGATTCCCGCTAGGGGCACGGATGTATGTGGTAGCTTCACAGTTTTATCGGAATCACTTTATTTCTGAGAAGTACAAAAGAGTACGATCATTTACGCTATATTTCCTTCAGAGTAGTCCTCTTGTCAGCGACAATAAAGGTGTTGGACGCAAGGCTGGATGCCACTTCGTGGAAGGCCATCCCTTCAGTTGAATTCGTAATGATGTCAGTAGCACCACAAAAGCGCCGTCCCTTCAATGTTGATGTCATTCGAGGGAACGGGTAAAAACCAGCTGGAGCCACGTCGGTGGGGTATGGGGGATGCTCCAGTGTTGTCACATAGCTCTTTCCTGAAAAATCCTTAACCAAAACCGACCGGTGTGCTGGAACACTGTAAAGGACGGTTGGTTCTCCATTTTTGGGCTCATTTCCTTCTAACCGCTTCCCTAAGGCCGCGGCTACACTGGAGCCAGAACCGACACAAAACAGCAAAACATTTCTCTAAACATACATCGCCAGACATGTGTGGCTACAGTACTTTTAAACCGACATGTCTGTCCAGATTTCTAGCTCCAAAAGGACTTACTGTTTTCAGTCTGCTTATTGTTAGTGATGTAAACGGTACATGATGTACTGTACGTGTCGGATGATGACTGGGACGAATTTTTGCTTGAAGTACGCGAACAGATGACGACGGTGGATGCGTCAGTTTTGGGAATCAAGAATTGATTGAGAATATTTGAAACTGTGCAAGATATTGAGAGAATTGTCCAATAAGTTCAGAGAATATTACTGAATGAACATAAAAACTTCTAGTTGTATTTTGGATAGCGTGAAGGATGATCTGCAGGGTTATTCTAATTTCAGAAAGTGCATAGAAGCAGAAGATAAACTTAACGTTGCCCTTCCGTACGCACTCGTTATTGTGGTGAAAGATAAAAATTAATTACATATGCAAAACTTTAATGCTATAAAAGTTCAGTGTAATCTAAAGAGAAATTACACAAGAAAAAGTAAGAGCTACACGAAACTGAAGTTAACAATAGATTTCCATACACAAACACCAGTGGCGTACCGAGGGGGGGTTTGGGCTGTTTAACCCCCCCCCCCGAAATTCCGAAGGCCCTCGAAAATCGTGCCAAACTCAACCCGATTGTGAAAATTGTTAAAAATTGCTGAATTTAGGAAGCCAACATCCCAATATGTTCGGAAAAATGGCAGTAAAATTCTAAAACTACCTAGGTTCGCAATTGTTTTACATTAGCAATGACAAATAAATTGGTTGTCATCATAAATGTCTTAAAGTACCAAAAATTAAGAAAATTTTACTATATGAAATGAAGTTTCCTGTACCAAATTACAGCTGCCTCCAGAACCCCTGACTAGGGGGCTATCGCCCCCAGATCCCCGTTCTCTCTGTCCTCAACTGAATTTGTTGATCCCTCCCCCGCCCCGAACAAAATTCCTAGGTACGCCACTGATAAACACGAACTTCAGAATACTGCATTAACATATCTGCTCCAAATATTTCAGAGTATGCAAATTAGTCGCCGGAACTGGTAAAACTTTTCGTCTGCAGTAGAGATACCCCTTAATAAGTTCTCAGGATGCAACTTGAAACAGACATGGCAGGAAATCCGAGCTTGAGATACGTGACATCTGCAATGTATGCGTCTGATAACCGAGAATGTGTTGAAGCGAGACTTGTTGCATGCGGAGATGGAGTTGGAGGGCACGAGACGTTAGATGTTGTGGGAACACTACTAAAAGGCGGCGAAAGGTTCTTAGAAATTTGAATTCTCCTGGTTACGCTGCTCAGGAATTCTATTCTGAGTTCCAGTCTTTGAATGTCGTCCAGTTTTATTATGGACGGTAAAAGACTCCTCAAGAATATGTAGTCTTCGTATTCGTCGGCTTCGGACTTTTTCATCAGTCTTCTCTTCTATAAGTTCAAGTTCAATTCATGTGTGGTGTCTGCTGCTTCGCCAGATTTTGTATCGTGTAGCTTTTTCAATTCTCTCCGATACATATCTCTCAACGTTTCCCACGTCTTTTGCGCTTGTTTACCCGTAAGAAACGACATAAATGTTTAATATTTTTGTGTAACAACGTGTGTTTTTGTCGGTTTCTTACCGCCCTGAAAAGTTACGAACTCGTATTTCGTTTAATAAATAAGTATATAACACAATCCGTAAAACAATACACTCATTAGTATGATGTGAAATTTTAAATGTTATATTTAATGAATGGGAATGCTTGTTTTTTTTTTCAGATATTTTTCGACAGGAGAGTCGTTCTATTTCTTTCTCATTTCGGATGAATCATTACACAGTTTGAAAAACAGTGGATCAATTTAGTGATGTTCTTTGGAGCAAGCTGTCATCGAAGCACTTAACAGTACCGGACCATGACAGGTTTATGGAAGTAACCGTTAAGTTTCAAGAAAGATGGAATTTTCCTAACGTTATAGTCTGCATAAATGGAAAGCACATTCGCATTAAATGTCCTACAAAAGTTGGATCACTGTTTTACAATTACATTTTTTTTCTATAGTATTGCAAGGTGTCGCATATTGTGAAGCAAAATCATTTATATACACATAGGTGCTTATGGTAAGCGAAGTGATGGCGGTATATTTTTTGCTTCCACTTTATATCACTTCTTGGACGACTTTGAATCTACCTTACCAAAGCCTGCAAGTTTTGAGGGAAGTGGAACAGAGATGTCTTTCTTCATTTATTCATCCCAAATTTTGGCTTGATATCTGTTATGGTAATGTTTGTCTCTTTGGTCCGAAAGAGGCGGCATATCTCTAACAAGTTCTATTAGATACGTTTTGTCCACTGCAACAAGACTCGAATCCTATGCAAACTGCAGCAGGTGTCTGGCCAGACTGTCGGCTCGAAGCAAACCCATTTTGTTGGGCCAGACAGTCGGTCGTTGATGGGAGACAACATTCCAGTAGGATCGGTTTCAGCGTAGCCTCGACGTGACCAGTGGCTGATGTCTACTTGCTTGTCTGGAGTCTGTCCAGACTGTTGTGTTGTGTCGGTTCTGGCTCCAATGTAGCCACGGGGTAAGGTGACGAAGGTTGTCAATGTACGTTTCTTTATTCACAGCAGTAATTCCTGTAAATTCTACCAGCGAATTATTCTGTACATGACACCTGCGATTTCCGGCAATTGTTTTACGCTATGTACGTTGGTGTTCTTGCTGTTTATTTTCCTGTACAGGGTGAGACCTTGTGATGGACCAATTCCTCACATAAGAAATCACACTAAATGCAGTCATTACACTGTGGGCGGTTCCGGGACATCTGTAGTCAAGACTGATTTTACCATAAACACACTGTTAAAATAAGTGGGGTGTTCCAGATAAGCTGTTCTGACCAGGAGGAGAGACATAGTTACATTTGCGAAACATACAGAAAAAATACGAAATCTACCAACAAATTACAATTTAAGGGGGGGGGGGGAGCAATTCCTCTTGAACTGCAGTTGCATCATCTGATCATCACCTCCAACGTTCACCAACACAGGTGGTGATGCACGAAGTTTCTGAAGATGACCTCAACTAATCAAGTACTGAATCTTGACAAGACAGAGACTTCTCCCTCAGAATTTCCTCACAGTAAGCAAGCATCCTCATAATTCCTTGTCTGACTGCTCTTGATTATTGTTTGAATAGACGCCCTCAAACACCTTCACGCCAGCTGCAGAGTCCAAGCCCCTCAATCAACTTAAAAAGTGTCATGGTCCTCTCTTCAGGCTCCTGGAGCCAAACGACATAACCGCAGAATGACATAACTGGGGAGATGACTTATCTTGTACACACTTCAGAAATCTGTAAAACAGTAGGCCTTGGGCTGTACTCCCTGCAGCACCATACAGATAGATGACAGACAGTTTCCAAGATTTCAGGTTCTTACAGTATTGTTGCAGAAGATACAAGTCCTCAGGGATGTTAAGCCATGTTTACTGGTAATAGCTACCGACCTTCCAAGAACTGTCAGTGTGTACCAGTCAACGCATAACATCCCATAAGACATGATAATTTTAATACTGCTCACAAACTGGGTCCTCTGACATTTTTCGATAAACAAGTAACCATGAAAAAATCAATTAGATATTTGTAAGACTTCATGGATGGAAAGAGAGCCAGTGCAAAGAATCTACTTAGACAAGAAGAGGAACAAAATATAATGCCTGTACACATCCACATCTCCAGTGGAATTTAAAGCCAGTATCCCAGTGCTTATGTGCTAAAAACCTCAACAGTTCTGCATAATCTGTACATAACTTTTGTTTATTAACCAAGCTGAGAAGTACAGTATGTCAAATATCGTTTCTTAAATGCAGAATCACACAACAGACATGACACACTTCAAACCTTATTAGGCAGTTCCATACAACAACACTAAGTCATAACAAAACATGTCTCTGCATAATACAAGTACTGTATCTTGATGAGTTTAATAGTTTTTTTTTAATTAATTCATTTTGCATTATGTTGATGTGATGAGACAATTACAATAACTCTCTTTTATTTTTTAACACTGATTAATACTTTACCTGATCCTTTATTACTATGAGATTAAATATATTATTTGGGTCACTAGCCAAGATCCATTTCAGCATTTTTACAAACTGACATTTCGAACAATTTTACAATCATATCATATATCATTTATTTACTTTCCATTGATCCGTACAGGATTACAAAATCCATATGGATATGGAAAAAGTCATATTTTTGGGAATCAAGAGGTGAAACCCACATAAAGGTGTACAACAATCATGTGGTAGAGTACAATGTTTGAGGTTTCAACACAATATGAATTATTTAGTACAATAAAGTATAATAAAACAGAGATATGCGTTAGAACATTTGAAGGTACTTGCTAAACAGAAGATAATTCACTGCATTAAAGATAATGGTTTGAACCTTCATCTAAGTACATATACAAACAGATATATGATACAGATTGGTACATAAGGAAAACAAACATGCACGCCAAAACTTCCATATATCTATCCAAATCATATTTAAATATTAAACTTTTCTGAAGTTCAAAGTATTCATCCAAGGAATAAAAGGAGCTTTCATGTAAAAGTTTTTGTAATACCACTTTAAATTTCTTGGGATTATCAAACTCAGTTTTTATATAGGAGTGAACCATATTAAACACCTTAATACCTAAATAGTACACTCCCTTCTCGTATTTAGCCACTTCAGATTCTAATACAAATATTGTAGTTTAAATTACACTGTTTTCCTATTTCAATCCCGCTACAAACACACTACAAACAAACAATATAAATAAGTAAATCAATATACCATACTGCATTGCATCAGAAGTTTATGTTGAAAGAGCTGTATCTGGTGAATTACTTGTTCTGCTCTCAAGTATGAAATTAAGTGCATTTTATATAAAACTGTGATGAATTACCAAATATACATCATGAACATAACGCCAAACCAGCATTAGAGTTTCATCAGCTGTGAACATTCAATGCAATATCCAACTGCTATCAGATCAGGAATCACCATTTATACTGATGAATTCTGTGTAAGAAAGGAATCCTTCCTAAAGCACACTATTTTCAGCATTGTGGCTTCACTGATATGTCAGTTAAACAATCAGCCCAGACTGAATGGTCATTTTGCACTCAGAGATTACATTCTGTTTCACTTTTTTGAAGAAAAATTTAACCTCCAGCATCACTAAATGTGTCAGTTGGTAAAACTCTTATGTGGATATTATTTCATACCAAAAATTCACTACATATTTCAGCATAAGGTACCATCATCTGGCAGATAGCCCATTACAAACTACCACAGCTGTGATACATAATCTGTTCTTCAATTTGATATAGGTACTGAAAAAAAATAGAATAAGAAATGGATAAAATGTCGCTCGATTACATTTTTGTGTAGATTCACTTGTCTTGTATTTCACCTACATAATGTTAATCTGGCATCCAATTTCCATGCTTACGAAGTCCATACTATTAAAAACTCTGTTTAATGTTGTATGGGACCATATATTTGTTGTATTACCATACTTACTTGAATACAAGACTAGGATTTTCCTTTAAATTTGGCACTTAAATATGTGAAGTCATCTTAAATTCATGTATGAAGGACTGAGCCAGACTATATGGAACGAAACCAAGGCCTGCATCGCCAAATTGTCATGTGAGATCCACACTCTTCTGAGATATGCGGAGTAGAGTGGGAATTCACTACTGACATCTTGGGGTGACCTATCAGTCCCATCTTCAAGGATCATGAAATACAAAAAAGACAACACAGCACCACTGAAGTTAACTGACACAGTTTTTCCAAAATAATTACCAACAAGATGACACTTTTGGACTATCCTTTATTTCATGGTTAGTCGTCCTTCACTCTACATGTTTCGAGCTTCAGGGAGCTCATCATCAGGAGTTTAACTTTTTTACTGTACAGGCAGCCTCTGGCATACTGTGTAATCTTTTGCTGTATTGCACCCGTTCCCCTATGTGTTCTGTTCCCGACGTAGGGGAACGGGTGCAATACAGCAAAAGATTACACAGTATGCCAGAGGCTGCCTGTACAGTAAAAAAGTGAAACTTCTGATGATGAGCTCCCTGATGCTCGAAACATGTAGAGTGAAGGACGACTAACCCTGAAATAAAGGATAGTCCAAAAGTGTCATCTTGTTGGTAATTATTTTGGAACAATTGTAATGATGCACGGAACAATGAATGTAAAATTT